>Ga0316201_10000915_pt1 | contig 18655 bp, 21 predicted proteins | sample CS6wburrow_MG_FD_204516 | JGI IMG/M metagenome (GOLD analysis project Ga0316201, IMG submission 204516) | Coastal sediment microbial communities from Delaware Bay, Delaware, United States - CS-6 worm burrow | ecosystem: Environmental > Aquatic > Marine > Coastal > Sediment | place: USA... | reverse complement strand
CGAGTCTACTTCAACAAGACCCCGAGACAGCTGAGCGCGGCAGACGCAGCCTTGCTGGCTGCTGTTTTGCCGAATCCGAAACAGTTACGGGTGGACGAACCATCATCCTATGTCCGCGAGCGGCAGCGCTGGATCATGCAGCACGCCGCGCGCCTCAGACAGTACGGCTGGCTGGCCCGAGTCGAGAGCAATTGAAGACTGCCACATGATCCTCCTTGCAACAACGAGCTTAGGGCCTGTTAACACTAACCCAATAGGCTCTGTTGCGCCTGAAAAAGCGCCAATCAAGGCGCGAGGAGAGAGGTTTGGTAACTCCAAATGAACGACGAGCAACGCCGAGTGGGGCTTTTTCAGGCGCAACCCGAAGGGCTGGGGCTCTTTTTCCGCCCAGCGGCGTTATCATTCGCTCATGTAGACTGACTACACATCGCTCATTCTGCCTTGCTGGACGAAAAAAGACTCCCAGCATAGCCTATTGGGTTAGTGTTAACAGGCCCTAGTAACAACGACTTCGGTAGAATCGGCGAACCAGACCAACAGGAGTACACTCATGTTACAGATGATCTATATACAGCCGGCAATCGCGCTGACCGCGGGAATTCTGATTCTCCTCATGCCCCGCCTGCTGAGTTATATTGTCGCACTCTACCTCATTGCGGTGGGTATCCTGGGACTACTGGACAACCTGTAGATCTAGTGTGCCCCCCCACGCCAGACGGGTCCGCCCCCCCCTTAACGGAGAGACTCAGATGTTGAAATCCATAAGCAAAACCCTTCTGACGGGCTTCATTACTCTTCTGCCGGTGGTACTCACACTTTACCTGCTCTACTGGCTGGCAGTATCGGCGGAGTCCGTGCTGGGCAGATTGATCCAGCTGATGTTGCCGCAACAGCTGTACTGGCCCGGCATGGGTGTAATTGCCGGTCTGGCGGTGGTATTTGTCGTGGGATTGCTGATGCATGCCTATGTGGTGCAACGGCTGTTTGCCAGGGGTGAGCAGATTCTCTACCACTTACCCTTGATCAAATCGATTTATCGGGCCATACGGGATTTCTTCGAATACTTTTCACCGGCCCGTGAAAAGGAATTCGAACAGGTCGTCGCGGTAAGCTTTGGCGATACCGGCATGCAGGTGATCGGCTTCGTCACCCAGGCGTTGCCGGAGAATATGCCGCAGGATTTTCGCGAAAAGGATAGTGTCCTGGTATACCTGCCCTTGAGCTACATGATCGGTGGCTATGCGGTACTGGTACCCTGCAGTGCCGTGAGGCCGCTGGACATGAATATGGAAGAGGCCATGCGTTTCACACTGACCGCCGGTGTGACAGGTTCAGGGAGGCATTAACGCCCACATTGGTACACAGCGAAAGTCTGCGTGCCATCGACGATATCCGTAATCGCGACAACGGTGTCCCCGCCGAGCTGAGCCGCACTGTTTCGTGCCAGCGTTGCCAGTTCCTCGCCGACCCTGGTCTGGTTACGCGACACCACACCCAGTTTATCCATCACTGAGACATGCGTGGTTCCCGCATCGGCGCAGGCCTCGACCTCGTCGGCGTTTGCCACCTGCACCCGGGCGCCTGACTCAGTTGTCTTCACCCAGCTGCAGCCGCCCACGGCCGCAACAACACCGACAACGGCCAAATACTCCAAAGATAACTTCATGCTGCTGACTCCATTGCCGCAGATACCACTGCCCGGGCGCACACACCTGCCCCACCTGTTTACCGAATAGAACACCAGGTGGCCGGGATGCCCGCCTGTCAAAGCATGTCACAATAGCGGCAGCGCGGCCAACCAGTCAGCTCTCACCAGCCTGGCAAATTGATTTTCTTCATAATTTTCCGGACGTGCCGATAACCAGCCGGAAACTGACGATTATCTGTTTTGTCCGAACCCATTGGTCGACCATCGTGCTACGAATTGGAGTCATGAATGCAAAAGGCGGCTGCGGAAAGACCACGGTCGCCACTAACCTCGCGGGCTACTGTGCCTCGCAGGGCTATGCGGCGGTGCTGTTCGACTATGACCCCCAGGGCTCCAGCACGCGCTGGCTGAAAGCCCGTACAGAGAGTTATCCCGCTATCCATGGAGTAGCGGCGTATGAACCGCCTAAAGCCGGCATCACTCGCTCATGGCAACTGCGGATCCCACAGCAGACCCGCTATGTCATCAGGGACACCCCCGCCGGGTACACCGGTATCGATCTGTGGGACCGGGTTCACGAATCCGATGTCATCCTGATTCCCGTTTTACCGTCAGTCATCGACATGCATTCCACCGCTAATTTCGTTCGTGACCTGCTGCTGATTGGTAAAGCCCGTGCGCAGGGCAAACAGATCGCGATTATTGCCAACAGAACCCGCATTCGTACCCGCTCCATGGTCAAGCTGGAACGCTTTCTGCGCAATCTGGATATTCCAGTTATCGCCCAGATCCGGGATACACAACACTATGTGCACGCGGCGGAACAGGGCATCGGTGTGTGCGAACTTGCCGAGTCTGCCGCGCAGAGGGACTCGACACCCTGGGCGAACATCCTGGACTGGATGCAGCAGCACGACAGGCAAAACGATACCGTTGTCAGCGCGGTTTCACGGGTGATGCCGTTTGCCTGAAAAACAGAAAACCGCGCAGGATCAGTTAAACTTCCCCGGCTGCCGCACCGTAAAGATCAGCGCTTCACGGGCCAGGTTGTAGGCGGCAACCTCATCACCCTGCCGGTAAGGTGCCGTTGAAATCAAATAGGTGCCGTGCATCACGTGTGGCCCGCTCGGACAGCCTTTGCTGGACGTCACTGCAAAACCCGCCACCGGTTCCGATCCTGTTGACATCCCGACTTCGACAGGACTGTCCCGTCCGTCGCACAGGCACGGCCTGGCCTCCGCGTGTGCCGCTATGGTCTCCGGCAATTCAAGAATACTGAGGACCGACCCCTGCTCGGTATCGAATGCAATCCATTCGACGGGTAGCTGGTGGACAGGGGCACAGTTGTCGGTAAATTTTCCGTGCCTGCTTACACTTCCATCCATCTCACCAATCAGGGTACGCTGGATGTTCGACTCGTTCAGCTTGGTCAGGAGCAGTACAGATGCTTTCGTTACAGGAAAGCGTATCGGCAGACACAAAGGTACTTTCGCATAGTCCGGATAATAGAAATGCTCGCAGACAGTATCCGGAGTGCGTAGCACATACATGATATCCAGGTGAACCACGTTTCGCTTTATAACCCGAACCGGCCCTTCGATAATCCCCTCGATATAGCCATGGATGTCTTCCTCTCCAAACTCAACGGCATCTTTTAAAAAGCCGATCTGGATATCCACCTTGCCGCGGATATTGATGCGATCGACTACGGGAAACCCCTTGATACGCAGATCATCAAGAGCTGCAACATGGGTATCGGAATAGGAAAAATCGTAGTTCGGTGTCTGTATACGCCGCTGCTTGCGGAAATGCTGCAGGTAACGCACCTGGGAAAGCGGCGGTGGGTCGCCGGCATAAGCCACCATATAGACCCAGCCCTTGCCACCATCCAGCGGATCGAGCACTTCGATCTCCACAACCGTATCACCCTGCCACACCTCCGACAGTGCCCCTCGCCGGTCACCCATATCCCTGGCGAGGAAAACCAGCATGTCGTTGGCATCGAAACGCTCGCTGCCCGCCGGGTCTTCATCATCATGCCTGTGCACATGCTGTTGCACCATCATCGGCACGGAAGTCTGGCCGGGATCACTCGCGAACGTCGTATCGGGACGCCCAATCACCCGATCCCATACCCAGTTACCCGCCGAATCCCGTTCATCGATCTGGAACGGAATAACGTGTTCTTTCATCCCATGAAAAGCAAAAAGCCGGATATTTCCAATCTCACTACCCAGCACGGGTTCCAGTTCCTGCCCGACAATAATCACCGGGTCAGCAACGCGCGCGAGTGACATGCTATCGGCCTCAAGGCACGGCAAGGTAAACAGCGCACTGATAAAGACCAGGCCCGCAGCCAGCACACGATGATGGCATCCCGACCGCTGTCGGGGGTCGGTCCTGTTCGTATTCAGACCCAATCGTTTTTTCCAGCGGTGAAACTGCCAGTACACTCTGATAAACACGCTCATACTATTAAACACTCTCACTACTATAACCTAATGCAATAAACTTCAGCGCAACTTGATTTGCATCAGGAAAGGAACAAATAACGCCGGATTAGAGAACTGATTCCCCGGCATTGCAATTTTCCAGCACCACCTTTAAGTTAGAACGTCCGAGGCAGTAGTCACCCGGCTCCTGATTAAATGCACTCAGATCCGTTTTCGTCTACCTGATGGCAACCCACCAGCATCGCCGGCCGACGCGCTCGGAAACCCTCCGTTCCCCGGCGCTGTTGCTGAAGGAAATAACGGTAACCGAGGCCGAGAGCAGGCACGGACGGCGCGCGCTGAGCGGCACCAGGCTGAAAATGCTGCTGTTTCCATTTCTGCACTGGACTCTGCGGCATACTTCAGCGGGTGTTGCACTGCTACCCGTGCGCCTGCTGGTGGGGACCATGAACCTGCTGTACCGTTGGCCCGGGAATCCCCTGCGCGTCTCATGCGAAACCATCTGCCGGGTTGCAGCACGCGCGTCACACCCGCATGAAGCACGGCAGCTCTACCGGCAGTTCCTGGCCAATGCGCTTGCCGTCATGGAGAATTATTTTCACCTCTACCACGGCGGCATCGGCCAGGTTTCAGGGCGTATCACGCTCGCGCCGCGGGACAGCGCTCTGATAGGCGACCTCGCGGAGACGCATGGCGGGGTCATCCTCGCCGTTCCCCACAACATCGCAAGCGCGTTCTGCAGCCTCAAGCTGAACCAGGCCTTTCCGTTACTGGTGGTCGCCAGAAACTCGCCGACAATTGCCCGTACCAGGATTGCGCTGGATTTTTTTGAGCGTATGCAGGTACCGGTTCTGATGGTGCGTGGCGGCAATCCGTTCGAACTGTCACGCACCCTTTTTTCAGTGTTGAGAGAGGGTAAAGTGCTCGCAGCCACCCTGGACAATCTCGACACCACCGACAAACGGGTGGACGTGCACATGTTCGGGCAACGCGTCGGCCTGGCAGGCTGGGCAGCAAAAATTGCTGCCCGCATGGGTGTTCCGCTGCTACCTTGCTACTTCCACAGCAAGGGGAAACAAAATACTGTGGTCATCGGCAAACCGGTTATCACCACCGACATCGCGGCAGCGGCACAGCACTACGCCAGCTTCTTCGAGCAACAAATCCTCGATGACCCCGCCAGTTGGGCTTATCTGGTCGATAAGCGCTGGCGCAAAATATTGGCCAATGCAGCTTCAGTAAACCTCTAGTGTACCCTGTCCATGCGATGTCACCCTTTTCCGCGGCCACCCGTTAACTGCCATTGTATAGTGGATAAACGAGGAACCTGCCATGAAGTTTCGTCTCAAAACTCCCGTTGTGCTGGCCACCATGCTGGCCATGACACTCACGGCTCCGGGTACTGCCTGGGCCGGAGGCAAGCACCATTACGACAAGCACGGCAATGGCCATCATCAGAAACACCCGCACTACAAGCGTCACTACAAACACGGCCACAACTACCGGCGCTACGACAGTGACGATGACGAAGAACTGCTCATCGGCCTGCTGCTGGGTGGCGTGTTCGGCTATGCGATCAGCAATGCAAGTCAAGCGGCCGCCCCTGATCCCTCCCCCTATCCCAGTGTCGCCTCCCCTTACACGGCACTGCCATACGGCGCCGGGACCAGCACCTCGACCTGCCTTCAGGAACGGGAATACCAGATGAAAGTAATCGTCGGCGGCAAGGCCGCGGATGCTTACGGCACTGCCTGTCTGCAGCCCGACGGTTCCTGGTATCGAGGCCCCGCCCAGCTGGTGTCACATTAAGGAAGGCCCATCTTAGACCTGGCACAGACGGGAGGGAGACGACAAACATGGTGACAGGGTGCGTACCTGTTTTTACAGTTCCTGCACCATCTGGCTGAGCCACGGAAAGCCGAATACAATGCCGGGCAGACATTGTATTCGGCGTAAGGCCGCTTTGCGTTGCACCACCATAAAGGCTGAATGGAGAACAAACCGTTGACAAACCTGAGCTGGCTGATTGCCCCATTGACCCTGCTCGTCTACCGGCCAGCATTGGCGATTATTTTCGATTGCACAGACAATCATGACGGTACTTATACCTGTGTCGAGATCGGTCAGGCACCCGCTGCACAGACAGCCTCACCGGAACACAGTGAGACGGCAAAAACTGAGCGTGCTTACGTTGAGCAGGCCAAAAAGAAATGCACCTACCGCAAACCGCGTACGCGTGCGGGTGGTAAAGGCTCCACCAGCGCCCTGAAGATGGAAGCCATGAAATCCGCACAGCAGGAGTATGAGCGCTGCGTGGCCATCAAGTCCTCAGAACTCAGGAAAGCGCAGCAGGCTGATTAACCCGCCCTAATATAGGCCCCTGAAATTTTCCTCAGCCGCACCTGAAATTGCCTTAATTTATTTGAAAACACTTGAAATAGTTTATGCAACCATCTGTTATAAATATAAAATATATTTAGATGGAAAACTTTAATTATTTTCTTGATTGGCAACCGGTATGGGTATAAGGTTATTAAAAGTGCCCTCCGGGCAGCAGGCTGCAGTTCCCTAGTAAAATGCCTGCCAAAAGGGGGCCATTGGGGGGTGAAATATGAATTATCAAATAATAACATCTGCCTTCCTCCTGACTGCGTGCTGCTCGTTGTACGCTGCAGACAGGGGTTCTGATTCTTCCGGCCATAAACCCGATCGCCATGAATGGCAAAGCGTCAGCGGTGACATGTCACAGGACGACTACAGGTATTCCTATCGCCACAATCAACGTATCGTGCGTAACTTTGTCAAGTCCTACTCGGAGAGCACCCTGACTTCGATCGGTGTACCAGAAACGGGCGTCAAGCTCATGGGCGCAGCCGCCGGCCTGGCAGCCGGACAGGACGCCAAACTGTACCTGAACAAGAGCAAGTTAATGGCGCTTGAACTCAGGGATGCGACCGAGAGTGACCGGGCGCTGTTTTTTGGCTTCAAGTTGGACTGGTAGAATAAGCTACTTCCTGATATAGACTCGCGCATTGGTTGCTGAAGGCCCTCCATAACCGGGGCGCCCATGGCGGTGTGGTGAATACGGCCCGGGATTCACCGGGCGGTGGTAATAATGGCGGCGATGCGGATGCCTGGGCGGGTAACGGTAGTACGGCGAGTAGTACATCCTGGCCCCCCTGTAGTCATCCTCATACTCTTGCGGAATCATGGCCGACTGTCGCAGTTGCCTGTTCTGCAGCAGCAATTTCTTTTTCTCCAGCCTCAGGCGCTCCCTTTCCAGCCGGCTGGATTCGATCGCTTTTGCAACATCGAGCACCGACTGATAATCAGCGGAAGACGGAGATGGCCGGCGGGCTTCCGGAACCACCTCGAGAATCTTCACACCGGCCGGGTCAATATCAGGCCGGGTCTCGCTGAAATGCGTCGCACCATCAGCCCCAACCCATCGGTAGACCTGATCCCCGCCGGCTGTCGCCGTAAACAACAGAGCAACGCTGATAACAACGCTGCTCCACGGCCCTGTCACTGTTGTCATGCCGTTATACCCCTCTACTGACAAGTATAACGGCAGTCCCGGAGAATGGTGCAGAACAGAGTATTCGCGGGCGGACGTTATAGTTTATCTGGTTCAGCACGCTCGTAATCGGCAATGATGGCAAAAGCCTGTGCAGCGAAATTCTCCGCGACCCTGACGGTAATAAGCCCCATCACCGGCAGTTCACCGAGACCGCCCTGGAGATCACCGCCGTAAACAAAGGCGGAAATCCCCTCGCTTTCCAGCAATCCCCTGATGAGGTGCGCATCGATAACACTCTGTGCGCTGTATACGCTGACCATAATCAATCCTGACATGAATGGCACTAAGTTAAGCCTGTTTAGCCCATTGTAGGGTCGAATTCATTCGACCAACCACGCTGCCATCCCATCTATCATCCCTGATATAGACACGATGTGGGCAGCCGCCAACAGCTACTGGCCGAATAAATTCGGCCCTACAGAGGAAGATCCGCCTTAACTCAGTGCCATTCAATCCTGACATAGATTGGCGACACGGGCCATGACGTGTACCATTTCTTTTCAAACCAGCCATATAAGTTAACGCCATGTCTGACATAAAAATCGGCATCGTCACCGCATCCGACAGGGCCAGCGCCGGTATCTATGAAGATATCTCGGGGCAAGCCATCATCGATACGCTCGAAGCATACCTGTCATCTGACTGGGAGCCGGTTTACCGGATTATTCCCGATGACCAGCCGGTGGTTGAGAGGACCCTGATCGAACTCGCTGATAAGGAAGGCTGCTGCCTGATCGTGACCACCGGCGGAACCGGCCCTGCGCCCAGAGACCTGGTGCCCGAAGCCACGGAAAACGTCTGCCAGAAGATGCTGCCGGGGTTCGGTGAGCTGATGCGCCAAGTCAGTCTGCAATATGTAGCAACCGCAATACTGTCACGTCAGACGGCGGGTATTCGCAACAAGACCCTGATGATCAACCTGCCGGGCAAACCCAAATCCATCCGTGAATGCCTGGACGCTGTATTTCCGGCTGTGCCCTATTGTATCGATCTGGTCGCAGGCCCCTATCTGCAAACCGATGAGACTGTTATCAAGGCATTCCGGCCCAAGGGGAAATAATGGGTTAACCCGAATGGCGCTTAACAGAAGCTTCTAAGGCCTTTCTTCTGCCTATTCCGTGGCCAATGACATGACACTGGCATCGGGCCTAACTGTGAGGCGTTGAGGTCAGGATAGTCAGGGCCGCCTGGGCGTGCTCAGCGGCTTCGCGCCCCAGGTCGGTCAGATAGCCGCCGTCCGACTGCGTAACCAGGCCTTTGTCGTACAACCGCTGCATAGCGGCGATAATCGCCGAATCCGCTGTCTTGTGCACCTTGATACCCTCCTGGGTGGTGGTGAGCTTGTAGCGGGTCAGAATGCCCAGCTCATCAATCAGCTCTGGGGTATAACTCATAGCGGCTCCTCGTCACACGGCATCACTTACCGCAGCGCTTTAAAAGCGGCATATTGCCCCCGGCCCCTGTGACTGGTAAGCCAATCGCCGACAGTCCGCCCGGTGCGGTTTTGACCATCTATATCATATACTACCCATTCACAGGGAGAGTTTCATGTCTGCAAACACCACCGACCTGTCCACCTGGATGAAGTGGTCAGCGCGGTTCGTTCGGTGTCGGGTTCAGACAGGGTCCGGGTACGACTGTCGCCGGAAAACAGCCACAACGATATTCCCGAACCCAGCAGACCTTTAATGCCGTTGTCAGCGTGCTGCGCGGCCATACCCTGTGCTACCTGCACGTCCTCGAGGGTGACATGATGACCACTGACAATCATCTCGGAAGCGCCCCTCTGGTGAGCCTTATAGGGCAAACAATGGCTATGATTTCGCGCGTTATGTTCCAGGCTCTCGCCGATCAGACGCTGGTGTACCCCGTCGTGATCGGCGCGGAGATGTCGTCGAGCATTTCGCGTAAATCCGAGCGTTCGAACAGTCCTCTGAGAAAGCCGGAAGACGCACGCGGGTCCCTGAAATGCACTTCGAAAATTTCCAGACGTTCCTGCTCACCCAGACCCGTAATCGCTGAACTGGGGACACCGAGGCGATGCAGGGCAGCCCGCGATAACTGAAACCGCCGCTCTGCCTGTGCCAGTTCATCGGCCAGCTGTTCCAGCCTGTCCATGTCGTACAGACTGTCCAGCACTATCTGGATATTCAGAAAACAGAACTCTGCATACAGACAAACGATTTTGCGTTCTGCTTCGAGCGTGGCGTTCAGCTGTCTGCGGATAAAACGGTTATCAGTGGACTCCATAGCACGCCTCTGTCTGTCGCGGTAGTTAACCCGGTTGTCGGACAGATGGGCGAAAATCTTTATGCTGGGCATGGATTATTGCTATGGCCTTAGAAAAATTACATGCAGACAACTGTGGTATTTTCAGAAAAATCCCGTAAAGTTAAGCACTAGCACATACCGCTGGGAGGTGGATCGCTTGAAGACACAACGGGGAAGAGTCTTGTTTGCCAGATTATCCATCCTGTTATTTTACCCACCCGCAGGTATCCTCATCACCTGCTCAGTACAAGCCATGCAAGAGGTCGAGGAACGCGCCGATCCCAACCTACCGGATATCGCCGCCGTACATACGGAACCCGGACAGGCACCGGTCATACTCTATAACCCAATGCTGTGTAAGCACGCCGGACCCGCCTTATGCGAGTTTTATCGCTATCACGAATACGGGCACCTCGAGTTGCGTCACCACAAGCGCAGCAATATTTCCGTTCAGCAGAAAGAACAGGAAGCCGATCGCTGGGCGGCCACGCACGCCCCCCTGTACGTTGTGATGGCGGCCTACCGCTATTTTTCAAACGGTGGTGGCAGTTCACCGTTCCACGGCGAAGGTCGTAGCCGAGCGGCCCGCCTGCTGATGCGCACCGAAAACATTGCCCTGTGGAACAGTCGCGCAGACAAGCGCGGGATCAGGAAATACGCCGAGCGGCAGTTTTAGCCCGCATTTCTCACGGGGATCCCGGATGCTGGCGCAGGGCTCGTGTGCTTGGACGCCGTTCTGGAGCGAAAGTGGTAGCCGTAGCTACCACTTGAGTGAAGAACAAGTGCAAGCGCGCGAGAACAAGCCAGGGCCGGGATAGGCTTATCCAGGAAACACTCTGTTTCTCGTTTAATCACAAAACCCTTCACAACTTCAATACCTTCTGTCGCTCGCCGGCCGCCCCGTGAGAAATGCGGGTTAAGGCTTCCGGCTCATCAGACTGGACTGCGCACTGTGCGGCCGTTGCTTGCCGACCGGTACACGGCGTTTGTATTCACCATCTTTGTGCAACACCCAGGCGTCAATGTTGTCCGCCAGATACAATTCCAGTCCGTCCTTTAGAATACGTTGGCGGATTTTCCTGTCCGCTACTGGAAACGCCGTCTCCACCCGCTGGAAAAAGTTCCGTCCCATCCAGTCAGCGCTGGACAGATACAGATCAAAATCCCCTTCATTGTGAAAATAGAAAACGCGGGTATGCTCCAGAAAACGCCCGACAATAGAACGCACATGGATATTGTCGGACACCCCCGGTACACCCGGCCGCAGACAACAGACACCACGAATAATACAGTCGATCCTGACACCGTCCTGAGAAGCCTGATACAGGGCTTCAATAGTCTCTGGTTCAATCAGCGCATTGCATTTAACAATAATACGCGCCGCTTTGCCGGCCCGTGCATTAGCTGCTTCGCGCTTGATTTTTTCGATAATCTTTTTGTGCAGGGTAAATGGCGACTGCAGCATCTTCGACAAGGCCTTGACCTGACCCAGGCTGGTTAACAGCTGGAACACACGGGCTGCGTCACGCCCCAGGGCCTCGTCGCAGGTCAACAGGCCGTAATCGGTATATAGACGGGCTGTGCGGGCATGATAGTTACCCGTACCCAGATGGACATAGTGCCTGAGTTTCCTCGACTCCCGGCGCGTCACCAGTAACATTTTGGCATGGGTCTTGTAGCCCACCACACCGTAGACCACATGAGCCCCGGCTTCCTGCAAGCGGTTGGCCAGCTGGATATTCGCTTCTTCATCGAAACGCGCCCGGAGTTCGATAATCACTGTCACTTCCTTGCCGGAACGCGCCGCTTCAACCAGCGCATTGACAATGGCAGAATCCGGTCCGGTTCTGTACAGGGTCTGCTTGATAGCCAGCACCTTGGGATCGGCTGCCGACTGCTTGAGAAAATCGATAACCGGCATGAAAGAATCGAAGGGGTGGTGCAGCAGAATATCGCCCGCCTGAATGGAATCAAAAATATTCTGATCAGTCGCCAATCCCTGCGGCCGGCGTGGCGTAAACGGTTGGAACTTCAGGTCTGGCCGATCCACCAGATCGTAGATCGCCAGCAGTCGATTGACATTGACAGGACCGTTAACCCGATAGAGATCCTCGCTGCCAAGATTGAAGGTGCCGAGCAGGTAATCCTCCATTTGCTGGGTACAATTATCCGCAATTTCCAGCCGCACGCCGTCACCATAACGCCGGGATAACAACTCGCCTTCGACCGCGCACAACAAATCGTCGATTTCTTCCTCATCGACAAAAAGGTCGCTGTTGCGCGTCACACGGAACTGGTAACAGCCTGTGACTTCCATGCCGGGAAACAGATCTCCCACATGCGCATGAATAATCGAAGACAGGAAGACGTAATCATGGGGACCGTCGCCGCATGACTCGGGTAAACGTATCAGCCTCGGCAGCGAACGCGGAGCCTGCACAACGGCACTGCCGCTGGAACGACCAAAGGCATCCTTGCCCTCCAGCGACACGATGAAATTAAGGCTCTTGTTCAGAATGCGCGGAAACGGATGGGCCGGATCCAGGCCCAGCGGGCTCAATACCGGTAGTAATTCATGACTGAAATAGTTCGATACCCAGGCTTCCTGCTGACCATTCCACTGGGTGCGCTTGAGGAAACGGATATCCTCCTTTGCCAGCAGAGGAATCAGCTCTTCATTGAGCACGCGGTACTGTTCGTCAACCAGCCGGTGTGCCTGATCGCTGATATGACTCATGACCTCTGTGGGTGAAAAATTATCCGGACCGGCCTGAACCGACCCGGAAGCAATTCGCTGTTTCAGGCCTGCCACGCGGATCTCGAAGAATTCATCGAGGTTGGTACCGGCAATACACAGGAACTTGAGACGCTCGAGCACCGGCAAATCCGGATCCTTGGCTTGCTCAAGCACACGCCGATTGAACTGCAGCAGACTCAGCTCACGGTTTATATAGAGTTCAGGCCGGGAAAGATTGATACTGTCCATGACACGCTAATATATAATCCATATTTCTTTTGCCTACTATAGCGCACATGCTACGGCGGACACAGTCATAATCGATCGAGAAACAAACAACCGGAGCGATGCACGGATGCCGTCCATCCCGCTGCAACATAGGATGTCGCCACCGTATCAATAATCAGCAAGGGTCCCGGATAGAGCGCTCCGCGCTGTAGATCGTCACGCTGCCAGACCACAACCGGCTGCTCATAACCCGCCAACACAACCTGCTCAATCGGGTGACGGGGCGCCGCATCCCGGTCGCCAGCCTGCAGCGACAGATCACTGCCGGCAGCCGACAACGCCACGCGCAAATTAACCAGCTCCACGTCGCTATCCAGCGTATGCCCGAAACGCTGCTGATGCATGCGATTGAAATCAGCAGCCGCCTGCTTCAGGTCATGAAACGGGATATTCAGCGTATAGCTTTGTCCAAAATAACGCAGATCCAGACTGAACTCTGTCGTAACAGCATCGATCTCGACACCTTCGTCAAGTAATTCGGACTGGCCGCGCACTACCAGCGCCTGAAAGCGTTCCCTCAGTTGCGTTTCATGCTGGTCCTCTATCAGGCCGCACTGCGTATGCGACAGCTGTCGGCCCCTGGGTGCCGCCAGCATACCCACCGCCGACAATACGCCGGCATGAATGGGCACCAACGCATGCTTCATTCCCAGGGCGTCCGCCAGTGCACAGACATGCAAACCACCTGCACCACCAAACGCTGTCAGCGTATAGGCCACCGGATCGACACCGCGCTGCACGGAAATGACCCGCAATGCCTGCGCCATGTGTTCGTTGGCCAGGTCAATGATGCCCTGAGCAGCCTGCTGCCGTGAAAGCTTCATCTGCGCGGCAAGCCGGCCTACAGCCAGCTGCGCTGCGGCCATATCCAGCTGCATGCCACCGCCGAGAAACGCTGCGGGTCTTAACCTGCCCAGCACCAGGTTGGCGTCTGTCACAGTCGGCAGTCTGCCACCTCTTGCATAGCAGGCCGGCCCCGGATCGGCGCCGGCAGACTCCGGCCCCACCACCAGCATGCCGCCCTCATCGAGGCGGGCAATGGAACCACCGCCGGCACCGATGGTATGCATATCGACCATCGGCACAGCGACGGGATAGGGTCCGATGCTGCCCTCGGAAGTCAAATTCACCTGCCCGTCGATTAACGCCACATCGGTGGATGTCCCTCCCATATCAAAGGTCAGCAGTTGTGGTCGGCCAACTTCATCACCAATCCGGCGTGCGCCCATCAGACCACCTGCCGGTCCTGACAACAGCAGATTTACCGCCCGTTTCGCTGCCTGATCGGCACGTATGGTAAACGCCGAACTCTGCATGACATGGACCGGCGCCGGTTGCACCAGGCGCTCAAGACGTTGCACATAGCCCTGCACCCGCGGTCCGACCCAGGCGTTGAGCCAGCAGGCGATGCCACGTTCATATTCACCCTGCGCCGGCAGTATGTCTGAAGACCGGGAAATAAACAGAGTATCCGGCAGATGCCGCTCGATCAGCCTTTCGAAGCGATCATCGAGAAACGAAAACAGCAGATTGATGGCAACCGCCTGAGGCGCCAGTTCGCGCAGGCGCGCGCTCAGGGTTTCAAGCTCGCGCTCACTCAATGGTTCGACAACCGATCCGTCTGACGCCAGACGGCCACCGGTCTCAAGGCACAATTCAGCCGCTACCGGTGGTGCTTGGGGCTGTGGTTGCAGATTATAGAGCTCACGCCGCGCCTGACGACCTATGGTCAACACATCGCCGAGGCCATAGTTGGTGATATAGGCTGTGCGAACACCTTTTCCTTCCAGCACAGCGTTGGTGGCTACGGTGGACCCGTGCACCAGATAAAAGCTTACCCCCTGCAGCCCAAGTTCACGTATGCCCTGCAGAATTGCCCGTTCCGGTGCCTGCGGCGTAGACAACACTTTGTGAATCCCGAGCCGTTGACCATCGAACCAGACAAAATCGGTAAACGTGCCCCCGGTATCAACACCCAGCAGCTTCACTATTGCTGTTCAACAACACAGTTACGCCCCGCCTGTTTAGCCCTGTACATAGCCTGATCCGCCCTGCCCAGTATGGACTGACAATCATCGCCCTCGCCACACAGCGCAAGCCCCTGACTGATGGTAACCAGCATATCCTGGGCAGCAACGTGAATGGGCTCCGAACTGATGCGCGCTCTGATACGCTCTGCAATCTGCAGCGCGGTATGCGTCGAGGTATCTTCCAGCAGAATTACGAACTCCTCTCCGCCATAGCGTCCGACCAGATCGAATTCGCGCAATGCGGCTCTTATGCGCGCCGCCACTTCCTTCAGCACCCTGTCGCCAACCAGGTGACCCTGCCTGTCATTGATGACCTTGAAATGGTCCAGGTCCGCCATGATCACGACCAGGGGCTGGCCGGTCTTGGAAGCCCGTTCGATAGAATCCTGCAACTCGCGCAGCAGGCTGGTGCGGCTGGATACACCGGTCAATGCATCCTGATCCAGCTGCTTACGCAGACTTTTCTGCTCCAGTTCAAGATGTTTTAACGACCGGTCCATATCCTGTATCTGCGAGCGGTGATACACCTCGGTTGCCAGCGCAATATCCAGGGTGGTGAGTTTCAGCACCAGGCGCATTAACGGCTCCCAGTGCTGCTGCTCCCCGGTGAGGCTCATCACCTGCTCCAGAATCAGGCACTGCAACATGCCGAAGGACTCGAGATACAGGCTCAGTGGCACGCCCACGCGCGCGTGCGCCACACCTACGCGGGCGCGGCTTTCGAAATAGTCGGCTCCCTGAAAACCGACACCGAAGCGCTTGAAATACTCGACCTGCCTTTCTTTCAGGTGCCTCAGGTCAAAACTGGAGAGTATGCCCGACGCCTGCGGATTGAGTGCCAACTGGGTAAAAAACCGGTCAACGATGCTGGATGCCGCATCACGTGTCAGCACTTTGTCCTGCAGCAAATGCACGTACTCGCGCATGGAATCGTCCAGACCGATCAGAGTCAGCTGGGCCTCACGCCAACTGGCATCGAATCCAAACTGCTCACACAGTGGTGTAGCGGGTTTTCCGGCTGACATATGTGTACTATCCAAATCCGCGGTACTTTCGGTTATGCTTATCCATCATTCGGCTACGGACGTGTCACCAGTCGCGTGTCAATAGCATATTGACGCCGGACTATGATTAAATCATAAAACACATGGATGCCAAAACCCTGATTAGTGTCGAACAGCTGTACCGTTACTACGGACACCATCTGGCGGTGGAGTCCATCAACTTCGAACTGGCGCAGGGTGAAGTACTCGGTTTTCTCGGTCCGAATGGCGCCGGCAAGTCGACCACCATGCAAATGATATCGGGCAATCTGGCACCCAGCGCCGGCCGTATCCGTATAAATGGCATTGATTTACTCGATACCCCAAAGCTCGCCAAAGCTGAAATCGGCTATTTACCCGAACAGCCCCCAGTCTATCGCGACCTTACGGTAGATGAGTATCTTTATTATTGCGCCAAACTGCACCGTGTCAGCAGGGGCCGGCGCGACCAGGCCGTCACCCGGGCCAAGGCGCGTTGTGGGCTGACAGAGGTGAGCAAGCGCCTGATAGGCAACCTGTCCAAGGGCTTTCAGCAGCGTACTGGCATTGCCCAGGCCATTTTGCACAGTCCGGCCGTGGTGATCCTGGATGAACCCACCGTCGGCCTGGATCCGAACCAGATCCGTGACATTCGCGCCCTGATTCGAGAACTGGGCGAAAGCCATGGCATTATTCTGTCCACCCACATTCTGCCGGAGGTTCAGGCCACCTGCTCGCGCGTGCAGATTATTCACCAGGGCCGGTTGGTCTTCTCGGAGTCCATGCGGGACCTGGAACGACGTCTCACCAGTCACGTGCTGTTACTGGAAACGCGCGAACGACTCGATGACTCGGAACTGGAAAAGCTCGCCGGCATCGACAACGTGGAACGACTCGCTGATACCCGGGCACGGCTGCATTTTCAGGACAGTAATCCGGCGGACGCCGTTGCCGCGTGCGTGGCCCGGCACGGCTGGGGACTGATCGAACTGTCTCTCGACCGGCAGACGCTGGAGCAGGTATTTGTCGACCTGACCTGCAGCGACACCTCGCAGACACACAGGGAAACCGCCTGATGATTCTGACCATCGCCAGCCGCGAATTGAAAAACCTATTTCTGTCACCCCTGGCCTGGGCGATTATGGCGGTACTACAGCTGATTCTGGCCTACCTTTTTCTGTCGCAGCTGGATACTTTCATGCTGCTGCAGCCGCGTCTGGCCGGCATAGAGGGTGCACCGGGGGTCACTGACATTGTCGTTGCCCCGCTGCTGCAAACAACCGGTTTTCTGCTGCTGTTGGTGGCTCCCGCAATCACCATGCGTGTATTCAGTGACGAAAGACGCAACCGCACACTCAGTCTTCTGTTATCCGCGCCTGTGTCAATGACAGATATCGTGCTCGGAAAATTTCTCGGCGTCACCCTGTTCTTCCTGTTGCTGCTGGCGCTGCTGGCAGCCATGCCACTGGCACTCTATGCCGGAACCACCCTGGATGCCGGCAAGCTGGCGGCGGGCCTGCTGGGCCTGGCATTGCTGTTGGCAGCCATTGCAGCCATCGGTGTATTCATGTCATCACTGACCGAACAACCGGTCGTTGCTGCCATCAGCACCCTTGGACTGCTGCTGATGCTGTGGATAATCGACTGGAGCGGTGACGGTGCGGAAGGCGTAACGGACCTGCTTCCCTACCTTTCGCTGAAGACCCATTTCGAGTCTTTCCTCAAAGGCCTGTTCAGCACCGCCGATGTCGCCTACTACCTGTTGCTGATAGCCACCTTTCTGCTGCTGGGCATTCGGCGACTGGACCAACAGAGACTGACCGGCTGAACCCATGCAAGTCACCCGTTCATCAAGACGCCAATTACAGTTACAGAACCTGATGTTCGTGGCCGGCCTGCTGATTTTCGTGGGCCTGCTGGCCTGGTTGAGCACCCGCTACAGTTTTGACGCCGACTGGAGCAGCAGCGGGCGCAACACCTTGTCCATCGACAGCCGCCAACTGCTCGATGAAATGCCAGACCCCATCCATGTTACGGCGTTTGCCACCGAGAACGCACTGGTGCGGGAACACATAGGGGACCTGATCGGGCGCTACCAGCGCTACAAAGCGAACGTGGAGCTGACCTTCGTGAACCCGGACGCCGAACCGGACAGGATTCGGGAACTCGGAATCACCCTGGACGGTGAATTGCTTCTGGCTTATCAGGGCCGCAGCGAAAAAGTACAGTCACTGTCTGAACAGACGCTGACTAACAGCCTGTTGCGCATAGCGCGGCAGAAACAACGCAGGGTGAGTTTTTTAAGTGGTCACGGCGAACGTGATCCACTCGGTCAGGCCAACCACGATCTGGGCAAATTCGGCCAGCTGCTGGAACAGAAAGGTATCGTACTGGATACCCTGAAACTGGCGGAGACCGCGGATATACCCGCCGACACCAACCTGCTGGTCATCGCCGATCCGCGTGTTGTGCTGCTGCCCGGCGAAATCCAGCTGGTGCATCGCTACCTGCAGGCCGGTGGCAACCTGCTGTGGCTGGTGGAACCCGGCGCTATCGCTGGTCTGGACCCGGTCGCCGAAGCACTGGGTATCGAGTTCCTCCCGGGCACTATTGTGGACGCAACCAC
>Ga0316201_10000914_pt1 | contig 18669 bp, 17 predicted proteins | sample CS6wburrow_MG_FD_204516 | JGI IMG/M metagenome (GOLD analysis project Ga0316201, IMG submission 204516) | Coastal sediment microbial communities from Delaware Bay, Delaware, United States - CS-6 worm burrow | ecosystem: Environmental > Aquatic > Marine > Coastal > Sediment | place: USA... | reverse complement strand
CATGGGCGCCGCCCAGCCGAATGCCGCACCGAGCACAAACTGCGGAATGGAAACATAGCGCTTGATGAACGGATAGGCGATTGTCAGTACGGCCGCGACGACGGCGAGTAGCTGCGCTTGTTTGTTAAGCATGGTAGCCAGCCCGACGGCGATCAGGCCAAGTGCGGCGAACAGCGTCAACGCCTCGAACGGCGCGACCGCCCCGGTTGCGATCGGCCGCGTACGCGTGCGTTCGACGTAGGGGTCAATTTTGCGGTCAGCAAAATCGTTGAGGACGCAGCCGGCAGATCGCATGACGAATACGCCGATCACAAACACAACGAACAGACCCTGGTCGGGCGCGCCCTCGCCCGCCAGCCACAACGCCCACAACGTCGGCCACAACAGAAGCCAGGTGCCGATTGGCTTATCGACGCGCATCAGCTTGCCGTAGTTGCGTAACTGGCTAACGACTTCGGGTGCGAAGTTGGCGACGAGGGAGCTCTTCATGTGGGGGATTCTACACTTTGCCGTAGCGGCCGGCATCGCCGAGCCATCTGCGCACGATAGCCGCGGCGCGCTTCGACGATGACTTGCGGAGCTCCTCCGCGGTGATCTGTACCTGCGGCATCAGGTCGGCATCGCGCACGATGTTGGCAACGCGGTAGTCCGGCAATCCGGTTTGGCGGGTGCCGAGCAACTCGCCGGGACCGCGCAGTTCGAGATCGCGTTGTGCCACAACAAACCCGTCGTTCGTGTCGCGCAGCACGGCGAGACGTTCCTTGGCAATTCGGCCCAGCGGCCCCTTGTACAAAAGAACGCAATGACTCTGCGCGGCACCGCGCCCAACGCGACCGCGAAGCTGGTGCAACTGGGACAAACCCATGCGCTCGGCGTTTTCGATAATCATTAAACTCGCGTTGGGTACATCGACACCAACCTCGATGACGGTAGTGGCGACGAGTAACTGGATCAGCCCGTCCTTGAAGGCCTGCATGCCTCGTTCTTTCTCCGCCGGTCGCATACGTCCGTGTACGAGACCTACGCGCAGCTCTGGCAGCGCTTCCGTGAGCATCTGGTAACTGGCCTCCGCGGCCTGGTAGTCAAGCACCTCGGATTCTTCAATCAACGGGCATACCCAGTAGGCCTGCTGCCCGGATTCGCATGCAGCGCGGACGCGTTCAACTATCTCGCCCCGACGCAGGTCGGGAATCGCGATCGTCGACACTGGCTGGCGGCCGGGCGGGAGTTCATCGATCACGGACGTATCGAGGTCTGCATAGGCGGCCATCGCCAGGGTGCGCGGAATTGGTGTTGCGGTCATGACCAGCTGGTGCGGGTGTCCGTCCTTGCCAACGCCTTTGTCGCGTAAGGCCATGCGCTGGTGAACGCCAAAGCGGTGTTGCTCGTCGATGACAACAAGTGCGAGTCGATCGAATTCCACGCCTTCCTGGAATAGTGCGTGCGTGCCAACAACGAGTTGCGCACTGCCGTCAGCGATAGCCGCCAGCGCGTCGCGGCGCGCTGCTGCCCGTTGGCTGCCGCTGAGCCAGGCGGGCTCTATTCCAAGCGGCCGAAACCAGTCGGAAAAATTGCGCCAGTGCTGTTCAGCGAGAATCTCGGTCGGCGCCATGATGGCCGCCTGAACGCCACAAGCGATCGCCTTGAGACAGGCGATCGCTGCGACGACGGTCTTGCCCGAGCCAACGTCGCCCTGAATCAGGCGCATCATCGGGTGTGGCTGTGCCAGGTCGGCGAGGATTTCATCCACGACACGCCCTTGCGCACCAGTCAGCTCGAATGGCAGGTTATCGATGAAGCTGTCCACCTGATCCTGGCCGCGGGTCAGGGCAAAAGCTTTTTCCGTTTGCGCGAGCGCGCGCAGGCTGCGCAGGCTGAGGTAATGCGCCAGCAGCTCTTCGAAGGCAAGGCGTTGCTGGCACGGATGTCTGCCCGCCTCCATCTGTCCGAGGTCCGCATCGGGTGGCGGTCGATGCAGGTATCGAATTGCATCGGCAAGCGACGGCATGCCGAGCTTACCGGTGACGGAGCGCGGTAACAGCTCGGCCGGCGGCTCCTTTAGCATCGCGAGCAGCGCCTGGTCGGTGAGGCTGCGCAGGCGGCCTTGTTGCACACCTTCTGTCGCTGGATAGACGGGCGTCAACGAGTCATTCATCACCGCGCGCTGATCATCCCGCAAGATGCGGTACTCAGGGTGGATCATCTCGAACCCGGTAGATCCGCGGCGCACCTCGCCGAAGCATGTAATGTGCGCGCCAGCCTGGAATTGCGCTTGTTGCTGGCGTGAGAAATGAAAGAATCGCAACGTAAGCTGACCGCTGCCGTCACTGATGCGGACGAGCAGGTTGCGGCGGCCTCGATAGGCGATTTCGGCCAGCAAGACCTCGCCGGTCGCGAGGCAGCGCGTACCGGCAGCGAGTGCACCAATCTTGATGAGCTGCGTACGATCTTCGTAACGCAGCGGCAACAGGAACAGCAGGTCTTCTACGCGAAAGAGCCCGAGTTTCTCGAGCTTTTTCGCAAGCGCCGGGCCGACACCCTTGAGGATGGTTAGTGCTTCAGATAGCAAGGATCGCGTCGGCCTCTACGTCGACACCTTTCGGCAATGCCGAAACCTGCACGGCCGCGCGCGCCGGATATGGCTCATCGCAATACTCGGCCATCACTTCGTTGACCGCCGCGAAATTGCCGAGGTCGGTCAGGAATATCGTCAGCTTGACCGCATCGTTCAGGCTGCCACCCGCCTCCTCGGCCACGGCCTTCAAATTCTCGAAGACCTGCCGTGCACGGGCAGTAAAGTCGCCGTCAACAATCTCCATCGTTTCAGGAACGAGCGGAATCTGTCCTGAAAGGAATACGAAACTACCTGCCTTGATGGCTTGCGAATAAGTGCCGACAGCGGCTGGCGCACGATCGGTGTGAATGTTTTGCTTGCTCATTAGTTGTTTCCGGAGTGAAAAGACTGGTTTCTTGCGTACCTTTTAGGCGCACTCGCGTGAAACACGGATTACGTTCGGCATCTTGCGAACGTTGCGCATGATTTTCGCGAGATGAATGCGGTCATGAACCTGCAGCAGGAACGTCAGCACCGAAACATCCTCGTGGCGGGAAATAACTTCGACCTGCTCGATATTCGAACCACTGTCGGCGATAGTGGCCGCGACCTCCGCGAGTACGCCCGTGCGGTTGCGCGTCTCACATTGGATCTGACACGTGAACTCCCGGTCGATCTTCTTCTCCCACGATACAGCGATCCACTTTTCGGGCTGCTTGCGAAAGTTCGACAGGTTGCCGCAGACATTGCGGTGAATAACGACACCTCGACCAGCGGTGAGATAACCCATGACAACGTCGCCGGGGAGCGGATAACAGCACTTCGCATAGCTAATGACCATGCCTTCTGTGCCGGCGATTACCAGGCTCGCAACAGCCTCTTCGCTTTCCCCTTCGTCATCCGCACCTACCAGGAAGCGCGCCGTTAGCGGAGCAAGGCGTTCACCAAGGCCCAGTTGCTCGAAGAGTTCCGAAGTATTGTTGAGGCCAAGCTCTTCCAATGCATTGGCCATGCGTACTTTGCCCACTTTGCGTAATGATGAGCCAACGTCCTTGAGCGACTTGTCAAGCAAGCGTTTGCCGAGATCAATAGACTCTGCCGACCGCAGGTTTTTCATGTGATTGCGGATTGCAGTACGCGCCTTGGCAGACCTCACGAAAGTCAGCCAGTTCGGGTTTGGCCTGGCACCACGCGACGTGATGATCTCGACTGTCTGACCATTCTGCAGTGGTGTGCGCAGCGGCACGAGCCCGCGGTTTACTTTTGCCGCTACTGTCCGGTCACCGATGTCGGTGTGCACGGCGTAGGCGAAGTCGACGGTAGTTGCACCTTTCGGCAAGGGCATGATGTCGCCCTTGGGAGTGAACACATAAATCTTGTCCGGGAACAGATCGACCTTGACGCTTTCCAGGAACTCCTCCGATGTTCCGGACTGTTGCAGCTCGGCGAGATTTGCAAGCCACTCGCGCGCGCGGCGCTGCGGTGTGGCATCCGATTTCTCGCCGGCCTTGTAAATCCAGTGCGATGCGACGCCGGACTCGGCAACACGGTCCATGTCGCGCGTGCGGATCTGTACTTCGAGCGGCAATCCTTTTGGTCCGAACAGCGTCGTGTGCAATGACTGGTAACCGTTGATGCGAGGGATGGCGATATAGTCCTTGAATCGTCCCGGCATCGGCTTGTAAAGCTGGTGCACCAGGCCAAGCGCCTGGTAACAGGTGCTGACGTCATCGACGATGATGCGGAAACCGTAAACATCCACCACGTCGGACAGCACGCGTTTTTTCTCGGCCATTTTTTTGTAGATGCTGTAGAGATGTTTCTCGCGGCCGATGACTTCGCCGGAAAGTCCGTCCTCGATGAGCGCTTTGCCGAATTGCTCTGAAATGCGTTTCACGATTTGCCGCTGGCTGCCCTTGCTCTTCTTGAGCGCGTTTTCGAGCACGCGATAACGGAACGGATGCAGATGTTTGAAACCCAGGTCTTCGAGCTGCACCTTGAGTCGATTGATGCCGAGGCGATTCGCGATCGGGGCGTAGATATCCAGCGTTTCGCGGGCGATGCGTTTTGTCTTCGCCGCCGGCATCGCGCCGAGCGTCTGCATGTTGTGCAGGCGATCGGAGAGTTTCACGAGGATCACGCGAATGTCCTCGATCATCGCAAGCATCATCTTGCGGAAGCTCTCGGCCTGAGCTTCGGCGCGGCTGCGGAACTGGATCTGGTCGAGCTTGCTGACACCGTCAACGATCAGTGCGACTTCCTCACCAAACTTTTCCTGTATTGCCTCGAGCGAGGCCTCTGTGTCCTCGACTACGTCGTGCAGGATGGCAGCGCAGATTGCCTCGGAGTCGAGGTGCATCTCGGCCAGTTCCTGGGCGACGGCTACAGGATGCGTGATATACGGCTCGCCGGATTTTCGAGTCTGGCCTTTGTGGGCGGCAGCGCCGAACTCGTACGCCTCAAGGACGCGGGTCACCTGCTCCGAGGGCAAATAGGATTCGAGTGTATCGACCAGTTGCCGCACACCCTTATCCCTGCGCGAAGCGCCGGGGAGCCTGGACAGAATTGTGGCCGCGTAATCCATGCCCCCATCTTAACGGCGAAGCGCGGTGTGGGGAACAAGCCACGACAAGAGCCGCGGCGCGGAATGGCAGGTCTCAGTCGCCTATCGAGATGCCGCGTAAGGGCAGGATTTCGTCAGTTGCTTCGGGCTGCTGCATGAGGTCGTCGGTCATGGGCTCCTCGATTTCCTCGAGGATCGACGAGGTGACGAGGCCCTCGGCGATCTCCCTGAGTGCTATTACGGTCGGCTTGTCGTTCTCGAGCTCGACCAATGGGTCAGCGCCATGAGCGATGCGGCGCGCGCGCTTGGCGGCGACGAGAACCATCTCGAAAATGTTATTGATATTGTCGACGCAGTCTTCAACGGTAATGCGGGCCATGGGCGAATTCTCTTGGGAAAGGCGATAAACAAGGCGGCCGAGTGTAGGCGAGAGGACGGGATGGGCGTCACCCCATATAACGAAACATTATAAGCCTTTAGCCGATAATCCGCCCAATGGCGCGGCGTAGAGCAACATTCGAGGTCGCTGACGTTCCGCCTTCGCCATCGAGAATATCCTCAAGGTCGGAGATGGCCCTGTTGAGATCGTCATTAATGATGACGTAGTCGAATTCGTCCCAGTGCGACATATCAGACAGTGCATCACGCAGGCGGCGCTCGATGACCTCGGGGCTGTCGGTACGCCGGTCCCGCAGCCGTCGTTCGAGCTCTTCGACTGACGGTGGCAGGATGAATATCGTGACGCACTCGGGCATCGATTCGCGCACCTGCCGCGCGCCCTGCCAGTCGATCTCGAGAATTACGTTGCGATTATCGGCGAGGTGTTTCTCAACCTGGCTGCGGCTCGTCGCGTAGTAATTGTCAAACACCTCCGCGTACTCGAGCATTTCGCCCTGCTCGCGCAGGCGCATGAACTCTTCCCTGGTGACGAACAGGTAGTCCGCGCCGTCCGCTTCGTTCTTGCGAGGCTTGCGCGTCGTATAGGAGATCGAAAACCGAAGCTCCGGCCGCTTTGCGACGACGGCATGCACCAGTGTCGTCTTGCCGGCACCGGACGGGGCAGCAAAAACGAACAGTTTTCCTTTGGTCTTCTGCTGTTTCCTACTCAACATTCTGTATTTGCTCGCGCATCTGCTCGATCAGCACTTTCAGATCGATAGCGGCTTTCGTGGTTTCGGTGTCAGCGGACTTCGAGCCCAGCGTATTGGCCTCGCGGTTCAATTCCTGCATCAAGAAGTCGAGGCGCCGCCCGACCGGTTTCTTCGACTTCAGCGCATCACGTATTTCAACGAGGTGGCTCTCAAGCCGATCGAGTTCTTCGTCAACGTCAATCTTGGTGGCAAGCAACGCGAGCTCGACTTCGAGGCGTGCCGGGTCCGCTTCAACCTCGAGATTGGCGATGCGCTCTTTCTGTTTCACACGCGCTGCGGCGAGTACCTCCGGCATGCGCGCGCGTACGGACGTCGCGATGGATTCAATTTCCGCGCAGCGCGACTCGAGCATCTCGGCAATGCGCGCCCCCTCGCTCGCTCGCATCTCACCGATGGCGGCCAGCGTCTTGTCGAGCAATTTGCTGGCCTCAGCAAACAGCGGTTCGACATCGACCTCGGCCTGCTGAATGACACCCGGCCACCGCAGGATATCGATAGGGTTCACGGCGGCAACATTGGACAACTTGACTGTCAGGTCGGAGATGCGATGACCGATGAGTTCGACCAGGGCGGTGTCGATCTGCATCTCGCTGTCCTGGTCGAACGCCCGCCGGAAATAGAGCGCACACTCGACCTTGCCGCGCCCCAGCGACGAGCTCGCCTGCTGTCGAAAAACCTGTTCCTTCGGGCGCAGGTCCTCGGGCAATTTGAATTGCACATCGAGGTAGCGATGGTTGACCGCGCGAATTTCCCAGGTCAGCGTCCCGATTGTTGTTTCGGTCGCCTCTCGCGCGAAGCCTGTCATACTGTGTAACATCTGCACCACCCATGCAGGCCAGCAATAGTGCCGCCTGCGTCACGTTTTTGTGAGGATCGACATTCTAAGCTGTGGCCGCAGTTGATAGCCACATGCGCCGCCAGGTCTATGCAAATCGAATACGCCAAAGTCTCCGCTCTCGGTGATCGTCAAGACAACCAGGATCGTGCCGCGGTCGTCGTTTCAGAGGAAGCGGCGCTCATGCTCGTGTTTGACGGTATGGGCGGTCACTCGGACGGCGCCAAAGCTGCCGAGACCGGCTTGAAGGTTGTGCAGGAACTCTTTATGGAGGCCAAACAACCGATATTCGATCCCCAGGGTTTCCTCTATATGGCGCTGTCCAAGGCACATGATGAGGTTGTTCGACTCGGCGCCGATGTTGCCGTTGATTTTCGCCCTCGCGCAACCTGCGCAATCTGCCTCGTGCAGGAGGGCGGTGCATTCTGGGCCCACATCGGCGACAGCCGCATCTACCAGGTACGTGACGGCGAAGTGCTGATACGTTCGCGTGACCACAGTCATGTCGAGGTTCTGATCCAGGAAGGTGCGATCTCCGAAGAGGAGGCGCAGGATCATCCAATGCGCAATTTTGTCGAATGTTGCATCGGTGGTGACTCGCCCGTACCCGACATGAGTATCACCAACCGCAAGCAGCTGTGTTCGGGCGATGTCCTGCTGGCCTGTTCTGATGGTCTGTGGTCGGGGCTTGGCGACGCTGACATGGCAGAAATTGGCGCCCCGGGTGACGACAATCTTGTCGATAACCTCAAGGCGCTCAGCATGAAAGCGTTGAACGTCAACTCTCCCTACAGCGACAATACGACCGGTACCGCGATAAAGTGGATCGGCCTCTAGCCGGGCCGCAAATTTCTTAGCCTTTTCTTTGGAGAGTCCACATGCGCCCAAGTGGCCGCGAAGCATCGCAAATGCGCGAGTTGCGCTTTGTTCCCGATTACACCATGCACGCCGAAGGCAGCGTGCTCGCCGAGTTCGGCAACACGCGCGTGCTGTGCACGGCGAGCATTGAAGAGCGCGTGCCCCCATGGATGCGCAATACCGGACGTGGCTGGGTGACTGGCGAATACGGCATGCTGCCGCGCGCAACGCACACGCGCTCCGGACGAGAGGCTTCTCGAGGCAAGCAAGGCGGACGCACAATGGAGATCCAGCGGCTGATAGGGCGCTCGCTGCGAGCGGTGACAGACCTTGATGCGCTGGGCGAACGCTCCATTACTCTGGACTGCGATGTCATCCAGGCCGATGGTGGCACGCGCACGGCAGCAATCAGTGGCGCCTATGTGGCATTGGCCATCGCGATCCAGCGACTTCATGCGGCCGGCAAGCTCAAGAAGAACCCGTTGCACGGCCAGGTTGCCGCTATCTCGGTCGGCATCTACCGCGGCACGCCCGTCCTCGACCTCGATTATGACGAGGACTCGGAAGCCGAGACGGACATGAACATAGTCATGAATGACGCCGGGCGCTTCATTGAAGTGCAGGGCACAGCCGAAGGGCATGCCTTCACCGATGACGAATTTGCAGCGATGATCAGCCTGGCACGGGGCGGCATCGACGACATTGTTGTGGCGCAAATCGAGGCGATAAAAGCCGCAACTCAGTGAGCGCTTTGCCCAAAAAAATTGTCATGGCCACCGGCAATCCCGGCAAGATCCGGGAGATCGCGCGCCTGCTCGATGGCCTGGGTATTGAGATCGTTGCGCAGTCCGAATTCGGCGTCACTGACGCGGACGAAACGGGCACGACGTTCGCCGAGAACTCACTGATCAAGGCAAAACACGCGGCGGCGGCGACCGGGATACCGGCGATCGCCGATGATTCAGGTCTTGCGGTTGATGCCCTGGATGGTGCGCCGGGCGTTTATTCCGCGCGTTACGCAGGGCCGGAAGGCGATGATGAAGCCAACAACGACAAGCTGCTCGCGGCGCTTGAGTGTGTGGACGATCGCGGCGCTGCGTTTCATTGCGTCGCAACCTACATAGAACCGGACGGTGAAGCGCTGGTTGCCAACGCGGAATGGCGTGGATTGATTCTGCATGAGCGACAGGGTGATGGCGGCTTCGGCTACGATCCATTGTTCTTCGTTCCTGATTGTGGCTGCAGTTCGGCCGAGCTCGCGCCGGAACAAAAGAATTCGCGCAGCCATCGAGGACAGGCGCTCAGGAAGCTGGTCGAACTGATCAAACAGAAGTACACGTGAAGCTTCCGCCGTTGTCTCTCTATGTGCACATGCCCTGGTGCGTGCGCAAATGCCCTTACTGCGATTTCAATTCGCACTCGGCTGGCGATGGCGCCCCGACGAAACGCTACATCGATGCCTTGCTCGCGGACCTGGACAGGGAGGTGGCGAGTGCCGGCGACAGGTCGATCGAAACCATATTCCTGGGTGGCGGCACCCCAAGCCTGTTTGCACCTGACGAAGTCGCGCGCCTGCTAGACGGCGTGACTGAGCGTTTCAAGGTGTCTGCCGACGCGGAGATTACGATGGAGGCAAACCCGGGTACGGTCGAGTGTGCTGCACCGGCGGGTTATCGAGACGCGGGCGTCAATCGACTGTCAATAGGCGCTCAGAGCTTCGACGACGACGCGCTACAAAAACTCGGACGCATTCACAGCAGCGACGACATTCGCCGCGCCGTCGCCGAGGCGCGCGCAGCCGGGTTCGACAACCTCAACATCGACCTGATGCACTGTCTGCCGGGCCAGACCGTCGCAGCGGCATGCGCCGACCTGCGGTCAGCCGCCGAGCTCGGCCCGACACACCTATCCTGGTACCAGCTGACGCTGGAGCCGAACACCGTGTTTCATGCGCGACCGCCGGAGGGCCTGCCGGACGAGGATACGGCCTGGGTAATCCAGGATGCTGGCGCTGAACTACTGTGTTCGCTCGGCTACGAGCAATACGAGGTGTCGGCCTGGGCCAGGGAAGGCAGGCGCTGCCGGCACAACGTGAACTACTGGCTGTTCGGCGACTACCTGGCAGTGGGGGCCGGCGCCCACGGCAAGATCAGCAGTCCTCGCGGCGTCGCACGCTACCGAAAACCGGCCAATCCGCTGCAGTACATGCTCGCCATGGAGCAGGGGGATGAGGCCGGGGCTCGCGAGCAGCTGTCGAGCGACGACCTGACCTTTGAGTTCATGCTCAACGCCCTGCGCCTTAGCGGTGGGTTTCGTGAGACCGATTTTGTGGAACGGACCGGGCTGTCGGACGTGCATCTGGCGGCCGCGATGCGCCGCCCGGTTGAGAAAGGACTGATCGAGCGGGATGAACACGCCATTTGGTGCCCGACGGACCTCGGGCGACGATTCTTAAACGATCTGCAGGCCGAATTTTTGCGCGATTCCTGAGCGCCCGGCTGCTAAAATCGGTGTCACTCGCGGGTGCCCGGACTTTTTCAATTATGCACAAGAGCGCGGTCGCCCCTGTATTTTTAGCGTATGAGTGCCCCCATCTCATTTCGAGCGTTGCGAACCGAGTGTAACTTATTGTTTTTCCAGAACTAATGAAAATGGACACAAAATAGTCATATTGGCAGCGCTGCTTGAAAATCCGCACCTTACGGCACTCGTTCAATTTTCATCCACATACTTATCCACAGGTTCTGTGGATAAAAATCGGGGGCTTGCGGAGGCCGCGTCTTCGCTATATCATGCGCGACCTTTTTCGCGAAGTAGCGTGCTCCGGAGAGCAACAATGAAAGCCGACATTCACCCCAATTACGACACCATCAAGGTTACCTGTAGTTGCGGCAACGAATTTGAAACGCGCTCGACGCTCGGTGAGGATCTCCTTATCGAAGTGTGCTCCTCGTGCCATCCGTTCTACACCGGCAAGCAGAAGATCGTCGACACCGGCGGTCGCGTGGACAAGTTCCGTCGCAAATACGGCATGAGCTAGGAACCAACCTGGCGCCGGACCCGGTTTCCGGGCCGCAACTGGTCCAATACCTTCGTTTATCCACGATATGCATTGTGGATTCCTCTGATATGCTCGTATGGTTTTGATACGGGCAATAAGAAGAGGAATGAGATGAGTCAGGATGCATATCGGCTAATTAGCCCCGCCGGCACGGAGTCCGAACTAAGCGTTCACACCGGAACCACCGGCCCCGACGTTATTGATATTGGTCGCTTGTACAAGGAACAGGGAGTATTCACTTACGATCCCGGTTTCGTAGCCACTGGCAGCTGCAAGTCAGACATCACTTTTATCGATGGTGAGAAAGGCATACTCATGTACCGGGGGTACCCGGTCGAGCAGCTAGCTGCGCACTCCAACTTTCTGGAGGTGTCGTACCTGCTGTTGAACGGTGAGCTGCCGACGGCCGATGAGCTTGAGGCTTTCGACCACACGATTCGTACGCACACGATGCTCAATGAAGGCATGCTCAATTTCTTCAAGGGCTTCCGTTACGACGCGCACCCGATGGCTGTGTTGTCGGCCGTGGTTGGCTCAATGTCCGCGTACTACCACAACGAAATGGACGCCTCGAATCCGGAGCATCGGGATATATTCGCGCACCGGATCCTCGCGAAACTGCCGACGATCGCCGCTGCAGCGTACAAATTGATTGTTGGTCAGCCTTTCATCTATCCGCGAAATGATCTCAAGTACACAGAAAACTTCCTGCAGATGCTGTTCGCTGTACCGGCCGAACCGTATGAGATTGATCCAATCTCCGCGGAAGCGCTCGACCTGCTGTTCATCCTGCACGCCGATCATGAGCAGAACTGCTCCACGTCGACTGTAAGAATGGCCGGTAGCTCCGGCGCGAATCCGTATTCGGCGATTGCGGCGGGAATCGCGGCGCTTTGGGGTCCGGCACATGGTGGTGCTAACGAAGCCGTGCTCAAAATGCTTGACGAGATTGGCGACGTTAGCCAGATCGGCAAGTTCGTCGAAAAAGCCAAGGACAAGGACGATCCATTCCGCTTGATGGGATTTGGTCATCGCGTGTACAAGAACTTCGATCCGCGTGCGACGATCATTCGCGACATGTGCCACAAGGTACTGGCCAAGCTTGATCGTAATGACACGCCGATGTTCGATCTCGCTCTCGAGCTGGAGCAGGTTGCGCTGAAGGACGATTACTTCGTTGAGAAGAACCTGTACCCGAATGTCGATTTCTACTCGGGCATTATTTATCGTGCGCTCGGCATCCCGACCCCGATGTTCACCGTCATGTTTGCGCTCGGCCGCTCTGTCGGCTGGACGGCACACTGGCGTGAGATGATCTCGGATCCGAAAGGCAAGATTGCTCGCCCGCGGCAGCTTTACGTGGGTGCGCCAGCGCGCGACTACGTGGATATCGCCAAGCGCTAAAAACGACAGGGGACACTCAATAGAGTGTCCCCTCTTCTCATTAGTTGTGTTGCAGTAACGCCTGCACGCCATCTGAATCCATGCGCCTCATCGGTTTGCCGTCAACCGGGCTCATCGGAGCCTGTCGAATTCCGTCGACAGGAAACACAGTTGCCTGGACGGTTTCGCTGCAGTGACTGAACTCGAATCCCGGGTATAGCTCAACTTGTCCGCGGCGGCTCTTCAGGCGCCGTTCGTAAGGCCGAAAACTTATACCCATGTCGCCGATTTCCATTGCGACCATTTCCGGACTGTCGGTGAACAGGTGCAGGTTGACGGCCGAGTTTTCATCCGCCGTTCCGATCAGAACAGGGCCGACCAGTCGCGGCGAGAATTCTGAGAGCAACCCCATCGCCGAAAGCGCCGCTGTGCGCATCAGACGCAACAAGTCGGCATGTGATTCCCCGCCGAAAATCAGCAGATAGTCGGCGACCGCAGCCTCGATCTCGGCGTTGCCGGGTAAATAGCCCCTGGACCCGACCCCAAGGCGTTCGGCCGCTTTCTGTTTAGCAACGCGATAGTCACGAACGCCATGATCAACGATGATACGCGCGGCTTCCTGCGCGAGAACCTGGCGGGCTCGCTCTGTTTCGTTATTGCGTTTTCTGGGCATGACTCAGAACAAGGATTCGCTTTCTTCTTCAGGCTCTTCAGCGGGATCCGGATCAGTCCCGGACGCGTCGTTAAAGATATTCGGAATTTCATCTACGATATCGCACTCAGGCACGCGACCCTCCTGGAACACCTCGAACAAGACATTCCGCTGCCCGGCGCGGGCTGGACAACCGGTTTCCCTGTCGATGAGTACCGAGACGATCCCATCGGGCATCGGCATCTGGTGTTCGGGCACGCCCTCGAGGGCGATGCGGGCGAATTCAACCCAAATAGGCAGCGCAGTGCGCGATCCTTCCTCGCCCGGGCCTAATGGCTGGTCATCGTCGTAGCCGACCCAGACGATACTTGCGATATCACCGTTGAAACCGCCGAACCAGGCGTCACGTCGATCGTTGGAGGTGCCGGTCTTGCCGGACAAATCATTGCGCCCCAGCGCCATGGCGCGGCGGCCGGTGCCAAGTTTCACGACGTCGCGCATCATGTCCTGCACGAGGAACACGTTTTGCGGTGAGATCGCCTGCGGCGCAACGTTGACGTGCTCAAACAATTCCGGAGCCGTCGTGGCATCAGGTCGGTATTCAGTGGAGACGGCCGCCATCTCGTCGAGCGTCATCTCTGCCTGCGGCGCCTCTTCAAATTCGAACTCGCGCTCCGCCGGGACGCATTCATCGCAAACGATGGCCGGTTCGGCCCGGTACAGCGTCTCTCCGTCAGGGCCGTAGATCGCATCGATGACATAGGGCTTCACCGCGTGTCCACCGTTTGCGAGGACCGCGTAGCCCTGGGCCATGTCCAGGGGCGATGCGGCGCCACCGCCGAGAGCCAGAGATCCGTTATGGGGCAGGGCAGCACCACCGAAGCCAAACTTCTCGATGTGGCGCACCGCGTTGCCGATACCCGTCTCGAACAGAAGCAGACGAACGGAGACGAGATTCATCGAGCGCTTCAGCGCCTCGCGCATTCGAGTTGGGCCATAGAAACGACCGCTGTAATTGATGGGTCGCCAGACGGCTTCGAGCTCCGACGAGTTGATGACGACGGGAGCGTCAAGTACGACGGTCGCGGGTGTATTGCCGTACTCGAGGGCGGCAGAGTAGATGAACGGCTTGAACGATGAACCCGGCTGACGGAATGCCTGCCGCGCGCGGTTGAACTTGCTCGTCGTGAAGTCGAAGCCGCCGGTCAGCGCACTGACGGCACCGTCAAACGGATCGACCGAGACCACAGCGCCTTGCGCTTTGGGCACTTGCGCAAGCGCCCAGGTTCCTTTCGTCGTCGGCATGACGTAGATCAGGTCACCGATATTGAGCACGTCGCTGGCGGATTCGGGTTCCGGTCCCCTGGTTTCGCGGTCAACAAATGGTCTTGCCCACCTGATACCGGCCCAAGGAACCCTGTCGGTGTTGCCACCCCTGAAAAGAATCGATGCCGAGTTATTGTCGTTAACGGCCGTTACGAGCGCGACCGAGAGACCGCCGGGCGCGTACTGTTCGAGCAGTTCGCGAACCTCGATTGGCCATTCAATGAACGGAGCAGCTAGCACTTCATCCGAAAGCTCGACGTTTTGAATCGGGCCGCGATAGCCGCGACGCCGGGTGAACTCGAGCAGGCCATTGCGCAACGAATAGTTGGCAGCTTTCTGCAGGCGCGAATCAAGAGATGTAACGACCTGGAAACCGTCCGTATAGGTTCTTTCGCCATAACGCTTTAGCATTTCGCTACGAACCATTTCCGCAACAAAGGGGGCGCTGAGTTCGACGGCGGCGCCATGCAATCGCGACTCCATCGGCCAGGCCATCGACACTTCATAGGTCTGTTCGTCGATGTAACCAAGCTCCTCCATGCGGCCGAGTACGTAGCCGCGGCGCCTCTCGGCGTTCGCCGCGCTGTAAACCGGGTTGTAGCGCGATGGTGCCGGGAGTACGCCAGCCAATGTTGCCGCTTCGGCTTCGTTGATGTTCGCAAGATCCTTGTTGAAGTAAACCTGCGCGGCCGCGGCGACACCATAGGCGCGCTGGCCGAAGAACATCTTGTTGAGGAACAGCGCCATGATCTGTTCCTTCGTGAATTCCTGCTCAATCTTGTATGCAAGAAATGCTTCGCGAAGCTTGCGCGTGAACTTTTGCTCGCGCGTCAGGAAGTAGTCGCGCGCGAGCTGCTGAGTCAGTGTTGAGCCACCACTGGAAATGTCGCCGGTCGCGGCGAGTTGCGCAAATGCGCGCAGGATGCCGCGGTAATCGATACCGGGGTGAACGAAAAAGCGCTGATCCTCGGCGGCAACGAATGCATCGACAACATGTTGCGGCAATTCATCATAGGTCACCAGAATACGGCGCCGCTCACCGATCTCGGAAATGAGGTGGCCATCACGGCTGAAGATCCGCAGTGGAATCTGCAGCGGGATGTCCCGAATCGTCTCAGCGGCGGGCAGGCCCGGCTGTACGAAGTAATAGGCGCCGATCACTCCGGCGGTCACACCTATGCCCCCGACAGCGCCGAGCCCCAGCAACACAATCAGGGCCCGCAAGAGCTTATGTCGCCTAATGTGACGTGCGTTGGATTTTTTTTTCGTTGAATTATGCATAGTTACAGGCGTTTTCGGCGGAACACCCCGATTTCTGAAGGCAACCTAGAGCCTTATTAGAGAGTAACGTGATGTTTGGCCGATGACGATAATGTGGCTTTTTTGGGGCACAGACTCAGCGAAGCAGCATCAGGCGGGGATGATAGTCATACCTGCCTGAACGCTGCAATAACGAGTCTCATGTCGAGGATTCGACTGGATCACAGAATCTCTGGCAATAGCCGCTTAACATAGGGATTGTTGGATCGTGAACACAGTCACGTTTTATTTAACATTTTATTGATATATAGTTAAATCGCTTTGCTCAGGTCTGACTTACATTTGACTCGCAACTTACCGACTTAGAAGGAAAAAAACGTGCTTTTTGGCAATAAATCACAGCCATTGCTGGGCCTCGATATCACGACCTCGTCGGTCAAGCTGATAGAGCTCTCCCAAAGCGGGAAGCGCTATCGGGTCGAGTCCTATTCAGCAGAGCCTACACCCCCCAGCTCGGTGAGCGAAAAGGCCATCGTTGACGCGAAAGCCGTCGGCGAGGCGATTCGTCGCGCCGTAAAGCGCGCGGGAGCCAAGGCAACCGATGTGGCCGTCGCCATTAGTGGTGATGCGGCCATTACTAAAGTCATCCAGATGCCCTCGAGCCTTTCTGAAAGAGATCTTGAGGGCCAGGTTGAGATCCAGGCGGACCAGTACATTCCCTTCCCGATGGAGGAAGTGAGCTTCGACTACGAAGTAATTGGCCCGAATGACAAGGATCCCGAGCTGATGGACGTGTTGCTGGTCGCGACGCGAACCGAGAACGTCGAGCAGCGCCAGGCCGCGGTTAACGCCGCCGGTCTTGCAACGGAAATCGTCGACGTCGAAGCGTTCGCGCTCGAGAACGCCTGTCGCTTGCTGAGCCATCAGATTCCTGATGGTGGCATGGGGCAGTCGGTCGCGGTTGTCGACATCGGTGCCTCCAGCACGACATTCAGTGTGTTGCAGGATCTAAAGGTCATTTACACGCGTGACTTCAACTTTGGCGGCCAGCAGCTGACCGAGGAAATCATGCGGACTTACGGCTTGTCGATGGAAGACGCTGGTCGCGCCAAGAAGCAGGGCGGCCTGCCATCGAACTACCAACCGGAAGTGCTGGAACCGTTCATCGACGACATGACGCAACAGGTCAGCCGTTCGCTGCAGTTCTACCTCGCCTCCGGCGGTGGTCGTGAGCAACCGGACATGATCCTGGTATGTGGCGGCTGCGCCAACATACCCGGCATCGCGGACGTCATCTCGAGTCGTGTAGGTATCCCGACGGAAGTCGGCGACCCGCTCGGCCAGATGAAAATTTCATCCAAGGCAAAATCACAGGGCGTGCACAAAGATGCAACAGCACTTCTTACTGCCTGCGGCCTTGCACTGAGGAGCTTCGACTAATATGCCAAGTATTAATCTACTCCCCTGGCGCGAGGCAGAACGCAAAAAGCGTCAACGAGACTTCGGAGTCGCCACGGGCGGTGCCGTCGTTGTGGGTGTCGCCGTCATCATGCTGACGATATTTGCATACTCGCAGATGATCTCGGGCCAGAATTCGCGCAATGAGCGCCTCACGGCTGAGATTGTAGAGCTTGAAAAGAGCATCGCTGAAATCGACGGCCTCGAGCGACAGAAAGAACGTCTTCTGGCGCGTATGGAAATCATCGAACAGCTGCAGAAGAGTCGTCCGGAGATCGTGCATCTCTTTGACGAACTTGTTCGCCAGTTGCCCGAGGGTGTCTACCTGACCGGCATGAAGCAGACCGGTTCACGAGTCGAGATTCGCGGTGTCGCTCAGTCGAGCACACGCGTCTCCGCCTTGATGCGCCAGATTGATGCATCTGATTGGCTGGGTGACCCCGAGGTTGAGAGAGTTGAAACAAAGCAAGCGGGCTCTTCTCGCCAGTCAGAGTTTGTCGTCTACCTGAAGCAAACGCGTTCGAATTCTGAAATGGAGGACATGGAATGAACCTCATTGAAGAACTTCAGAGCTTAGACGCGAATGATGTAGGCCGTTGGCCGCTGCCCTTCCGTGTTGCGGTAATCGTGATCGTCTTCTTCGTCGTCACGGGCCTCGGCATCTACTGGTTCATCGTCAAGGACAAGGCGCCGCAGCTCGAACGCGCTCAGAACGAAGAGCAGGAACTGCGCCTTACCTTTGAGAACAAGCAGCGCAAGGCCGCCAACTACGATGCATACAAGGCGCAGCTTACGCAGATTGAACAATCGTTCGGCACGATGCTTCGGCAGCTGCCGGGTGAGACCGAGATACCGAGCCTGATCGTCGATATCTCGCAGACGGGCCTCGCTGCCGGTTTGCAGGAAAAACTGTTCGTCCCACAGGGCGAGATCCCCAAGGACTTCTACGCTGAAAAGCCGATCAAGATTCGACTGACCGGCGGTTACCACGAGATCGGTAACTTTGTCAGCGGTATCGCCGCACTACCTCGAATCGTGACGTTGCACGATATCAATATCACGCCGGAGGGGAAGGACAGTTTTGACAAATTGAGCCTGGAGGTTATGGCTAAAACCTATCGCTACATCGATGAGGAGGCAGAGTGATTATGCGTGCTTCCCCAATTGCAAAAGTCATGAAGAATGGCCTGGTGTTGGTCCTGGCAGTGGTCGGCCTCGCAGCTTGCGGTGGCGACATGGATGACCTCGATCAATACATCAACGAGATCAAGGCCCGACCGGGTGGTCGTATCCAACCGCTACCCGAGATCACGCCGTACGAAGTCTTCACGTACGTTGCTGATGCACAGGGCCTGCGTTCGCCATTCGTTCCGGACACGCCACAGGCCAGCGGCTCAGCTGCCGGTGGTGCCCGCCCCGATCCCGATCGGAGTCGCGAGTACCTCGAGAGCTTTCCGCTGGATACGCTTGGCATGGTCGGAACGTTGTACATCGGTGAGACGATGTATGGCCTCGTACAGACGTCGGACGGTCTGATTCACCGCGTCGTTCCCGGTAACTACCTGGGT
>Ga0316201_10000913_pt1 | contig 18670 bp, 11 predicted proteins | sample CS6wburrow_MG_FD_204516 | JGI IMG/M metagenome (GOLD analysis project Ga0316201, IMG submission 204516) | Coastal sediment microbial communities from Delaware Bay, Delaware, United States - CS-6 worm burrow | ecosystem: Environmental > Aquatic > Marine > Coastal > Sediment | place: USA... | reverse complement strand
GGCTGCCAATTCTGGTGTCGGCGGTCGTCGTTTATGTAGCCGGTGCCGCGATCTGGATGGCGATGCCATGGCACAAGAAGGAATGGCACAAGACAGCGGACGAAGAGGCCGTCAGGGCCGCGCTCAAAGGCTGTCCTGCCGGTATGTATACGATTCCAAACGTAAGCGATCAGGCGGATTTCAAGAAACCCGAAGTACAGCAGAAATTTGTCGACGGGCCGACGGCATTCATCACCGTAGTGCCCTCCGGGTTGCCGAAGATGGGCGGCAAGCTTGTCATGATGTTTGCGTACAACCTGGTTGTTGCCATTGTTTGTGCGTACATGGTTAGTCGCACTTTGCCGGCGGATGCAGATTATCTCGCCGTTTTCAGGATCAGCGGCACGGTCGCTTTTATTGCGTATGGCATGGCCTACATCCAGGAGAGCATCTGGTTCGGCCGGCGGTGGTCGTCGACGCTACTCACGTTTTTCGATGCATTGATTTACGGGGTTCTTACTGGCGGTGTTTTTGGCTGGCTGGTGTAAGCCGACAGGGGCCCTTAGCCTTACTCGGTCGAAGCCTTTTTTCAGTCAAATTCGTGGACCTCGAAACGCGCCGGACGCGTCAGAACCGTCATGCGCCGGATTCGGTCGACACGAATCAACTCATCGCCAGCCGACGTCGTGATTATCAGGAACTCCTGACCGTCGCGAGCCTCGAGGCCTGCAGCTACGCCTGAGATTGTCTCACTCTGCAGCCGTAATTCGACGTTGTAGCGATCCATACAGGCTATTTCCAGGAAATCATAGCCGCTGCAATCGATGGGCCGGTACGGTTTCATTGGGTGTAGTTGAGGCCGGAATCACGCCGCGGAGTGGGCAACTTTCGGCAACGTGACTTCCAATAACTATACGTTGAGGTAGTTCTGTATCTCGTAGCGACCGCTCCTGGCAAGCAGCTCCTGCTGCTCGAAGTCGCTGAGCCGCTCGCGGGGCAGCTCCGTCTCCATACGGCGTCGCAGACGAAGAAGATTGCCCTGGGCGTCGCGTAGTGATGCGCTCACCAACTCGCGCGTAATGCCGCTACCCGCAATGGCGATGAAGCACTTCATTTCGAAGTAGCGAGAAAAGGCAGTCTCATACTGCTGCGCCAGGCGAGTACTGGTTTCGTTGTGCATGACATCAACGATATGGTCCGTCGAAATGCCGCTTGAATAAGCCAACATGTACTGGCGGTGTTCCGCAAGAATGGCGTCATTGAGGTCCATAGTTGCGTGAAACAAGCGAAACAGCTGCTGTCGTCGCTCGCTACTCACCGGGTGTGTCTGCAGGTATTTGAAAAATGCACGCCGATGCACGAGCTGCACGTTGGCCCTGCGCAGCGCGAGAATCTGGTACTTCCCGGCATTTTGTTCTGCCACTGGAATCAGGAGATTGGCGTGGCGCACCTCCCACTCACGATACTTCTGAGAGTCATTGATTACCGTGCTGGCGATGCGTGACTCACGCGGCTGATCGGATTGCGCGGCGTCCTGCAACGCATATTCTGAGGCGTCCATCAGTTTCTTGTGTCTGTTGGAGTTGTAGCGCGCCATTATTGTTCTGCTTTTGAGGTTGGTTCCGTTAGACCACAATAGCTTATGTCTAATAGGCCGATATCTCAAGTATCAGAAAATGCGAATATTCTAAAGTTGTGGCAATACGTAATTTCTCATAAAGACTCTTGTCAGATTCGGGAATAGCATACTTGCGCGGAAAAAGGATTCAACGCTCGTCTTAGGTGTCACTGGTATATCCGTCTATGCCTATCACTCGAGAACAAGCGAGCTAAGGCGGTCGTTGGATGGTTAAAACTAACGAGCTCGGAGGCGGTCTTCATGTTTACTAATCATGTTCGTGGCAAGGGAGCATTGCTCTCGATGTCCACGGCGGTACTTCTTGCGTCTTACGGAAATGCGCTGGCCTATGAATCGCCGGTACACGTTTTCTCGATCAACGACGTGATGGGCGATTTTCAGGGAACCACATTCGGTGACGGCGGCATTGCGACAGACCCCACAATCATCTGCGGCGTATCAGGTGGTGCGCCTTGTCCAGAAGATTTCGGACCGGTTGTCGATAAACAAGGTGTCACGCTCTATCCGGTGGACAGTGAATTCGGTTTTTACATCGTCGATTTCCTCGGTGCTGAAGGCAAGGTAAGGGATGGTGCCTACGAAGAAGGCTTTGTAGGAAATATTGAAGACGGCGGAGTGACAATCGGGATCAAAGTCTCCAACGCGGCAACTGAGACATACAAAGTGAAACCGCCGCTTGGAACATGGTGCCAGGGTCTCGGAGCGACATCCGTCAAGTGCGAAACCGAACACTATGTGACGATGGAGCACGTGCTTAGCTGTCACGAGACGATTCCGTATTTCTTCGCAGACCCTGTAACGGGAGAACAGGCTACGATTGCAACACCCAGCGGCAGCCTGACGTTCGAGTGTGCAAATGCGACGCTGGACGACAATACGATTATTCTTGAAAGCGGGCTTCCGACGGTTCGCTTAACTAATGCGACGCCATGTGAAGAGGATGACCCTGGTCTCGAGTGCCAGATGTTCCCCAACGACAAGACCGATATGCAAAACAATATCGCCTTGAGTACCGACTACTCGGTTCAATTGAAGGATGATGGCAAACCTTTATACGGCTGGGGCGGGTTGCACAAGCGACCGAACGATGTGCGGTTGTATGCGCGCCTGGCATTGCCGGATCAGTGGAAGGAACCTGGGGCCGACTTCGTTGTAACTCGCGCAGAGCTTGTCGTGAACCACTGGATTACCAACAATCCGAACGATCAGCTTAGACCGGAAGACCTGGAAAACGAGGCTGCGACCGGGCGCAAGCCATCCTACAAGATTGAACCGCATCCGGTTACCGGCGCGGACATGTGGAAGAGTCTCGTGCCGTGCTACGAAGGTGACGGTGACATTATTGATACCGAAGAAGGCTCAGAAGATCCCACGTTTATCGGAGTCGGAACGGTACTCAAAAACGAGGAATATGCACTGGATCCCACGGCAACGCCGGATGAACTGGCGGCCAGCCCGCCGTACGCATTTTCATCCGATCTGAAGGAGGGCTTCACAAACGCCTACTACACCACCATCAATCGCGATCCGTTCGAGTGGTCCTACGATGCCAATCCTGACGAGAACATACAGGACTTCGTAGGTAGTGCGTTCCCTGATGATACCTTGGGTGAACTGGTGTCCGGCCCCCGTTGGCGCCTGAAACCCAACAAGTTTGGTCAGGACTTGCCAGGACTGGAAATCCCGTTGATCGAGTGCAGCGCACCGCCATTCCAGAGCGACAACATCAAGTACGAAGTCGGGGAACCGGTTACCACGGTAATCAACCTGCTTGACTGGGCAGATGACAGCGTATCGCCGTTAGCTACCAGTAAAGGCTGGGTGGATGTATCGGAGAACGAGTTCGTTACGGTGATCGACGAAATCAACGGCATTCCTTATACGTCGAACGGCCTGCCGATGACGAACGACTTTGACCTGGCGGTCTACATCAAGGGTGATCGAAAATCGACGGCCGTTTATAACGCCAAGCTCATCATCGAATACGAAGGTGAGGATCCGGTGGTACCGACCGATTTCGATCTGGGGATTACGTCACTCAACGTGCCGGCACGAATTGGACTTGGCGTTGCAGGCATAGTCGAGCTCACCGTAGAAAACTTCGGCCCGGCGGATGCTAGCGGTACGGTCACTCTCACCGGTGTTTCCAACCGCGGTGACGTGTTCTCATTTGATGGGGTTATTTCCTCGTTGACTGAGGGACAGGATGTCGAATTTGAATGGGCATGGATAGCGCCGAGTGGAAGACCACAGACAGTCCAATGGACAGCAACTGTGACCGAAACCGTGGTCGATGGCGACGACACGAATCCGTTGAACGATACCGCCGTCGCGAGCACCAAGGTACGACGGAACTAGAGGAGGGTGCCTGGTTCGATTTTGGTTCGGCCAAGGTAAGCGCGCCGGTCCGGCGCGCTTACCGGGCTGGACCATACGACCCGGATACGGCGACGGAAAATGCACGACTTTTTTTTCAGAACTGCACTGACCGCAATTGCCGTGCTGTTGCTTACACCTTACCTGGCCACCGCAGGGGGTGATGAGGCTCCTGAACAACCGGTCGAGTCACAGAAGAAACCTACTGCAGAGACACCTGCGCCCGGCGGGAAGGGACCTGGCATGGGCAAGGAGTACCAGCAAAACACGCCTGGACCGGGCAAGGGTAGCCCTGAATATCGCGGTGGGGATGAGAATACGGATGCAGCGGTCGAACAGGAGGTGCAAAGCGACAACGACAATGAATCGAAAGCCACAAATGAGGGTGACCCCGACTCTCGCGGTACGAGTGCAAATGGCTATCCTCAGCACCGACAGTATGCAAACCCACCTCTGGCACCGGTCGACGCGGATTCATCAGCCAGAGCCGTCCCTCCTGCCAACGCTGATTCAAGAGCGGGTTTGTTGCACGCTGCCGCATTTGGCGATCTCGAGGGTGTGACCTCGCTGCTCGACTCAGGCGCCTCGCCGAACGCGCGGTCGAAGGACAAGAGAGGACGCACAGCTTTAATTCTTGCCGCTCAAGGCGGTCACGTTGAGGTTGTTGAGGTCTTGCTGAAGAAGGGCGCCCGAATCGAAGACGGTGATAAGGCCGGACTAACGGCGCTCAGCTGGGCAGTAATGCGCGGCCAAAGAGTAGCCGCCAATGTGCTTCTGCGGCGCGGCGCGGATGTGAATACCGTAAATAATGCAGGCGTTTCGCCGCTACTGTATGCGGTCGGCACGCGGAAGCAGGCAATGGTAAAGCTCCTGACCAAATCTGGCGCCGACTTGGAGACGGAATCGCGTGAAAGCAAAATGACGCCGCTATTACTTGCGATCGAGCAGCGTGATCTCAACATGACGAAGTTGTTGATTGGTTCTGGAGCAGACGTTAACAAACGCAACCAGGACGGTCACTCACCGCTGATGGCCGCAGCAGAAAAAGCGGACGTCGAGATAACACGATTGCTCCTTTCTGAAGGGGCGAAAGTCAAACTGAAGAACAGCAAGGGCCAGACCGCACTCACTCTTGCCAGGAAGTCCGCCGACGACAGCGTTGTAAAAACGCTTCTGGATGCTGGCGCCGAGAGTTAGCGCCCCATACCTACTCCCGCTTAACAGCGCGGCACGCGAACAGAGGTGGCGACAATTTCGTAGACATTGCCCGGCTTAACAGCCGGCACTGCGGAACCAAGGTCCTCAGCATAATGGGCAGCTTCGTCGGCCGTAACCTCACGAGCGACAACTTCACCGACAAAGGTCACACGTTTGCCGCTGATATCGGTTGGTACGAAGAACCCATAGTCCTTGAATGAAATTCGTACCACGCTGCTTCCTTCCTTGGCAATAAAGAAACAACCTTTCTTCTGGCAGACCTCTGCGACTCGCGCCACCACCCGTACCGATCGGCCGACATAATCGCCGCCATCGCTCGCGAGTTCTTCCAGTGAAACTGCCTGGACAGACTCATCAATCGGCGCGCCGAATGATTCGGTGGTGGCCGTCTGCTCAACTGGCTCCGACAGGCGTACCACTTCCGCCGTATCTCCTGCGTGACTGGTCCCCGCAGCGATTAGCGTTATCGCGATAATCGAATATTTCACATACTGGCGTGATGTCAGTTTTGACATGGGGGATCCCTCGGTAGTACCTAATTAGACCTAGTGAACAATTCTACAAGCTTACGGGCCAAGTCGACAGGCGGGCATCGAAAAACTAATCGACGAGCCAGGTCCGCCACCACAAACCGAATTGCGTGCTGTAGCCTAAATCGCGGCGGCGAATTCGTCGGTCGCTATCGAGCACGTAATAGGTCGGAAACCCATAGACGCGCCAGTCCTGGGCGATTTGGCTATCGCCGAGCAGAATTGGTAAATCAAGCTCGTAACGCGCTGCATAGTCACGGACTTCCTCCTGGTCTTTCCAATCGAGTACTACGGTCAGGATGTCCAGAGAATCGTCATCGCGCAGGCGTCGTAAGCGGGTCAGATTGTCGGAGCTGACGGCGCAAAACTTGCACCATGGCGCAAAAAAATAAACGAGCATTGGCCGGTCGCCGGCAGCGGCGATATCGTAACTGCCGCCACGCAACAGCGCGCCGTTCAGCGCGGGCGCCGCTGTGCTGGATGTCGACAGCATATTGCGAGACTGGAAAGTGCTGACCGCCACAAAAACTGCGACGAAGAACAGTGCGTTAAGGAACAGGCTCTTACGCTGCTTCAGAAATTGTCGAATCCTGTCCAAGATTTGCATCGCTGCAGTCTACCCGAAATAGATACTATTACGTGGGGGCCTCAAAATAGGCGCCAACTTTTCGGCAATAGTTGAGCGACGCGGTGATGACCTGACTTTTGGCCCAAAGTTGGTGGTCGCAACTATGTGTCTTTATTGATCGATCAGGAGGCGTTCAGTGACAACATTGCAGTATGTCGGTAACGATTCGGGTCTGACTAACGCTATAGACCTGCGGGTAAGCACAGCCGAGAACTGACAGTGAAAAACATTTCAAAGCGGCGCATACACATTTAAGGCTATTTCCGCCCTCGGTATTGCCTGGGGTGCTCAAAGTCTCGGAAATTACTAATAGCGCCTGGCAGCCTTTAAGAGTACTCAAGAAAGGGCCGGGTGCGTTCGTCAGTCGCCGTAGACTGATCCTGTAATTTTATATAAGAAAATCGCAACCACCGGCGGAGCGACGCCCCTGCTGATTCGAACTCAGCCATACACTACAGGGCGACTCTAATGAAACGCATCAAAAGTTTCGCGCGCATGTTAATCGCATGCACGTTCTTGACGACTGCGGCCTACGGGACCGTTTGTGATGTCGACAATGACAACGATATCGATCGAAATGATATCGTCCTGATTTTCCTCGCACGGAATCAAGCGGCCGATCCCGGTGATCCACGTGATTTTGATGGCGACGGGATCATTACGGCCAACGACGCGCGCGGCTGTGTGATCCGCTGTACGTTGCCCCGCTGCACGATTATTACGCCGCCAGTCAATAATGCGCCCATAGCTGATGCCGGTGAAGATCGAACAGTGTCCGTCGGCGAGCCAGTTATCCTGGATGGAAATGGTTCAAGCGACGTTGACGGGGACGCGCTGACGTTCAGCTGGCTTTTCTCGTCGCTGCCCGACAATAGTCTGGCAAGCCTGGATGATCCAACTGCGGTAATGCCGTATTTCGTCGTCGATCTGCCCGGTACCTACGTGATCCAGCTGGTTGTTAATGACGGTACTGAGGATAGTGCGGCGGACGAGGTCGAGATAACCACCGGCAATTCCGCGCCCGTGGCGGACGCTGGCGAAGATCGAACAGTGTTCGTCGGCGAGCAAGTTGTCCTGGATGGAAATGGTTCAAGCGACATTGACGGGGACGCGCTAACGTTCAGCTGGTTTATTTCATCGGCGCCGACCAGCAGTCTGGCAAGCCTGGATGATCCAACTGCGGTAATGCCGTATTTCATCGTCGATCTGCCCGGTGCTTACGTGATCCAGCTGGTCGTTAATGACGGTACTGTGGAGAGTGCGGCGGACGAGGTCGTGATAACCACCGGCAACTCCGCGCCCGTGGCGGACGCGGGGCCGGATCAGACGGTCTTAGTGGGAGAACTGGTGCAACTGAATGGCAGTGGCTCCAGCGATGTGAATGGTGACGCGCTAACGTTCAACTGGTTTATTTCATCGGCGCCGACCGGCAGTCAGGCAAGCCTAAACGATTCGATGGCCGTTATGCCCGAATTTACTGTGGATCTGCCCGGTACCTACGTGATCCAACTGGTTGTTAATGACGGTACTGAGGATAGTGCGGCGGACGAGGTCGTGATAACCACCGGCAACTCCGCGCCCGTGGCGGACGCGGGGCCGGATCAGACGGTCTTAGTGGGAGAACTGGTGCAACTGGATGGCAGTGGCTCCAGCGACGTCGATGGTGATCCGCTGAATTTCAACTGGACTCTCCAAACAGCGCCGGCCGGAAGCAGCGCAACCTTATCAAGCACGTTGGTTCCCGACCCCGTGTTCGTCGCTGATTTTCCGGGTGAGTACTCGATTTCCCTGCAGGTCAACGATGGCAACCTCGCCAGTAATACGGATATTGTTCTGGTCGCAACGGAAAACTCTGCGCCGGTCGCCGATGCAGGAGCCGATCAGACGGCTTATGTAGGCGACGACGTCACGCTGGATGGCAGTGGCTCGAGTGATGCAGATAATGACCCTCTGAGTTTCAGCTGGTCGTTCACAAGCGTTCCGGACAGTAGTTCCGCCAGCTTTTCTGATCCTTTCTCCGCCACGCCGATATTCACGGCGGACGAGGAGGGCTTGTACGTCGCGCAACTGATAGTCAACGATGGGCTGCTGGACAGCAGTCCTGATACATCGCGAGTAGAGGTCGAGGTGTTCGTACCACCCGATAGCGACGGCGATGGCCTCAACGATGAACAGGAAGCGGCGCTTGGCACTGATCCCAACAACCCGGACAGCGACGGCGATGGTCTTGACGACGGTGACGAGGTCAATGTCTACGACACGGATCCACTGAGTGAAGACACCGATGGCGATGGCCTGATCGATGGGGACGAAGTCAATGCATACGGTACCAGCCCGATAGTTGTTGATACGGATGGCGACAAGTTCGATGACGGCGAAGAGGTAGTCGCCGGTTCGGATCCTACTGACAGCACCAGTACACCCTCGGGCGGGCTTCCGCCGGATCCAAGTTCAGTAGCACCGCCGCTTGACATGACCACGGTCACGAGCGTATTCGGCGCCACAGAGTTTCTGTACGCCGGAGCAAACCCAATACAAACAGGCGTCGCGCAAGACGCCATCGACCCTACGCGCGCCGCCGTGATACGCGGTCGCGTCACGGAGCGCGATGGAACGCCGCGTCCCGGAGTCCGCGTGACCATCAAGGATAGTCCGCAATTCGGCCAGACGCTGACGCGCCTGGACGGTGGATACGACCTTGTGGTGAACAGCGGGCAGACGGTCGTTGCGCAGTACGAGCTGGACGGCTTCCTAACGGCGCAGCGACAGTTCGAGGTGCCGTGGCAGGATTACAGGGTCTTGGAAGATGTGGCGTTGATCCGTCGCGACACGGCAGTTACGACAGTCGATCTGAATGCAGGCGTTCCATTCCAGGTGGCCCAGGCGACGCCTGTCACCGATGCCGATGGTACGCGTCAGGCTACACTCCTTTTCCCACAGGGTAATGCCGCCACGATGACGTTACCCGACGGCACACTGCAGCCGATCACGCAGATCAGCGTTCGTGCCACCGAATACACGGTCGGCGAGAACGGCGCCGCCGCCATGCCGGCGCAGCTTCCGCCCACCAGCGGCTACACTTATGCAGTGGAGCTCTCCATTGACGAGGCCGAAGCGACTGGCGCGGATCGTGTCGATTTCGCCGAACCTGTCTACCTGTATGTGGACAATTTCCTCGGCTTCCCGACGGGCACCATTGTGCCGAGCGGATTCTACGATCGGCAGGCCGCCCGCTGGGTGGCATCTGCGAATGGACGTGTGATCGAGATCCTCGATACGGCTGGCGGTATCGCCGCCGTGGATGCCGATGGTGATGGTGTGGCCGATAGTGGCGCCGACCTTGTGGACCTCGGACTCATCGACTCTGAGCGGGTAACGCTCGCCGGTCTCTATTCATCCGGCGACACGCTGTGGCGTTCACCAATCACTCATTTTACGCCTTGGGACGACAACTATCCTTACCGGCCGCCGGAAGACGCAATCGAACCCGATACCAACATCGTACGTGACGACCTGGAGCCGGACGAAGGCTGTGAAGGCGACGGTTCTATCATCGAGTTCCAAAGTCAGATACTCGGCGAGACGGTGGAGATACCGGGAACCAATTTCGATCTGAATTACCGCAGCGACCGGATGCCGGGCCGCCGCACCGAATACAGCCTCGACATCGAATTGACCGGCCCCAATCCACCCGCGAGCCTGTTCCGCATTGACCTGTTTGTCGAGGTGGCGGGCCGCACATTCCGCGAAGTATTCCAGCCGGGCGCCAATCTGACCTACACGTTCCTGTGGGACGGTCGGGATACGTACGGTCGGGTCGTTCAGGGCCCACAGAAGGCCAATATCCAAATCGGCTACGTCTACCCAGCGACTTACGGCGATCCTGTTCAGCTTCAGGCGCTGCTGGCTAACGGCCCCGGACTATCGTCGCAGGGTAGTTTTGCAGTACCCGCAAATTGCTTCTATAACGGCGTGTTCTGCGAATGGGGCATTAATCAGTATGGATTGCGGACCATAGCCTTTCGTTTTCAGGAAGCCACACTCTGGCAAGAAAAACAAACCAACATTGGAACCCTGGATATCCGCTCCGCATTGGGCCTGGGTGGATGGAGTCTCGACGACCACCATGTCTACAGTCCGCAAGGCCTTACTCTCTACACAGGCGATGGAGGACGCCGCAGCGCGAGGACGCGGAATCGGGTCATTGATACGGTTGAGAGTCTCCTGGACGTGCCGTGGACGCCGGCCGAGCTCACCGATGAGGCAGGCAACGTGTACATCTGGGACGAAGAGGATCACATCGTCACGCGCTTCACACGGGCCACCGGTGCCGAGAGCATCATCGCGGGCACCAGCGGACTCTCCGGGTATAGTGGTGACGACGGGCCCGCAAGTGCCGCATTGTTGAACACGCCGTTTCGGGTCGTAGTGCTGGCTGACGGTACGGTTTATGTTTCCGATACCGGCAACGCGCGGATCCGCCGTATCGATCCGGATACGGGCATTATCACCACGGTGGCCGGCGGTGGTGCGCCCCCTGACGGAGTGGGCGACGGTCTACCCGCAACGCAAGCGAGCCTCGTCGTGCCGGCGGGCATCGCGCTCGGACTCGACGGCAGCCTTTACATCGCAGACGCTGGCGCTGCCCGAGTCCGTCGTGTGAGTCCCGACGGTTTCATCAACACGGTGGCAGGCACCGGCGTGGCAGGATACTCGGGAGATGGTGATCCCGCGACTTTCGCTCAGATTAACGGGCCAGTGGACGTTGCTGTTGGCCCCGATGGCAGTCTGTACATTGCAGACGTTCCCGGTAACCGCGTCAGGCGCGTAGATCCCAGTGGCTTCATCTCCACCGTGGCAGGAACCGGCGTGGATGATTTTTCGGGAGATGGTGGACCCGCGATCTCGGCTGAGCTCGACTCACCGGCAGGTGTCGGAATCGGCCCGGACGGCTTGCTCTATATTGCCGATTCGGGCAACGCCCGTGTACGTGCCGTTGGGCCGGACGGCATCATCAATACAATCGCCGGAAATGGGGGTCTGGCCGTCGACGGCGATGGTGGACCGGCGACAGCGGCACAGATCGGCAACGTGCTGGAAGTTGCCGCCTCACCCGATGGCAGTGTGTTCATCGGAGCATTGTCAGAACCGGACGCCCGCGTAATCGGGCCCCAGCTGCCGGGTTTCGCCGCCAGCGAGGTGGTCATCGCATCGGAGGACGGTGAGGAAGTCTATGTATTCGATCCGGATGGTCGGCACCTGCGAACTCAAAACACCTACAGTGGCGAGGTGCTCTATTCCTTCGGCTACGACGCAGCCGGTCTCCTGATCGCGGTGCAGGATGGCGATGGCAATATCACGCAAGTCGAGCGCGACACCGAAGGCAATCCCACGGCAATCCAAGGTCCGTACGGACAACGAACTGAGTTGGCACTCGGCACCGACGGCTATCTCGAGACTCTCACGTGGCCTGATGGCGCCGTTTATCGCCTGGGCTACACGGGTGGCGGGCTACTCACCAGCCTTACCGATCCCAACACTAACACCACCGCATTCGATTACGACTCGGATGGCCGCCTGACCAGCCACACCGGCGAGGCTGGCAATGAAATGACATTGGATCGAGTGAGTCTGGCAGACGGCTTCAATGTCACGGCGACCTCTGCATTAAATCGCACGTCGATCTATGGGTCGGAAGTGTTGTCTACCGGCATTCGTCAAATAACACAGACGTTTTCTGATGGGACCACGTACATCGAGGAGATTGGAACCGATGGGGTCTCGCGTCGCACCTTCCCGGACGGCAGTATTGTTACGCAGATCGTCTCCGGTGATACTCGTTTTGGGATGCAGAGTCCCGTCGTGACTGAATCCGCGATCCAACTTCCCAGCGGTCTGGCAAGGCTAACGCGATCCACGCGAAAAGCCGCGCTCGCGGATCCGGACAATCCCCTGAGCCTGGTATCCATGACCGAAACGCTCACAATAAATGGTTCGCGTTCATTTACCAGTGTATTCGATGCCGCTCTCAATACGGTTACGACGACATCTCCGGAAGGACGAGTCATTCAACTGGAACGCGACGAGCAGGGACGAACGTTGTCTATCGGCGCTCAGGGACTGGAACCAGCGAGGTTCCAATACGATGTGAATGGGCGACCACTTGCCTTTCTCCGTGGTCAGGGCGCAGATGCTCGTATTTCGTCCATTGAATACGGTGGCAGCGGTCAGAGTGATGCTTATATCAGGACAATTACCAACGCGGAGTCAGAACAAACGGAATTCGTAAGGAAGCCGGGAAGCGATCTCATAACGGAAATTCTTCTGCCGGACGGGGAGCGTGTCATTTACGACTACGATAATCTCGGCAACGTCATTTCCTTTACGCCACCGGGCAAGCAGCCTCACACTTTCGAATATTCGCCCGACGGTCTCTTGGAAACTTACACGCCGCCCGATGTCGGTGGCGGTCCCGCAACCACTCAGTTCATACACAATGACGATCGCCAGCTAACCCAAACGCAGCGACCAGACGGCTCGATCATCAGCTACCAGTATGATGCAGTCAGCGGTCGATTGATGAGGATGGTGGCCGTAGACGCCGGTGGCGCTCCTTTAATCGATCGCGACTTTACCTACTATCCTTCTGGCGTCAGCGGTGCCGGAAATCTCGAGTCCATCGTCACAGGTGGCGGAGAACGGCTGGACCTTCAGCATGACGGGATGCTCCTGACTGGAGTAACGTGGACCGGCCCTGTCAACGGCGTAATTAGTTTCGAATACAACGCCGATTTCCGAGAGGCGGCAGAAACCGTCGCGGGGGTCACGATACCGTATGAGTATGATGCAGACGGTCGAATGATCCGGGCAGGACAATTGACACTGGAGCGGGATGATCCCGCGACGCCAGCGATTCGAAATGGCCTCCTCAGGACTACGGCTTTGGGGATAGTGACCACGACTCATGGATACAACACATTCGGCGAAATGACGGAATTCCGTGCCGTGGTAAATAACGATGTCGTTTTTGAAGTTCTAGTTACGGACGCTGACCGACTGAGGCGGATACTGGAGAAAATCGAGACGATCGAAGGCGTAACGACGACCTACAACTACAGTTACGACCTGAGGGGCAGGCTCTCAACGGTGAGCATAAACGGCGTCCAGGTTCGCGAATATCAATACGACAGCAATGGAAACAGGCTGATCTTTCGGTCGGACGGAACACCGGCGGCAAACTACGACGCCCAGGATCGGTTGATGACCTATGGAGATTCCGTATTCACATACTCGGCCAACGGGGACCTGCAACTGCGGGCCGATCCAAGCGGCACTGACGGATTCGAATACGATGTCTTCGGGAATCTGCTGCAAGTCGAACTCGCAGATGGTGCGCAAATTGACTACATCGTCGATGGCGCCAATCGCCGTGTCGGGAAACGAGTGAACGGGACATTGGAAAGAGGCTGGATCTACCGCGACGCTAGAAACCCTGCAGCGGAGGTGGATGGCAACAACAACGTGGTAAGTCGTTTTGTTTATGCCACGCGGCCGAACGTGCCGGAATACATGATCCGGAACGGCAACACTTACCGCATCATTTCTGATCACCTGGGTAGCCCAAGGTTGGTGATCGATACAACGTCGGGTGACATTGTCCAGCGGATGGACTTTGACGAAATCGGAAATGTACTCTTGGACACCAATCCTGACTTTCAGCCGTTCGGCTTTGCGGGCGGGCTTTACGACAGCCAGACAAAATTGGTCCGCTTCGGGCTTCGCGACTATGATTCGACACTGGGTCGGTGGACCGCGAAAGATCCCGTACTTTTCACAAAGGACAACAGGAACTTTTATACCTACGCGGCCAATGACCCAGTAAATGCTCTCGATTTCTCGGGCGCACAAACGGTCGGCTGCGCTCGATGCCCGCCTATTCCGACCAGCAAGGCGCCGAAGAACAAGACAAAGAAGAAGAATAGGAACAAGAACAAGAAGAAAAAGAAGAACAAGAAGAAAAAGAAAAAGAAGAAAAAGAAGGAAGCGGACGCGCCGCACGTTTGTGTTGCGCCCGGAGAGGGTAGCTTCGTCGTGCATGTCGAGAGCGTGGACGGAAAAGCAACTGATGTCATCATCACGGTAGATGAGTGGAGCGACGGTCACGATTCTGGCTGGGAAAAACCCGAGTGGCAGATTGCGGTGGAAGACGCTATCGTAGACGCGGTCGAAACCCTGATACCCGAAGACATCTTGAATGGCTACACCGATTTATTCGGTCTGGGGTTAGAGGGAGGAGTCGAGGACTGGACAGTGATTGTAGATGCCCCAGGAGACGGTACGGTGACTACTACAGTGATTGAGCCCTGATGCGACTATGGGGACATTCCTAATTTAATGTATTGATACGTTAAATTAGGAATGTCCCCATTCTTTCTCAGTAATTGAAACAAGGCCATATGAAAAGACCCGCGAAGTGCGGGTCTTTTCTGATCTTAAGAAACCTAAATCCTACCGAAGCGGCAGACGCCGTCGCGACAACAACAGGCCAAACAGGCCTAGCGCGAACAAACCAATCGTGCCGGGCTCGGGCACGGTCGTCGCAGCAACCGCCGTCACCGACGAATTTTGGACGCCTGCGTTTAGCGGAAAGCCGAAGAAATCGCCTATCGCGAAGACACCCAAGTCGAGAGATGACACGCCGACGTCGACAACGTCGAAGGAAACCGTGAAAAGATCGAACGAACTCAGGCCATCCTGACCGAACAGAAATCCGAAGGAGATTTCAACGACATCGACTTCGCCAAAAAAATCAAAAAAGAATTGCAAGGAATCGGCGGGGCCATCAAGAAACGTAAAGAAGTCTACATTCAGAAAGTCGAGAACGTCTTCATTGAAGAACAAGGCAAGGTCGTAATCACCTACGCCTTCACCCATCAGGCCTGTAATCGATACTGTGACGTCTACTGTCGATCCGACAACGACCTCCGTCGCAGCTGGGGTGACAACAAGTATCGGATCGGCAACCGCAGGAGCCGCAACGAGAAACAAGGGAAGACATGCAGCAATCAATATTATTTTTTTCATTATCAACAGCCAAAGTGTGACGATGATGTGTTCGGTAATTGTAACGCTAGCGTTCTGCTAAGAAAAGGATTTGTGACATGACGGCACGGCACAGGCGGTGTCGGTTTTCTTTACAGGCTTGATCTTGTCCGATCAGCGCTTGCATGATCGGTGATAGTCACAAATTAGCAATCCACATCTGGTACTGGCTATTTCGGAACCTCGGTTTCATGATGTCGGAACCCATTAGCCCTGATTCACCACCTACTAAACCCAACTGGTGAACCACAGGTCGTGAAATTCACTAACGGGTATCGAGTAAGTCTGCTTGCGGGGCTCATTCATTAGGCAAATGGCCGCAGCCAATACAGTGAACAATTTGACCGATGTCTTGGCTTTTTGGCGATCGACAACAAAAATTCACAGAACAGCTGTCATTTGCACCAGCTAGATATCAGGGGACAGACATTTCGGCTGGATGGTTCGATTGATTCTCAAACGTTACATGCTTGGCAATTAGGCCCCCGCGAACTGAATTCAGGACACTCTCGTGGCCGGGTGAAACCACAAGAATATGTTCCATAGTTCTAGGTTACATACTTTTGTGGAACGCCAACTATTGGAATGGTCTGAGTTGGACGCCTGACGTGAATTCACCAAGATCCTGGAAATTATCAAATTTTGATTTTTTTTGTGAAAAGCTTTTTTGGCCTGATTCTAGGAGCCTGCCTTTAATTCTGCTATTACGATGAGAAATCTAGAGCCCCACGATTTCCCCAAGCATCTGTCTTTGTTGGGATTGTTTCGTCCGGTGGTCTATGTTTGTTCGGGAGGGGCTTAGAATTCTTGCCAAATCACGCTTTGTTTTGCTGAGAAGGACAACTAAACACAGCAGCTGAGGGGTCCCCTGATATCCAGATCAATATGTGATTTAACATAATAGACATTATGCGCACATAGTCGTTAGGAAGAGATAGCGCCATCTGCCGTTGACTCCTTCATCAGATTTCCGGCGGCCTCCGAGAACGCCCCGATGTTATCTTCGAAACGTTGACCAGTGCTTAGGACGCGAAAACCAACAATCACCAATGATGTTGCAATTGGGATAAGGAACGCGACCCAGCCCCATAGTCCATTCATAGCTCCTGCAGCGCTCGCTAACGCAGCCGTGCCTCCCAAAAGCGTCAGTACAAAGTACCAGAAAGCGAAAACAATCCTGACACGCCAGACCGTTATCGATGAGGTCTTGTCGCTATAGAGTATTTTCCTTTGTTTGTATCGCAGCCGGTCGCCCTCGTCAGTCATCTCAATAAACGGACTCACATCCCGATACAGCCGCATCGCCACCGCTGGTTCCGTGGCGTCCCTCAATACAGCGTAGAGCCTCGTTGAGAAATCGTGCTGGTACGCAAATCGCAGTACGGCGCCTAAACCCAGTTCTTCTTCCGCTGTCAGATTAGACGTGTCCAAATCCGAAATGCTCTGCAAAGAATCAACCTGGGCTTTGGCGTGTCCTAAACGGGTGCCTATATGGGCCGTATATGCCTGTACGAAGCGTACGGCTAATCCCAAACCCGCCACGGCGCCAGCGCCAATCCAAGAAAGTACAGGAATGCTTAGTTCCATTGTTGAGGTCCTCGTTATGATCTAAACCTATAAACTAACCCAGGTTTTCTGTTTGACAAGTTCCCCACCTGCTTCGAGAAGTCTCCCCAACTATTATACAAAAGTTAAGAATACTTGGGGAGTTTCAAACCATTGTTATTATTGACTATTTCGGCCTTCCTAGGGTACTGTAGGTGCCCTTTCCGGAATATTTTTCCTTAAGTTTTATAGGAATTCGCTGAAAAGTTAATGAAATGCTGAATCCTGAGATTTCGCCCCCGATTCCTAATCCGAATCACCCAAAACTCGGTGACACGATCAAGGTCGAGCCGATTCGTACCGTCAATGCCATTAACAAGATCAAGAAGGCGCTGGCGCCCTCCCCTCGAAACTTCGCTATCTTCGTTGTTGGCATCAACACCGCGTACCGTGCATCCGAACTTCTGTCGATCCGCCTTGGCCAGGTCCGTCACCTCAAAGCTGGTGACAGGCTCGAGGTCAAACAGAAGAAAACCAAGAAATATCGTGCCGTCACGCTGAACAACGGGTCAGTCGTGGCGATTCAAACGCTCCTGGAGCACATTGATCGAAAGGCGCTGCAGATGAAGGATCTGACCTGGGTCGATGATGATTCGTTTCTGTTCGCCGGCAAGGATCCCAACAAGCCGCTAACGGTGCCGTATCTCAACAACCTGGTGAAGGATTGGTGCCGAAAGGCGAATTGCAAAGGCAACTTTGGAAGCCATTCGCTAAGGAAAACCTGGGGATACATGCAGCGAACGAAGCAGGACACCCCTATTCCACTTCTTATGCAGGCATTTGGGCATGCTAGTCAACAACAAACGCTGGCATATTTGTGCATTCAGGATGAGGAAATCGACTCCATCTACACAAGTTTGGAGTTATAAGTTCTTGATGAAAATCAAGATGGCAATCTCTTTGGGCTCCGCAGATGAAAGACAGAACAAAATTACTCGTCCACATTCGGCGGATTAGTACTCTCCTTGAGGGAGCGTTTCGGAATGGGCCAGACGGAACTCTTGAAGGCAAGTTCGGACAAGAGCACCTAACATTCATTCATTACAGTTGTGCTTTCTATCTGTCCGGCTGCCTGTCGTTCCTTGCAGGTGAGGACGGAGAGTATTCTTGGAATACCAATTCGCCAAAATACGGGGGGTTCGATGCATTCGCGGCGAATCAACCCCCGGCTCCCAGGGCCTCTTTCGCCTCGAGGGGCATAGACAAGGCAGCAATGAACGCGTTAGCGTGTATTCGAAATGCGGTTATACATCACGATGGTGACCTGTCGAAGAACCGAAACAAACAGAGTCTGGCGACTGTGTCCTCGGCAAACATTCCAGGCGTTAAGTTGAATAATTCTGAGGTGGTTCTAGAAACTCCGTTCCTTGAGTTCGTGCGAGTAGCGACACTAGCGGTAAGAAATTTCCACGATGAATTTTGATGTAATACCGTGACGGGCGTTTACGTAATGCGAATAACGGCGCACGCTCAGGATAATCATCAATGATCTGCCCTCAACGTAGATCTTAGGCGTCTCAATATGTCTCCAGAACTTGCCAAGAATTTTGTGTTCCTGATTACCTATCTGTTACCCGGATTCTTAGCAGCCTG
>Ga0316201_10000912_pt1 | contig 18670 bp, 17 predicted proteins | sample CS6wburrow_MG_FD_204516 | JGI IMG/M metagenome (GOLD analysis project Ga0316201, IMG submission 204516) | Coastal sediment microbial communities from Delaware Bay, Delaware, United States - CS-6 worm burrow | ecosystem: Environmental > Aquatic > Marine > Coastal > Sediment | place: USA... | reverse complement strand
CATGTGCTTGATAGCAAAATCATGGAAGAGGCCCAGAAGCAACCTAAAGGGCAAACACAGATAAAAACATTAGATGTCACTCTTCCAAGTATGGCGATAAGCGCACTCGGTGATATCATGAAAAAATACAATGCGGGCTCAAAAGAGCTGGCTGATGTGTTTAATGAAGGCGACCTTAGGGTCTATCTGAAGTTTGCTTACAAACGAAAGACTGGGGTAAAAACAGAAGCGTTTTTAAATACTATCGCCACGTCAATGCGAAACATTGAAGGTTCTGAATATTCAATTCAGATGAAAGATGGTTCTACCATCAAAGGCACATCTATTAAGCTTGCTAATAAAATAACTGTTGGGGTTAGCAATGGGCTGGCCATTCAAGGGGACGTGTATACGGAAATGCACAATTGGCTGTCTCATCTTATCAGTAGTGGTACAGTTGACCCATGAGAATAGTGCATTCAACTATAGCATTGCTTTTAATTACAGGATCTTCAATCCTGTCTTGGTACTTAATTAACGTATTTGGTGCCATCTCAGTTCTTGCGCCTCTAAAATATGCGACAATTCCCATAATTGCACTCGCTATTACTGCCGGCCAATTGATCTTCAAATTTAGTGACTTGGTGACATCACCTGGATTAAATCACTCTCAAATCAGCTCATTGCGTCAAACTATTTCAAGTAAAAGAAGAAAACTCTATTTTCTTTGTGCTCTCTATTTTTTGGCTGGTGTTTTGGCCTTTATAAGTTCGGCGATCATTGCTTCTCCAGGGATACCGGCAAGCATCGCGTATTGGTTAGGGATCGCCACACTACTCTCGGTTACCTTGTCTTTTGTGTTTACCCCGTACATTCTAGTATGGCACCATGAAATTAGTGAATTTTATATGCAGTTTGCTGAGCAGGAAGAAAAAAGAAAAGCACAAAACAAACAACTGAATGAATTAAATCAAGAAAAAGACTGGTCATTTGAATCAGATGAATCAATAGAGAGATATAATCAAATCAATCATTAACACTTGGCATAACCAAGAGTTCTGGGGACATAATACAGAATTATCTTACAACCACTGACTGTCCGAGTTTGGCCGTGAGTCGCCTGTCGTGATCGGCAGCAGTCAGCCAAAAGTAGCCAATGAAATATTCTCTTGACCACAACGCCTATTCGTTATAATTTCTTATTATAGGAGATATTATAATGAGCCACCAAAAGAAACTGATTAGCGTAGAACAACAAAAGATGATTATTAAATACCTTGAAGGGACAAGAAGCTCACTCAGAAACAAGGTTATATTTCTTCTCTCTTTGAATGGTATGCGTGTTTCCGAAATGTCAGCCCTTGATTGGGAGCATCTTACTTTCAAAGAAGGGCATTTTACTGCGAGAATAGAACGTCCAAGAGTAAATGGAGATGAAAGTTTCAAGCAATCTATGTTCTTTAGCAAATCCTTAACGAAATGTTTGATTGAACTTAAAGATTCAACAAATATCAAATCTGGGGCAGTCATTTGTTCAGAGCGAGGCGGCGCTAGGATGAGCGCCCAGTCAATTGCTAACTGGTTTAAACGTGCATACAAAGATGTTGGACTAGACGGTTTATCAAGCCATTCAGGGCGTCGAACATTTATTACACAAGCCGCCATGGAAATCACAAAAGCAGGAGGTTCACTTCGCGATATTCAGGCTCATGTAGGCCATACATCATTACAAACGACCAAACACTATCTACAACATAATGATGAAGCACAGAAGCAAGTGGTAGATATGGTTGATAACCTACATCTGTCAGATAAGAAAGAAAAATAAAGGGGTGCTATTAGCGAATACTCTGAGTGCCCAATTTTGGCCGGATAACGACCAAACTTCGATAAGCCATAATTGTATTTCCATCCAACAAGGAGGAAACACAACATGGACACCGACACCACACAGATCAGCCAAACAAGAATCAGTCGCTTAGTTGGCCCGAAACCACCCTTCAATTTGAAGGAGATATGGGCAATTAGAATCCGACTTCAGTTGCAAAGACGGACGAGGGATCTCGCGCTATTTAATCTAGCCATTGATAGCAAACTTCGAGGATGTGATCTCCTTAAACTTCAGGTTCACGATATTGCTCACAGTGGAAGAGTAATGTCGAGAGCAACGGTTACCCAACAAAGGGCCGGCCAGCCAGTTAGTTCGAATTAACCGAACAAACCAGAGATGCTGTAGAGTCATGGATTGATAACGCCCATCTTTTTGCGGGAAACTACTTGTTTCCAAGCAGAATCCGTCAGTCTCCACATCTTTCCACTCGGCAATATGCGCGGATAGTCAAATCCTGGGCAGAGTTCATTGGCTTAGACCCTATGGAATATGGGACACATTCATTGCGACGAACTAAGGCAACATTGATTTACAAGAGAACAAAGAACCTCCGAGCAGTTCAGCTACTCTTGGGGCATACCAAGCTAGAAAGGACCGTTAGATACCTAGGGATTGAAGTAGATGATGCTCTGGAGATGTCGGAGCAAACTGAGGCTTGATAGCGATGGAAGCGCTCGCCGACAACGGGCGCTTCCCAGCCAAAGTCAGACATTTAAAATTATATAATTAAGCTGTATGTGCCCCCTAGTTACTTCATTGTGTTTTAATCTTCTGAGGCGTAAGTTGCTGCGTATGCTTAGCCGCAAACTACATACTCGAAGTATTTCCCGACTCATGGCCGGGCTCTTTGCTATGCAGTTGTTTGCAGCTGGTTTCTGTCTGATGACTCCTCAAGTCCATGCTATGCCAATGGCAATGGGTATCTCTCATTCTGCTGATATGGTGGCTGAACATTGTTCCGAACCAATGAATGAGAAGATGGATGCTAAAATGGATCACAGTGCTTGCACGCACTGCGATCAGCCGGATGAGTTATTTCAGAGCGTCAAGACTCCTATTGATTCTAAAATAGCTGTTTTCGCACTGATTAATGTTGAACTTCAAGAGATTAGTGTTGATAACTCTTCACTGAATCTTACGTCTCTTATTCCAACGGGGCCGCCTAGAAGTTCATCACTTATTTACACAACTACTAAACGAATTCGCATTTAAAATTAATCGTCTGCTGATACCACGATTCAACTGAATCGGGGTGCATGCCCGTGCGCATGCGCATCTTTTGCAGGAGGCGATTATGCCTATATTCAAGACTGGCTGGCTGTTGCTGGCACTTATTTCCCATTCCACATTTGCTTCAGCATCAGCTTTGACGCTCAAGCAGGCCGAGGAACTGGCTTTATCCAATAATCCAGCGCTACACTCAGCTGATAGTAATGTGCTTGCTATGGCCGCAATTCCACCCCAGGCAGGTAGTTTACCCGACCCCACACTATCACTGAATGCGTTGAATCTTCCCGTAAATTCCTTCTCCACTACGCAGGAGAATATGACACAGATGCAGCTGGGCATCTCTCAAAGTCTGCCGTTTCCCGGCAAGCTGGGATTAAAGCAGGAGGCTGCAGAAAGCATTGCTGAAGCCGCATCCAGCAACCGCGATGAATTACGTTTGCTGTTGCTGCGTAATGTGCGTGTCCACTGGTGGAATCTGTCATATCTGGATAAAGCGTTGATGATCGTACAAAAGAATCAGGCGCTGTTGCGCAATCTGGTTCGCGTATCCGAAGCAAAATACAAAACAGGTAAAGGCCTCCAGCAAGATGTACTGCTGGCTCAATTGGAACTGTCAAAGTTACTGGAGAAGGAATTAAGCCTGAAATTTGAGCGTGCTGATCAGGTCGCGAAATTAAATGCATTACTGGGGCGTGACTCCGCAACACTCGTCGAGTTGCCTGATAATCTTCCTGAAATATCATCATCCACACCGGATGTCGCATCACTCAAACAATGGGCAAAAGACAACCGACCAATGCTGATCTCCCTGACCCGCCACATTGATGCTGCGGGTAGCATGGTTGCGCTGGCAGAAAAGGACTATTACCCTGACTTCAAGCTGGCTGCAGCCTATGGAGTCCGACAAGGTGTGAATCCGGCTAACCGTCAATCGCGCTCTAATCTGGGCAGCATCATGTTATCAATGACATTGCCGATTTATACCGGCAGCAAACAGGATCGTGCCTTGGATCAACGTAAAGCTGAAAAGGCTAAAGCACAGTATTCCTGGGAAGATGGTTTGAATCGGGTCAATGCAGAGATCGATATCGCAGCCTCGGACCTTCGAATTGCTCGTGAACAATTATCTCTGTTCAAGCAGGGCATTATTCCACAGGCACGTCAAACCACTGCCTCCATGTTGGCTGGTTATCAGGTGAACAAGGTGGATTTTCTTAACCTCGTTCGTGCCCAACTCAGTGAATTCAACAACGACATTCAATATTGGCAGCTCTATGCCCGTGCACAGCAGGCCGAGGCACGTCTAGCTGCCGCAGCAGGAAAAAAACACCTTAATGGAGAAACAGATGAGTGAGACAGAAACGCAGAAGGTGCCAGTTATGTTGGTCGGCACAGGCATGCTGATCGGCGGCCTGATTCTAGGGTTCCTATTTTCAGAGTATTCGGGCAAGGAATCTTCATCGCCAGCAGTAGATAAAGGTGACGGACCGTGCCCGGATGGTGCTAAGGCACTGAGCTGGCGAAACCCAATGAATCCAGAGATTACTTCCCCTGTGTTCAGTAAGGATGAAATGGGTATGGACTACCTGCCGATCTGCGCCGAAACAAAAAAAGAGAAGAAGATTCTATTTTATCGCAATCCTATGAATCCGGCCATTACCTCACCGGTAGCGGCTAAGGATGAAATGGGTATGGATTATATCCCCGTTTATGAGGGTGGCGGTAGCGATTCTGTAGTTGGCACAGTCACTATTGATTCGACCGTAGTGCAGAACATCGGCGTACGCACAGTTGCAGCAAAACAGAAAACCATTTCGCGAGATATACGCACAGTTGGGCGCGTTACCTTTGATGAGCAACGCGTAGCTCGCTTGCACCCGAAGATTGAGGGGTGGGTAGAGAAGCTGTTTATCGACAGAACGGGTGAACTAGTTGGCAAAAATACGATGTTATTAGCTATCTATTCTCCGCAACTGGTGGCCAGTGGTGAAGAGTATCTTCTGGCGCTGAATAACTGGAAGACACTCAAGAACAGCCCGTTTAAAGATATCAGAGAGGGTGCAAAGCGCCTGCTGCAGACTTCACTGGACAGACTGAAACTGCTGGATGTGCCTGAACATCAGTTAAAAGAAATTCGTACAACAGGTCGTGTACCCAAAGCACTTCATATCCATTCACCGTTCGATGGAATTGTTATGAATATTGGTGCCCGAGAAGGGCAACGCATCACGCCGGAAACCGAGCTGTATATGGTTGCCGATCTCACTCGTGTATGGGTTCAGGTCGATGTCTATGAAGATGAACTACCATGGGTCCGATTGGGTGATGAGGCGGAAATGCATCTGCCGGCGGCACCTGGTCGGGTTTTCAAAGGCAAGCTGAGTTACATCTACCCTTATCTGGATGGCAAAACCCGCACCAACAAGGTTCGCATCGAATTTACCAACCCTGATCTGATTCTGAAGCCGGAGATGTTCGCCAATATTTCACTCAAGCCATCGCGCACAGTGAATGCCGTAGTAGTACCGTCTGAGGCAATCGTGCGTACTGGAACACGTAATCAGGTGTTTGTGCAGCGAGCAGAAGGAAAATTTGAACCGCGCATCGTGAAGCTTGGACTGCAATCGGACGGGGAAGTCCAGATTCTTTCCGGCATCGAGGCAGGAGAGCTTGTAGTGACCAGCAGCCAGTTCCTGATTGATTCGGAATCCAAACTCAAGGAAGCCACTGCCAAGATGTTAGATGCGATGAATGACAAACAAGTTCCAGCTACGGAAGTGGATGATATGCAGATGGAAAGCATGGAAATGGAAGGGATGCAGATGGATGACATGACGATGCCAGAAAGCAAACCATCAGAGGAAACATCCTCGCAACATAAGATGAAAATGGAGCATAACCATGAATAACCATTTGTATTCAGCACGCTTCGCGGGGAACCGCCCATGATCCACAAACTGATTGAATACTCGGTCAAAAACCGTTTTCTGGTACTGATTGCTACAGTGATCATTGTCGTGGCAGGCATACAGGCGATGCGTGCCACACCACTAGATGCCATTCCAGATCTTTCCGATGTACAGGTGATTGTCTTCACCGATTATTCTGGTCAGGCACCGCAAGTGGTTGAGGATCAGGTAACTTATCCGCTGACTACAGCCATGCTCTCTGTGCCCAACACCAAGGTGGTACGCGGTTACTCTTTCTTCGGCTTTTCGATGGTCTATGTGATTTTCGAAGACAAAACAGATATGTACTGGGCTCGCACCCGTGTGCTGGAGTATTTGAACTATGCACGCGACCGTTTGCCTCCATCTGTATCTCCACGCCTGGGGCCTGATGCTACAGGCGTTGGCTGGATCTATGAGTATGCTCTGGTTGATAAAACCGGCAATCTTGATTTGGCTCAACTGCGTTCGCTGCAGGACTGGTATATGCGATATCCGCTGCAGACAGTGCAGGGCGTGGCCGAAGTTGCATCCATCGGTGGTTTTGTAAAACAGTATCAGGTCGAAGTTGATCCCGATGCCCTGGCTGCCTTCAATATTCCTCTCTCGAAAGTAAAACACGCGATTGCCCGCAGCAATAATGATGTTGGCGGTCGCCTGATTGAAATGGGTGAAACCGAATACATGGTTCGCGGCCTGGGTTATATCCAATCCATTGCTGACCTTGAAATTGTACCCATCGGCGTGGATGAACATGGAACGGCGATCTTCCTCAAGCAGGTAGCGAATATCCATCTTGGTCCGGAACTCCGGCGTGGTGCTGCTGACCTCAATGGAGAGGGCGACGTTGTTGGTGGCGTTGTAGTGATGCGTTATGGTGAAAATGCTCTGACTACCATTGAAAAAGTCCGTGAAAAACTGGATGAGTTGGCCAAGGGGCTACCCGAAGGCGTGGAGATTGTACCTGTCTATGACCGAGGCGCACTGATTGAACGCGCCGTGGACAATCTGGCTGAAAAACTGATTGAAGAATCGATTGTTGTGGCACTGATCTGCCTGGTTTTTCTAATGCATGCACGCAGTGCGCTGGTGGCTATTATCTCACTACCCATCGGTATTCTAATGGCCTTTTTGATTATGCAATGGCAGGGCATATCGGCCAATATCATGAGTCTCGGCGGTATCGCCATCGCCATTGGTGCGATGATTGATGGTGCGATTGTGATGATCGAAAATGCCCATAAACACCTTGAAAAAGCTGGTGAAGACTTGTCTGCCACTGCCCGCTGGGATGCCATTCTGACATCTACTAAAGAAGTCGGGCCTGCGTTGTTTTTCTCACTGTTGATCATCACCGTATCCTTCCTGCCTGTATTTACGTTGGAAGCACAGGAAGGACGGTTGTTTTCACCACTCGCCTTTACCAAAACCTATGCCATGGCTGCATCTGCCCTATTAGCGGTCACATTGGTTCCGGTATTGATGGGAATATTTATTAGGGGCCGTATTCCGTCTGAAGAACGTAATCCGCTGAACCGTATTCTGAAGAAGCTGCATACACCGTTGCTTGATCTGGCTGTGCGGGGCCGGGCACTTACTATTTCTATGGCGGTTATCCTGCTGGCAGTTAGTGCTTACCCGGTCATGAAGATCGGCTCTGAGTTTATGCCTCCTCTGGATGAGGGTGATATCCTCTATATGCCGACTACCTTCCCCGGCATCTCGATCACCAAGGCTCGTGAGCTGCTTCAGCAGACTGACAGGATTCTGAAAACATTCCCCGAGGTGGAATCTGTATTCGGCAAAGTTGGGCGTGCGGAAACGGCAACCGATCCGGCACCACTGGCAATGCTTGAAACGACAATCCGGTTGAAACCGAAAGATGCATGGCCAGACCCGGATAAAACCACGCGACAACTCATGGATGAGATGGATGCTGCAATCAAGTTTCCAGGACTTGCGAATGCATGGACTTATCCAATCAAGACACGCATTGATATGCTCTCTACGGGCATTAAGACACCAATTGGCATCAAGGTGTCAGGACCGGATCTAAAAATGCTTGAGAAGGTCGCTGGCGACATTGAACAGGCACTTAAAACGCACCCAGATACCTTGTCTGCTTTTGCCGACAAGGCGGCTGGTGGCTACTACCTCGATTTTGACATCAAACGCGAGGAAGCGGCACGTTACGGCCTGACTGTAGGCGATGTGCAGGACGTGATTTCTAGCGCAATTGGCGGCATGAATGTAACAACAACTATCGAAGGGTTGGAGCGTTATCCGGTCAACGTGCGTTATCCACGCGAGTTGCGCGATAACATGCAGTCGCTTAAACGTGTACTGGTACCGACACCTACAGGTGCGCAGGTACCTCTCTCACTTGTAGCTGACCTGCAACTCAGGCGTGGTCCGCCATCGATCAAAACAGAGAACGCCCGCCCGAATGCCTGGGTCTATATCGATATCAAAACAAGTGATATCGGTGGTTTTGTGCGGGAAGCAAAACAGATGGTTGATGAACAGGTGAAGATTCCAGCTGGCTATACCGTCGGCTGGTCCGGCCAGTTCGAATACATGGAACGAGCTGCGGCCAAGCTGAAGCTGGTGATACCGGCAACACTATTAATCATCTTCATGCTGCTCTGGTTCAATTTCCGCAATATCGCGGCACCGGTTGTGGTCATGCTCTCTATTCCGTTTGCGATGGTCGGTGGCTTCTGGCTGGTCTGGTGGCTGGGTTACAACCTTTCGGTAGCTGTCGCTGTTGGTTTTATCGCGCTAGCAGGAGTGGCCGCCGAGATCGGCGTATTGGTACTTACTTTCATTGATCAGGCAGTGGCCGAGAAACGAGAGGCATCTTCAAGCTCTCTCAGTCGGGAATCATTATGGATAGCAGTGCAGGAAGGTGTTGCCCAACGTGTGCGCCCGATTGCCATGACAGCTACTGCAGTGATTGCAGGTCTTTTGCCGATCATGTGGGGCGGAGGAACGGGCTCCGATGTTATGCAGCGCATCGCAGCACCTATGATCGGAGGGATGGTCACAACCACCATCCTTTGCCTGATTGTACTACCCGTGATCTATGGGCTGGTCCTGCAAGTGAAAGAATCAAAAAGAACAAAAGGAGAATTAATATGAATAAAACAATAATCATGATGACAGTTGTTTTTGCGATGGCAGCAGCTCAGTCATCATTGGCTAGTGATGGTGGCTATCATATGAGTGGAGATATGCATGGAAACAATATGCACACAGGTCATATGCAGAATGGTGACAAGGGTCAGATGAAGAGTGCTGATATGAGAACGATGAAAGACACATATCTCGTTAAAAAGGAAATTGATGGATTTGTGGTCAGTTTTCATACCATGAAAGCGAAAGAAGGCATGCAGCATGGTGGTACACATAATTTCATGGCAAAAGTTGAAAAGGATGGCAAAGCGCTGACTGATCTTCCAGTTAACTCCAAGGTGAAGCATCCTAACGGCACATCCGAATCGAAAATGCTAATGAAGATGGGTGACTGGTATATGGCCGGGTATGACCTTGGTCATGAAGGCCAACATCAGTTGATGGTGTTATTTAAGACTGCTGACGGGAAGAAGCATTTCGGTGGTGTTTCCTTCCCTGAAAATGCATCCAATCAGACAAGTGATGTAGAAAACCAAGGCGCTGATCATGAACAGCATCATTGATCCAGTTCGCCATGGCTTAATCATGGCAGTAATCGCTCTTATCTGTGGTGCATTGTGGGCTGGTTATATGGCCACTCAACATGAACGGCTTCATGGTCAGTTTGAAGCACAGGAAAAGAAAACAGCTCAAGTCAGAAGCCAACATCTAAAAGAAGAAATGAGCATGAAAAATATGAAGCTTGTAGATGCTCATGATGCGGTGCTTTCCGAAATTCATGACCATGATCATGCCACCGAATCACCAGAGGCTATTGAAATGCATAGCCACTCTGGTTCTTTTGCAAAAGATGCTATGCAGCGTTTATTGCGTGGTCATATCCACTTTATGGGCCTGGGTGTGCTAGCTGCTGTTTTGCTTCTCATCACAGCATTCACATCGCTTAAAAACTGCTGGAAGAAAGCATTGGGATGGACCTTTGGTTTAGGCGCATTGGTTTATCCACCTGCGTGGATATTGATGGGTTTCCGCACTGTTGAAATGGGGCCTGCAGGCGCTGAGGCAAGTGTTATGTGGTTGTTTGGTCCGGCTGTGGGGTTGTTGCTTGCATCTATGGTGGCACTTCTTGTCGTGCTGCTGCTGGAAGGGACAAAATTAAATCATAAGAAGCTTTTCTCATGGGCATTTGATTAAAGGTGAGAGTGATACTTCCTAAAGGAGAAAGCCATGAAGATTGATCCTGTATGTCGGATGGAAGTTGCAGAAGATAGTAAATTTGTTCGCCATTACAAAGGCGTGGATTATCGGTTTTGTAGTGAGAAGTGCTTAAAAAAGTTTTCTGCTTCTCCAGCTTCTTATCAAAATAGTAATCACCAGTGTCAGCACGATAAGAAGCACACTGTTACCACGGACCCAGATGCAATCTATTTTTGCCCGATGTGTCCGGGTCAGGAGCAGAAAGGGCCAGGTGTTTGTAAACAGTGCGGAATGGCGCTTGAGCCAATGGCTACTCCGACGTTAGCGCAAAAAACTGAATATGTTTGTCCAATGCATCCAGAGATTGTCAGTGATGCACCGGGATCATGTCCGAAGTGTGGAATGGCGTTAGAGGCCCGTACAATTGAAGCTTCAGATGAAAATCCAGAACTCGATGATATGAGTCGCCGGTTTAAGGTTAGTGCTGTTCTGGCCACTCCTATTTTTATACTGGCTATGGTTGCTGATCTGATGCCTCAGTGGTTGCCATCAGGCTTGAGTATGACAGCAGTTCAATGGATTGAATTTGTATTGGCAACTCCAGTTGTGTTGTGGGGTGGTTGGCCATTCTTTGAACGCATGGTTTTGTCCGTGAAAACCTGGAACTTGAATATGTTTACATTGATTGGGCTGGGTGTGGGTGTTGCGTGGATCTACAGCATGGTCGCATTGGTTGTGCCTGACATTTTTCCTCCAGTGATGCAGATGGAAGGCGGGCTGGTGGATGTTTATTTTGAAGCAGCTGCTGTAATCACAGCGCTGGTTTTGCTTGGTCAGGTTTTGGAATTGCGTGCTCGCTCCCGAACTAATGAGGCGATTAAACTGTTACTTGGTATGGCCCCAAAAACGGCTAGGCGTGTATCTGATGACGGTACGGAAGAAGATGTCCCATTGGAAAGTGTACAAGCTGGAGATGTGCTTCGTATTCGACCTGGCGAAAAGGTTCCTGTTGATGGCGTAGTGATCGAAGGTGAAAGTCATGTGGATGAATCTATGGTCACGGGTGAGCCGGTACCCGTTGGTAAATCAACATCTGATAAGCTGATTGGTGCTACAGTAAACGGGAATGGCTCGCTTCTGATGAAGGCTGAAAAAGTAGGTGCAGACACCTTGCTGGCTCAGATTGTGAACATGGTTGCTGATGCTCAACGCTCCCGTGCACCTATCCAGAAAATGGCGGATACCGTTGCTGGCTATTTTGTGCCGGTTGTTGTGGTGATTGCTCTCGTCGCTTTTGTCGCGTGGCTCTTGATTGGGCCGGAACCAAGGCTGGCTCATGCAGTGGTTAATGCAGTGGCGGTGTTGATTATCGCATGTCCCTGCGCTCTCGGATTAGCGACACCAATTTCTATCATGGTCGGAACAGGTCGAGGTGCGACAGCTGGTGTATTGATCAAAAATGCTGAGGCACTGGAGGTTATGGAGAAAATAAACACTGTTATCGTGGATAAGACAGGAACTCTCACAGAGGGAAAACCAACACTTACGACCATCAAATCCTTTGGCGATATGGATGAAGATCAATTATTGCGTGTGGTAGCCAGCGTTGAGCGAGCAAGTGAACATCCACTGGCAGAGGCCATTGTTGCTGCAGCGAATAAACGGAATCTGCAGCCAGAATTTATTGAAGGCTTTACAGCCGTAACAGGGATGGGTGTAAGCGCTTTAGTTGGTGACAAGGTAGTTCAGCTTGGAAATGCAAAATTGATGGAAAGAAATAGGATTGAAGTAGTTCACGTGAATGAGCTGGCCGAAGGCCATCAACTTGGCGGTGAAACTATTATGTATCTTGCCATTGATGGTGTTTTGGAAGGTGTCTTGGGAGTTTCGGATCCGATTAAGTATTCCACCCCAAATGCCATTCAGGAGCTTCACAACGAGAATATTGAAGTGGTGATGCTAACCGGTGACAACAAAAATACTGCGGCTGCAGTTGCTGAAAAGCTTGGTATTGACCGGTTTGAAGCAGATGTATTACCAGATCAGAAGGCAGCAGTGGTCAAGAAGCTCCAAGAAGAAGGCAAAATCGTGGCAATGGCTGGGGATGGTATTAATGATGCGCCGGCACTTGCTCAGGCACATGTAGGAATTGCCATGGGTACTGGCACTGATGTAGCGATGGAATCTGCAGGAGTAACCTTAGTTAAGGGTGATCTGACAGGGATTGTACGTGCAGTGAAACTGTCGCGTGCAACAATGAAGAATATCCGCCAGAACCTGTTTTTCGCTTTCATCTACAACTCTGCCGGCGTACCTGTTGCAGCGGGTGTTTTATATCCAGTCTTTGGAATACTACTCTCACCAATCATTGCAGCAGCGGCGATGAGTTTTTCTTCAGTATCCGTGATTACCAATGCGCTGAGATTGCGCCGGGTAAGGCTATAGTTATGCATGGCGGTGAAGAATACGCTTATGGCATGTGGATAGTGGCTGCATTCAACGTTGGTATCTTCTTGTTCTTCCTGCTCAGTTTTCTTAAGCCAAGAGGCAGTGGTGAATGGAGAAGCATGGGCGTTGTTACTGCTTTTCTGGTGGCGCTATTTGCTGAAATGTATGGGTTTCCATTCACCATATTTGTACTTACATCATGGCTAGGAGATGCATACCCAGTCCTGAATCCATTCAGTCACAAATTTGGACATTTGTGGGTGGTTGTTTTTGGCGGATCGGACTTTGCATGGGCGGCGGTGATGGGCCTGAGTCTTGTGCTTATAGTTATGGGTTACACGCTTCTTTCAAAAGGTTGGACTCAGATTCATGCGTCACATGGTAAGTTGGTAACGACTGGTATCTATGCCTATGCACGGCACCCACAATACACAGGGCTTTTTCTAACTATTATTGGTTTTCTTATTCAATGGCCAACTTTGATTACTGTACTTATGGCTCCCATATTGGTTGCTGCGTATATACGCCTAGCTAAATTTGAAGAGAGGAAAGCCATTAAAGAGTTTGGAGAGGACTACCAAAATTATATTTGCCAATCGCCAGCCTTTTTTCCACCAATTAAGCAATGGAAGGCTTTTCTAGCAGAACAAGTTTCTGATAAATATTAAGATGGTTATAAATGTCTGTTTTGGCGGAAGTTCACCTACTTCACTGCTCTATGTGTCTCTCAGATAGAAAAAGAGCGCTAGACCCCCATTGTATGGTCCAGCACTCTAACTCTAATTTCTGATATATTTTGTTCTTAACGTTTTTGCTGTTTTGAAATAGGCTTTCTGAATGTTTCATGTCATAGATGACGATGATCGCATATGTAAATTACTGAAGGCCTTGGTTATCAAAGCAGGGTATGAAGCGACATGCTTTGAAACAGCAGAAAAGTATATTGAGTACATGAATTCAAATAGTTTTCAAAAACCAGTAGCTGTACTGAGCGATGTCGTAATGCCGGGAATTAATGGCTATGAATTAGCCACCTTGATTAGAAAAAAACTACCATCCCAAAAGATTATTCTTGTTTCTGCAACGCCTAGTGAAGGTTATAATCAGTTTGCCAATGATCAACTATGCGCTCTTATTAATAAACCATTCCATCCATTAGATATGATCTCAAAGATTAAGGCTTTAGCTTCATGTGACGAGATTCATGCATCTGGTGAATACATATATGGCTCGTTGTGTGACTTTGGGATGAACTGTCGCTGTCCATTCTATAATCTAATTAAATAACACCATCTGAATATCTTTAATCGTAAACCTGTGCCTACCCTTATTAACTTATAGTCTTTACACATAGATGATAATGATTATCATTAGCGTCCATGCTAAGGATGACTACACAGCGAAGAGCAATTCTCGATTTGATTAATGCCTCCAACAAACATTGGGACGCAGATGAAGTGTTGTGGGCTTTGGTTGACGCCGGACATTCAGTTGGAATTGCGACTATTTATAGAGGGTTAGCAGCGCTTGAATCTCAGGGTTTAATAAATTCGATCCAATTAGCAGATAAAAAGCGTTATGAGCGGGCAAACAAAGCTCATCATGATCACATGATATGTACTGAATGTGGACACATCGAAGAGTTTTCACATCAAACAATTGAAGATTTGCAGCAAGCAGTTGCTGCTGAAAAGAGTTTTAAGCTGACAGGTCATCAATTGGTGATGTTTGGTATTTGTAGCCAATGTACAGCTGGGCTGCAAAAATGATCTCTTCACTTGTCATCGTATTCAGGGAAATGCTTGAAATGGTATTGGTTGTTGGAGTGTTGTTAGCTGCAACGCGAGGGTTACCAAATTCAAGGAAGTTTATTGGTTTGGGTGTATTCGGAGGTTTAATAGGGGCTCTGTTCTTCGGTTTATTTATGGAGAAAATGGAAGATTCATTTGATGGTGAAGGTGAATTTGTTTTTAATGCGGTAATACTTTTTCTGGCTTCAATTCTAATCGCATGGACTGTACTCTGGATGTCAAAACATGGCCGAGAAATGAGTGAAAACATGAAGCGTGTGGGTAGCTTAGTTAAAGAAGGAGATGCTCCATATACAGCTTTGTTCATCGTTACTCTTTCCGCTGTTATGAGAGAAGGTTCAGAAGCTGTGTTCTTTCTGTTTGGCGCTGCTCAGACGGTCAATGAAGATGGTTGGAGTTTGTTTATTGGAGGTTTGATAGGAGCCAGTGCTGCATTGTTGGTAGGCAGCCTTCTTTATTTTAGTCTAATACGAATTCCGATGAAACAGCTGTTCACTACGGTGGGTTGGCTCTTGATGTTACTTGCTGCTGGTATGGCATCACAGGCAACATGGAATTTAGTAGTGATTGATTGGTTGCCGCCTTTGGTAGATCCACTGTGGAACAGTTCGTCTATACTGTCATCGAGCAGTGTATTAGGTGAATTACTGCATGTGCTCGTTGGCTACGATGACCAACCAAGTGCTTTGCAGGTAATAGTGTTCATCGTATCTCTTACGATCATGACTATTCTATATCGACGTTTGCAAACCCGTTCAGTTAGAAGTTAGAAAGCCCCTTTTCCTTGCTATGAATTTGAAGTGTTCTTATCCTGTCGTCATGCGTTCAATAGCTCTGATGGCTTTTTTGGCTTTGCAACTTTGCATTTTTACATGCGGAGTTGATAGCTATGCATATGCAATGGACTCTGATCTGAGTCATATGACCGAGAAACTTCCGGCTGAAAATAATTCTGACGAACAAAACTCAATAGATTGCGGTTGTTATACATCATATAAACTACCTTTACCTGATGCGGAGTGCGTTGGACAAGCACCAGAAATGTACAAAACCCAATACGGTACATTAACCGAACTAAATCTAAAAACGCTTCATTTCCTAATAGAATACCCTCCAATAACACAGCACGGCTGACTTCTAATTTATATAGCTAATAACGACAGTCTATCCTGACTGTGTCTATTTGATTTAGTTAGAGATCAGCTTTCCCCAATCAATTAAATAAATTCACAGGGGGAAACTGTGCGAATACGATTTTTAATGATCGGAATGCTATTAAGCATTCACCCGTTCTATGCCAATGCTGTAACACTGAAAGCGGCTATGGATGCTGCTGTAGAGCAACACCCAATGCTAAAGATTTCCAAAATGCAGATCGACAGGGCTCAAGGCGAGCTTCAGGAGCAAGGTTCTTACGCTTACAATCCTGAGTTATCCGTTGAGCCTCAGCGACGAAGAATCAATGGTGGTGGCTCATCAAATGATTACTACGTCACGCTGTCACAAGGAATTGAACTTGGAGGCAAGCAAAAGTATCGCGAGCTGTCCGCTCAGGCGGCTGTGGAGGCCGTCAAACTAGAATCAGATGTCATGTATCAGCAAGTGTCCACAAATGCGGCTAGGGCGCTTGTGGGGCTGTACTTCTCCAAGCGAGAACTTGTATGGCGGAACCAGCAAACAGGTACACTTTTGCAGCTACACAAAGCGATATCCAGGCAGTTGGAGCTTGGTGAGGCTAATCAGTTAGATGTGAATCTATCTCAGGCGTCATTGACTCAGGCTATCAATGCTGAAGCCCAGGCTAAGCAGATGCATGCCATGAACGTGAGTAGATATGTGATAGCAGTTGGTGCCGGTGGTGGGATTAAAGAGATTCAACCTGAGTTGCCTAAATTGCTCGTGGGTTGGCAGCCCTCAGCTGATCCAATTGAGATTGCTATGAATTCTAGACCTGATATTACCGCCAAGCGGGAACGGCTGGCTCAACACTCAGCTCAAGCCGATCTTGCAAAGGCACAGCGAATTCCAGATGTAACCATTGGATTAACGGCTGGCAGAGAATCCGGTGATCAGCTCTATTCATTGAGCATATCAATGCCGATTCCTATCTTCAATAGTCATGACGGCGCTTATCGGGCTGCACTGTCTCAAGCATTAGCACAGCAAACTGAGTCAGAATGGTTTGAGCGGCGCGTGAAACTTGAGGTTCAGGAAGTGATGTTTACCCATACCACTGCCATGCGAGCACTGCGAGCCGTGAGCAAGGTCAAAGGGGAACCTTCATCTACTGAGAACATCGCGTTGGTCAGAGCAGCTTTCGATGCTGGTGAATTGAATATCGAAGAACTTGTCGTACACATCAACCAGATACTTGAGTCACGTATCAATTCCGCATCAATTCTTAAACAGGGCTGGTTAGCCCGTATTCGCCTGGCCGAAGTGCTGGGACATCCGGAGTATATTCTCCAAGGAACCCAAGAATGAAAACGTTAATAGCAATAATAACAACACTAACATTATTTATGAGTATGCCTGCCATCGCAGAAGATCATGACCATGAAGAGAATGGATCACTTGAGTCGACGCTAGCGCAAATCAAACAAGCGGGTTTAGAAACTGAAGTAATTAGACTCAGACACAGGTCACAGATGGTTAGCGCTCCCGGAAGTGTGGTTTTCAATGCCTATAAACTGGCTGATATCACTACACAGGTCGACAGTGCTATCTATGCCCGCCATGTGCGTTTAGGTGAAGATGTGAAAAAAGGGCAAGAGCTGGTGACACTTACCAGTTCAGCTCTGGCACAGGCTGAAGCCGAGTATCTTCGGGCTGAGGCAGAACACCGTAAAAGCAAACTGGAATTAAAACGTGTGGAAGGGCTAGTGAATGAGAAGATTGTTTCTCAGGCACGGCTTCAACAAACACAGAGCAATTATCAGGCTGCCCATGCAAATCTTACCGCATCAAAAGCTACTCTATTCGCGTATGGCATGAACAAAACAGGGATCAATAATTTGATTAAGGCGACCCAATACGGGCAATTAACACTTTATGCACCTAGCTCAGGAACCATTGTAGCCGATGACTTTAGAATCGGTCAGCACATTGCTGCAGGCACAAGGCTGATGCAGATAGTTGATGAATCAACTGTATGGATTGAAGTCAAGCTGTCTCAGGCTCAAATGAGTGGCATTAAAATAGGTCTCTCTGCTGTTGTCTCGACGAAAAATAGTAAAACAAAACACGAGGGAAAAGTGATCAATATTCATCATCGTTTTGATCAAACGACTCGCACCATCGGTGTGCGGATGGAAGTAGAAAACCCCGAAGATGCCTTGCATCCTGGCATGTTCGTGCAAGCTGAGATCGAAGCGGGTATCGCCGAAGAGGCTTTGCTGTTGCCTATACAGGCAATTCAACGACATGAGGGTAATAAATTTATATTTATCGAGGAAAAGCCCGGACATTATGAACGGAGAGAGGTTCGTGTCGGTAAAGCAAGGATGGGACTCGTTCCAATCATTGAAGGTTTGAACGAGGGTGAATCTGTTGTTGTTAAGGGCGCATTTGTCCTTGCATCAGAGTTGGCTAAGTCCAACTTTGATGCAGATTGAGGTTGCCGATATGTTTTCAAAATTAATTGATGCAGCTGTAAATAACCGTCTGCTGGTTCTATTGTTACTGTTGGGATCGATGGGTTATGCGATATTCGTCGTTCCGAAATTGAATCTGGATGCATTTCCCGATGTGACCAACGTACAGGTACAGATTAATACCGAAGCGCAAGGGCTGGCCTCGGAAGAAGTGGAGCAGTTAATCACCTTTCCCATTGAAGCAGTGATGTATGCCTTGCCAGATGTGGAAGAGGTACGCTCGATATCCAAAACGGGACTCTCCGTAGTCACCGTTGTATTTAAAGAAGGGACCGATATTTATTTCGCCAGGCAGTTGGTGTTCCAAAAACTGCAGGATGCCAGTCAGACTGTTCCAGCGTGGGCGGGCGCACCTAAAATAGGGCCAAATTCATCCGG
>Ga0316201_10000911_pt1 | contig 18677 bp, 18 predicted proteins | sample CS6wburrow_MG_FD_204516 | JGI IMG/M metagenome (GOLD analysis project Ga0316201, IMG submission 204516) | Coastal sediment microbial communities from Delaware Bay, Delaware, United States - CS-6 worm burrow | ecosystem: Environmental > Aquatic > Marine > Coastal > Sediment | place: USA... | reverse complement strand
CACTGCTCGTAAGCTTGCTCGCTTCTTTGGACTTGTTTAAGGCTGGGTCCGCATGCAATTGAAAGCAGCGAGGCAGATGCAAGGAGCCAACGAGCCATGAGCGCGGAAGGTACCACCGCAGACCAGACCCACCAAGCTCCCGTCAAGGGCTGGGGCACCTTCGAAGCCAAGGGGCTCGGCACGCTCTGGCTCGCCTGGACGCACAAGGGCTTGCTTCACCTTTCGTTCGACCGTCTCGACCGCGAGCTTGCCGACGAGATGGCGGTGCCAAGCGTCTACACGGAGCCCTTGCGCCGCTACTTCGACGGCGAGCCGGAAGACTTTGCCGGCGTTCCGCTCGACCTCCGGGGCACCGAATTTCAGCTACGCGTCTGGGAGGCGCTGCGCAACATCCCCTGGGGGCAGGTGCGCACCTACGGAGGCATCGCTCAAGAGATTCACTCGCCGCGTGCGATGCGTGCTGTGGGCCAGGCGAATCACGTGAATCCCGTCCCCGTCATCGTGCCCTGTCACCGCGTCGTCGAAGCGGGGCATCACCTCGGGGGCTACGGCGGCGGGCTCGACCGCAAGCAGCTCTTGCTCGAGCTCGAAGGGGTGCGCTTGCACGAGGGCGTGTTGCAGCCCGGCCAGATGGAGCTCTTCTGAGCTAGCTGTACCGAGCGACCAGCAAGCAGGCAATCACGAGGGCGCCGGCGGCGAGGCTGATTTTGTCTTTCAAGGCAAAGAGCACCGGGTCGTCGTGCATCTGATTGCGCCCGGCGAGAAACCAGATGCGCATGATCCAGTAGACCAGAATCAAGCAGATGCCCCATAGGATTTCGGGCACGGAGTAGTACACGAACATGGCGGGGCTGTTGATGTAGAGCGCGAAGACGAGCACGGCGAGCAGGCCCGCCGAAGGCCCGGCCGAGGTGATGATGGGGATGTCGGCTTGGACGTAGTTGCGGCCCTTGAGAGATGCGTCGACTTCGTCTTGGACTTGGATGAGCTCGCTGTAGCGCTTCACGAACGCCAAGCTCGTGAAGAAGAAAATCGAAAAGGCGAGCAACCAGGGCGATAGCTTGACGTCGACCGCGGCACCGCCCGCGAACACCCGGTAGGTGAAGAGCGAGGCCAAGGCGAGCACGTCGATAATCATTTGCTGCTTGAGAACGAAGCTGTAGGCCGTGGTCAGCGCCACGTAGCCCAGGAGCACCAGAACGAACTTGGGGTTCACGAAAGCGGCGGCGAGGGCGATGGACAAGGCGAGGGCACCCAGGGAAAGTGCGACCCCCTCGGGAATCGAAAGCGTGCCCGCGGCAAGCGGCCTGTTGCGCTTGCTCCGGTGCTGACGGTCTGCAGGAAGGTCGACCAGGTCGTTCAATACGTAGATCGAGGAAGCGCAGAACGAGAATGAGATGAATGCCATGACGGCGGCTAGAACCAGGTTCAGGTTGTTGTACTGGTGCGAGAAGTACAGCGGGACGAAGAGCAGGATGTTCTTGGCCCACTGGTGGGGTCGAAGCTCCTTGACCGCAGCCCTGAGCTTTGCGGGCCGCTGCACCAAGACCGTGGCGCTTTGAACCATTTGCTCGGCGGCGCGCCGCGTGCCCGGGCTTGGGCAGACCATGCTGGCCTCGTTGGCGGCTTTCCAAACCGGCAGGTCGGCCGAAGAGTCGCCCAGGTACTGAAAACCGCCGGCGCCGAAGCGACCGGTCAGATACTCGGCCTTGCGGCGGGCCTTGAGGTTGCTGTGCCCGTCGCTTCCAATCGCTTCGTCGAAAAGCCCCAGGTGCTCTGAAACCGCATCGGCGGTCGCCTGGTCAGAGGCGGTGACGAGGAGCACCCGACGGCCCGCGGCGCGCGCCTCGCTGATTTCGTCGAGCACTTCATCCCGATAAGGAAGCGCGGCCGGGTCCACTGCTGCATTCTCGGCGAGGTACCGCTTGAGCTTGGGGCGCCCAGTGCTCAGAGCGGCGAGGGCGCCGAACAGCTTCCAAGGCCGACTCTTGAGCAAGCCCATGAACCCCTCGGCCATCGTGTCGGTCGCCACTAGCGTGCCATCGAGGTCCACACAGAGCGGCCGCTGCGCTTGGCTGGGTGTCGAGTCTGTGGCCGCTGTGCTCAAAGTCCTATCTCAGAGGCTCTTCAGCGCCGCTTCCAAGCGCTCCCGCTTCTCCCGAAGCTCCAAGGCGTCCCGCCTCGACTTCTCGACCACGGCCTGTGGCGCGCGCTCGACGAAGCTCGGGTTGCTGAGCTTCTTTTCGACGACTTCGAGCTCTTTTTCAACCTTCTTGAGGTCGCGCTGCAGGCGGTCGCGCTCCTTTTCGACATCGATGACGCCTGGCACGGCGGCCCGAATCCCCGGATTTACGAAGACCGCGGCGTTCTCGAAGTGGGCGCTCGGGTCTTCGAGCTTGGCAGGGTCCGCCTCGAAGCAGAGCTCACAGCGCGCCAGGCTCTCGATGGTCATCCGCTCGGCTTCGAGGACCGCGCGCTTGGCTTCGTCGTCTGTGTGCCAGTGAATCCGCGTCAGCTGACTCCGCGGGACGTCGTGTTCCGCGCGAATCGTGCGCACGCTTCCCACGAAGGCTTGGAGCGCCTCGAAGTCGCGCTCCGCATTCCGGTCGAGCTTGGCGTCGACCAGCGCCGTCGGAAACCGGCTGACCATGATGCTTGCAGGGGCGCCGTCCCACTTCGGAACGCGCTGCCAAATCTCCTCGGTGATGTGCGGCATCATCGGGTGCAGGGCTCGAAGCACGGTCTCGAGCGCATGCACCAGGGTCGTTTCGGTCTCCTGAACCAGCGCAGCATCCCCGCTGTCGAGGGCGGGCTTGCTGAGCTCGAGGAACCAATCGCAGAACTCGTCCCAGACGAAGTGATAGAGCGCCCCCGACGCTTCATCGAGCCGGTACGCGTCCAGCCCCGACGATGCGACGTCGAGGGCCTGATAGAGGCGCGACAGAATCCAGCGATTCGCGAGCGCCTTGGGCTGCGGGCATTGCTGGGCAGCCTTTGTCGGAGATCCCTCGAGACGCATCAGCGCGTAGCGCGAGGCGTTCCAAAGCTTGTTGGCGAAGTTCCGGTAGCCCTCGATGCGCTTAATCGAAAGCGCGATGCGTCGGGATTGCGGCGAATAGCTGAGCAGGGTCATGCGGAGCGCATCGGCCCCGTACGCGGCAAAGCCGTCTGGGTAGGTTGTTTTCAGGTACTTGATGCCGGACTTTTTGGCGCCAGCCTTCTCGGCCTTGGCCAGCAGCTCCTCGCCGGTCGCTCCGTAGATGACATCTAGCGGATCGACGACGTTGCCCTTGACCTTGCTCATCTTCTCGCCGCGCTCGTCGGTCACCAGGCCGGCGAGGAGGACGCGCGTGAAGGGAACCTCGCCCATGAAGTGCAGGCCCATCATAATCATGCGCGCGACCCAGAAGAACAGAATGTCGTAGCCGGTCTCCATGTCCTGCGTCGGGTAGAAGCGCTCGAGGGCGACGGTCTTGTCGGGCCAGCCGAGCGTCGAGAACGGCCAGAGCCCCGAGCTGAACCAGGTGTCGAGCACGTCGTCGTCTTGGCGAATCGACGCACTGCCGCAGCTGCCACAGGCCGTCGCGTCTTCGCGCGACACCGTGACGTGCTCGCAGTCCTCGCAGTACCAGGCCGGAATCGGGTGCCCCCACCACAGCTGCCGCGAAATGCACCAGTCTTCAATGTTGCGAAGCCAGTGGAAATAGGTCTTGCTCCACTCGGGCGGCAGAATCTGAATCGTGCCGTCTTCGACTGCCTTGATGGCGGGCTCGGCGAGTGGCTTCATCCTCACGAACCACTGCGTCGAAATCATGGGCTCGACGATGGTCCCCGAACGCTGCGAGCGTGGCAGCGTCATCATGTGCTTTTTGCTCCCGCGGGCGAGACCACGATTGCCGAGCTCGATTTCGACGGCTTTTCGCGCCTCGAGGCGGTCGAGCCCTTGGAACTGGCCCGAGCTCTCGTTCATCGTGCCGTCGAGGTTGAAGATGTTGATTTCCTCGAGGCCGTGCCGCTTGCCCGTCGCGAAGTCGTTCGGGTCGTGTGCGGGCGTCACCTTCACGACGCCGGTGCCAAACTCGGGGTCGACGAGCTCCGCGTCGAGAATCACCGGAATCAGGCGGCCCACGAACGGGTGCCGCACGTACTTGCCGTGCAGGTGCCGGTAGCGCGCGTCGTCGGGATGAATCGCTACGGCTGTGTCGCCGAGCATCGTTTCGGGGCGTGTGGTCGACACCACCACCTCGCCGCCGCCGTCGGCCAGCGGATAGGCGAAGTCGAACATCGCGCCTTCGACGTTTTCCTCCTGCTCGACCTCGAGGTCCGAGAGCACGGTCTGCGACTCGACGTCCCAGTTGACCAGACGCGTGTCGCGGTAGATGAGCCCCTCTTCGTACAGGCGCACGAAGGCCTCACGGACGGCCCGCACCATGTCCGGGTCCATCGTGAACTTGGTTCGCGGCCAGTCGCACGAAGCGCCCATCTTGCGGAGCTGCTGAAGAATCCGTCCGCCGGACTCCTCTTTCCACTGCCAGACCCGCTCGATGAACTTCTCGCGGCCCAGGTCGTAGCGGGTCAGCCCTTCGTTCTTGAGCTGCCGCTCGACCACGACCTGCGTGGCGATGCCTGCATGGTCGATGCCGGGCACCCAGAGCGTGTTGTAGCCCTGCATCCGCTTGTAGCGGCAGAGCACGTCCTCGAAGGTCGTCCGGCAGGCGTGCCCCATGTGGAGCGAACCGGTGACGTTGGGCGGCGGAATGGCGAGCGTGTATGTCTGCCGGTCGTCACCCGGCTCCTCGGAGGCTGCGAAGAACCCCGAAGTCTCCCAGAACTCGTACCAACGCGACTCGCTTTCGGTGGGCGAGTACTGCTTGGGCATCTCGTCAGACTGTTCGCTCATCCGACCGACCGTGTGCGGTGAAACCGCGAGGCAGTCAAGCCTCAGTCGCCGATGAGACGGTGCAATTCCTCGCGAATCATCGCTTCTGCGAGATCAGGCACAACCTCCCAGACCACGCGCTCGACGACTTCAGCCGACAGTTTGAGGACAGCTTCGACCTGGTCGGACGTAAGACCGAGCGTTTCGAGTCGCGCCACCACCGAATGGGACAGGGCTTCGCTCGCACCTGCGGCCTGCAGCGGCGAGGATGGACGGGCGGATGCGACGCGCGCGGACGCGGACTGAGGAGGCGCCGTGCCGAACTGGCTCGGCGGCGCGGACGAGGGCTGAGGAGGCGCCGTGTCGAGCTGGCTCGGCGGCGCGGACGAGACCTGCACGGCCGGGGCGGAGACGATCTTCGCGGGCGGCGCTGAAGAACGAAGAGAAGCTGCGCTCCCGGGCGCGACAGAGACCTGCGCTCCACTGAGGGGCGTATGCCCGATGGGCCGCGCGGATTGAACCGGACTAACCGGCAAGGGCGGCGGCGTGGGCCGGTAGGAACGCTGAGCAACCGGCATCGGCGGCTTGGTCGCGGGGCGCGCGGCGGGGACCGATGGGATGTCGGAGATGGCCATGACCTGGCCGGCGAGGCCGTTTGCCTTGTCGATGGCTTCCTGGGTGTCGAAGGGCTTGAGAATGTGGTCATCGGCGCCGACTTCCGAAGCACGGGCCACATCGAGCGGACGATGCTGGCTGGCCATGAGAATCACGGCGGTGCTTGAAAGCCCCGGGTTGGACTTCATCGCGCGGGTCACTTCGTATCCGTCGATTCCGGGCAGCGACGCATCGATGAACGCCACGTCCGGACCGAAGGCAGCCCCTTGTTCCAGTGCACGCTCGCCGCTTTCCACGACCAGCAACTCCGCGTCCTCACCAGCGAAAGTCATCTCCATGACCTTGCGCATGGTCACGCTGTCTTCGACGATTAAAACTCTCATCGACATCAAGCCCCATTCACCAAGATGTATGTCGCTGGCATACGCGATCGGTACCTGGGCGGTCAAGAAGGAGTGTATCCGGTTTGACGCCCATTGGAGCCGCCGGTAGGGAGCGCGGGTGTCGGACTCAGACCTACGTAGGCTCTATCGCGAGCGGGCCCCGAGAGCCCCCGAGGGTCGATTTTCTCTCGAAGACCTGATCGCCGGATCAGGGCCGATTGAGCTGGACATCGGTTTTGGGCGCGGTTTGTCGCTGTTCGAGCGGAGGGCGGCCGCCCCGCAGAGCCGCATCATCGGCATCGAGCTCAAGACCAAGCTCGCCTACCAGGCCAGCGAGCGGCTCCAAAAACGCGGCATCGAAAAAGTGAAGATTCTCTGCGGGGATGCCCGCGAAATCTTGAAGCGAGCTGAGCCAGACAGATCGGTTCAGCGGGTCGCGCTGCACTTCCCGGACCCTTGGTGGAAGAAGCGCCACGACAAGCGGCGCGTCATCGGGGAGGCCCTGTTGACGGAGCTAACCCGCCTGATGAAGCCCGGCGGCGAGCTCTTCATTCAAACCGACGTCGAGCACCGGGCGGAGCAGTACCTGGCTCAGCTTCGCAACACGCCCGGCTTCACGCTCGTTTCGGCCACTGGCTACGTCGAGGCGAACCCGTTCGATGCGCGTTCCAATCGTGAGAAGCGCGCCATCGAGGACGGCTTGCCTGTGTGGCGAATCCTGGCGACGCGCGACTAGCTAGCGAAGCGCGACGGTGTTGCAGACCCGCTGCATGTGCCGCCGTAGCTCTTCTTGGCGCTCTTCGAGCGTCTGGTCGGGCTCGTGGCCAGGGATGAAGTAGCCGAGGTCGTCGACGATGTCGTAGAGCTCTTCGCCGCGTTCGAGGAGCTTGCAGTTGCGGTTTTGCAGCGCACGCACCAGTCGCGGGAGAGCTTCGAGGCTGTGGCGCTTGGTGTCATGCATCAACACGATGCCACCGCGGTCGCCCGTATCCCGCTCCCGGCGGTCGAGGACTCGGAAGAACGTGCGAACCAGGTCTTCGGGGGTATTGACCTCCAAATCGCCGGGGTAGAGTGCCCACATGACGCTGGTGTAGCCAAGGTCGCCAAGCAGCTGCTCGACCCGGTGCGACAAGGCGCCGCCGGGCGGGCGAATCAATCTCGGCGTCCGGCCGATGGCCCGCTCGAGCTTGCGCTCGGTGATGGCGAGCTCGGCTCGAATCTCCTCGTTGCCAAGCAAGGGGAGCTGGCGGTGGGTCTCGGTGTGGTTGCCAACCAGGTGCCCCCTGCGAACGATGTCGCGGACAATCTCGGCATGCTCCCGCTCCCAGGGGTTGCCATTGCCGAAGCTCTCGCTGGTCACGAAGAAGAGCGCTTTGATGCCGAGGTCGTCGAGCATGTCGAGAAGCCGCGGGGTCGTTCGGCGCGAGGGGCCGTCGTCGAAGGTGAAGAGGATGGCGCGGTGTTTGCTGCCGCCCTGAATCGTGAGCCCGCTCGGGAACCGCAGACCGGTGACGTCTTGGTTGATGATCGGGACGACCGCCGCGACCTCCGGCCCAGGCTCGTGGTGGACCGGTTCGAGAATTGGAGAGGGGCGGATCGCGATCGGCTCGATGACCATCGGGGCGCGGCGCGTCTCGGACGCCCCGGCAAGCGAGCCTCCGCCGACCAGCGCGAGGACGCAGGCGCTCAGTCGAACCTTCCATGAGATCGAGGACATCTACTTTGGATCGTAGAGAAGCCCGGCTCAGAGAAGCGAGAAAGCCGCAGAACCTGGACAGGTCTGCAGTTGCAACGCTCAATGGCATCGAGTACCCCGTGCGCCCAATGAGCAAGACGTGATCGAAGTCCAACAACTCACAAAGCGGTACGGAAGCCGACTCGCAGTGGACAAGGTGTCGTTCCGGGTGGAACCAGGTGAGATCGTTGGCTTCCTGGGGCCGAACGGCGCGGGCAAAAGCACGACCCTCCGGATGCTGACCGGCTACCTGGCGCCCAGCGCGGGCGAGATTCAGATCGACGGAATCGACGCCGTGCAGAGCTCGATTCGAGCCCGAGAGCGAATGGGTTACATGCCCGAAGGGGTGCCTTTGTATCGGGAGATGCGCGTCCACGAGTACCTCCGGCATCGGGGCAAGCTCAAGGCTGTCCCAAACGTCGCCGAGGCGGTCGACCGCTGCCTCGAGCTTGCGGGGGTCGCCGACGCGCGGACACGAATCGTCGGCCAGCTCTCGAAAGGCTACAGGCAGCGGGTGGGTCTGGCCGAGGCGCTCATCGCCGATCCACCGATCCTGATTCTCGACGAGCCCACCTCGGGGCTGGACCCGAATCAGGTCCGGCAGTTTCGCGAGCTCATCCGAGGCTTCGCCGGCAAAAAGACGGTGCTGCTTTCGACTCACATTCTCTCCGAGGTCGAAGCGGTTTGCGACCGGGTCATCATCATTCGCGAAGGCCAAAAGGTCGCCGACCTGGTACCGGGTGAGTCGGAGACCAGCCTCGAAGACGTGTTCGCCAATCTCACGGCGTCCGGCGCCGAAGAGGAAGCCTCATGAGGAGCGCATGGGTCGTCCTCAGGCGAGAGCTCGCCTCGTTCTTCGTCTCGCCACTGGCCTACGTCGTGCTGACCTCCTGGCTGGTGTGGAACGGCGTCTGGTTTTGGATGCTCTGCGAGTTCTACGCCCGCAACGCGGTCTCCTCCGGCGCATCGACCCCTTTGTCCGGGTTTTTCGGTGGAAGCGCGCTGTTCTTCATACCGCTTCTAGTTTTCGTGCCGGTGCTGACGATGCGCCTGGTCGCCGGCGAGAAGCAGGCCGGAACCATCGAGACCCTGATGACCGCCCCGCTGTCCGAGGCCTCGGTCATTGTCGGCAAGTACGGCGCCTCGCTCCTGATCTGGTGCACGCTTTGGGCGCCAACCATCATCTACGCCTGGATCATGAGCCAGCACGGTAGCGTCGACTGGGGCGCGGTGACCGCCAGCTACTTCGGCATCTTCTGCCTGGGCGCATACTTCATGGCCGTGGGTTTGCTCATGAGCGTGCTCGCACCGACGCAAATCGTGGCGGCCGTGCTCGCCTTCGTCACACTCGGCGTCCTGTTCACGGTGGGCATTGGCGAGTTCGTCCTCGATGGCACCGCGCGCGAGGTCTGTGCCTACGTGAGCATGCTGGGCCACATGCAGAGCTTCGCCAAGGGCGTGATTGACACCCGGTACCTGGTGTTCGACCTGTCGCTCGCAGTCCTGGCGGTTGGGCTCAGTATTGGCGCGCTCAAGGCGCGGAGGCACGGATGAGCGCGCAGCCCCGAACCCGCTTGAACCTCTTGCTCACGGCCGTGCTCGGCCTGCTGGTCGTGGTCCTGGTGAACTACATCTCATCGCGCCACTACAAGCGATGGGACTGGACGAGCCACGGCTTGTTCACGCTTTCGGAGCGGAGCCAGCAGGCCCTGAAAGAGCTCGACAAGGACGTGGAAGTCTATGTCTTCCTCGGGCGCGACGAGCAGGACTTCGCCGACGTGGAGACGCTGCTCGAGGAGTACAAGGCCGTCACCGACCGGATCAGCGTGGAATGGGTCGACCCGGACCGCGACCGCGCGCGCTATCAGGCGCTTGCGGACAAGTTCGGAATCGACAGTTGGCTCGCCGGGGACGTCACGCTTTCCCAGGTGCCGGTGGTGGTCACCAGCGGCGAGCGCAAGTGGAAAGTCGAGCGCCATCAGCTCATCGTCGAGGACTTCGAGACCTTCGAAGACGCCGACGGACACAAGCTCGACCTGCAATCCGAGCGCGCGCTCACCGGAGCGATCCTCGAGGTGACCACCGGCGAGCCCAACAAGGTCTGCGTCGCGGCGGGTCACGGCGAATGGGAGATCGGAGCCTACGGCGAGCGCAGCTTCGATGCGGTAGCTCGCGAGCTCGAATGGGAGAAGATAGAAGTCGAGCCGTTCGAGATTCGGGCAGACGATGTGCCGGACGCCTGTGACGCACTCTTCGTCATCAGCCCGCAGCGCCCGTTCTCCAAAGACGAGGTCGCCGTCATCGACCGCTACCTCGTGTCGGGCGGCAACGTGTTGCTTGCCTTCGACCCCGTGCTCAAGAAGGAAGTGCTCACCGGGACAGGCTTGGAGAGCTCGCTCGAAGCGCGCGGCATCGTCGTTGGCGCGGACCTCGTCATCGAGAACGACACAGCCCAGCAGCTGCCGGGCAACCCTGGCGACCTGTTCCTCGTAACAAACCTCGGAACCCATCGGCTCGTCGATACGATTCGGAAGCGCGGCGGGGGGATCCTCTTCGCGGTCGCCCGTTCGGTTGACGTCGCAGACGGCAGCGACACCGAGGTGCTCTTCCGGACGAGCCCGGCAGCAGTAGCCGAAACGGACTTGGCACGCGCGCTCGACCCGAATGCCAATGGAACCGCGACACCAGCGAGCGCGGTGCCCCTTGCGGTGGCCTGGGAGTACGTGCCGCCCCTCGGCGACGACCTGAAGCCGGTCAAGGCCGACGGCCCCACACCGGGCCGCTTGCTCGTCATTGGCGACAGCGACTGGATGAGCTCCGAGCTGCTCGAGAACCCGCAGCTCTCGAACATCGACCTGCTTTCCTCATCGGTCGGCTGGCTCACCCAGCGCGAGGCCTTAATCAACATCGCGCCTCGCAAGACCAACGCCCGCGCCGTCATCATGAGCGACGCCGATCTGCAGAACCTCTTGTTCCGTGTCGTGGTTCTCTTGCCGCTGGCCGCGCTGATTGCCGGCTTTGGCGTTTGGTGGTCGAGGCGTTCATGAGCGGGCGCACGCCGGTCATCTTGCTCGTCGTGGCAGCCGTGTTGCTGGCCTACGTGATGGCATTCGAGCGCGGCGGCCCAGGGCGCAGAGAAATCGAGTCCCGCTCGGGCCTCTTGCTGGAGTCCGTCATTCGCGAGCGCATCACGCGAGTTCGCATCGCTTCTGGAGATGAGCGCATCGCGCTGCTGCGAACTGGCGAGGGCTTCGACGAGACCTGGACCCTCGAAGAGCCGAAGCAAGCGCCGGCCGACCCCGAGGTCATCGAGAACTACCTACGCGACTGGGAGTTCGCGATCCCGGTTCGCACACTGCAGAGCCCAAGCCCCGAAGACTTGCTGAGCTTCGGCATGGACCGGCCCAAGGCAGAGGTCAGCTTCGAAATGGGTCGCGCCAAGGTGCGCATTTCACTCGGCGCGGGCACTCCGGTCGACGGCGGCGGCTACGTCCGAATCGACGACCAGCAGCAGATCTCGGTCGTCAGCAAGGACGTCGTCGCGCTCTTCGACCGCCGCGCGGACGGGTTCGAGCTCAAAGGCGACGCAGGCGCGCCGGACTTGTCCGACCTGCTCATCGCTGAACCGGATGGCGGCGCGGCCACGCCCTGACTAGTTCGCCGGGCCCTTGGAGAGCGTCTCGTGCGACGCGTATTCGAGCAGACCGTTGCTGGTGTTGAAACCACCTGAGGAGATGAGCGTGAAGTGACCCTTCACGCGAACCTTGTTGCCCACGGCCAGGTCTTTCGGCACCACGACGTCACCGGCAATGGTGGTCGTCTTGCGGCCGCGGCGAGCGCGCTGAAGCTGCTCTTGGTTGTCGGCGTAACCCACCACGAGCAACTGCTCCGCCCGGTCGGTCTGGTCCGCAGTGTCTGCAATGAACATATGCGGCGCGGCGACCTTCGGGCATTGCTCCTTGTTCCGCATCTTGCAGGCCGGCGGTTCGTAGATCTCGATGATGAACCCCGTCACCCCGAGGTCCATGTCGAGCAACTTCGCCGGACGCTGACGTAGGCCGTACACGCTGTACGACTCATCTTCGTAAGTCGTCGGAAATGGCGCCGGCGGTAGTGTCGGAACCTCCGGAAGGTTCGGGACGATTTTTGGCAGTTGTTCAGCCTCTGCTTCGGGCTCCGAAGCGGACGTGATCTGTTCACAACCGGCGCTCAGCAGCACCCCAGCCACAATCAGGCCTATTAGACGAGCTCCCATGTTTCCCCCTGTCCCAAACAAACTAACACGGGCGATTCACGAGCGACAATCTAGGGGGGTGCTTGGCGGCAGCCGCCGTCCTCGGCTGGGGGCTGTTCGAGCGCCATTTTCAGCGTGGGCGGAACGCCCTCGGTGCTTCGGAGCTGCTCGACGGTCGCGACCGCTTCGGGGCTTCCGAGGGCGCGGAGCGCTTCAATCGCCCGGGCCGCGTTGTTCAGGTCCGCTGTCAGGGCATTGCTCGGGGCGGCCCGCATCACGACCAAGAACAGGGCTTCGGCCGCATCGCTGCGACAATGGGCGACGACGTACTCGATGGCGGCCTGGGTCACCGAGGGCCACTCGTCACGGGCGCGGAGCCTTCGGTGGATGCGCTCCCAGCCCTCGTCGTGCGAGCTCGCGCTGAGCACCCTTATCGCTGCCGCACGAACCTCGGACATCGAGTCGTCGACCGAGGCCACCACGACCGCGAGCGCCTCGCCTTCGCGCCGCAAGCTGCTCACCGACGCGGCGCGAACCATGGGCCAAGCATCACGCCGGGCGAGGGTGGCACGCTCCAACATCGACTCGTCGTCGCCCGACAAGGCGGCCGCTGCGCTCGCGCGGACCCGGGGGTAGGGGTCCTTCAACGAAGCGCGGACATCCTCACGATGTCCACGTGCAGTCATCCCATCCACGGCCGCTCGGCGAAGCATCCATTCCTCGGGCCCGTCGACTTGGCTTCGGAGCCAGTCATCGATCTCGGCGCTCGGGCCGGCCGCAGCGGCGGCTTGAAGCAGCCGCCAGTTCGAAGCGAAGTCCGTCGACTTCGGCGCCGCATACTCGATGAACGCAGTCAGCGTCGCTCGCTGCGCCTCCAAGCCGATGAGTCCGATGCATGCACTCGCCACGGCCGAGACCGCGGGTGCTGTGCCAAGCCAGTCGCGAAGCGCGCCGTTGGCATCTCCAACCGAACGTTGCACCGCCGTGCCAAGCGCAGCGCGAAGCCCGGGGCGATTGGATCCAGCCGGTTCCGCCATCGCATCGAGCAGCCGCTCGATTGCGAAATCCGGCTCGGCGCGCGCCAGCACCGAGGCGGCCCGATCCCCTACCTGCGGATCGGAAAGCAGCTCGACGAACGCTTCGCGTCCGCGCCGGCCGACTTGTCGCAGCGCTTCGAACGCACTGTCACGCAGGTCCTCGTCGTCCGAGCGAGCCGCCTCCATCAGCGTATCGACCGCGGCGTCATGGTCTTTGGCAAGGCTTCGGAGCGCGCCGATCGCGCGCTTCTGCCCGAGCAGCGAAATCGTCGGCCAAGCGCTGCGGATCTGCTTCGCCGCGCGTTCGCCTCCCGCTTGAAGCAGGTAAACTGCGGCCGTGGCCCGATCGTGCTCCCCATCGAGCTCGGTCACCGCGTTCGCGATGGCCGCAGGCTCGGGCGCCGCAAAAGCCGTTCCGCCGAGGCCACCGAGCCACAGGAGCGTCGCTAGTGCAAGAGTGCGTCTGTGGTTCGTCGTTCCCACTCGATTACCGTTCCGTCCCGCAGCTCTAGCACGCGGTCCGCATGACGAAGGAAATCGTTGCGATGCGTCGCGACGATGACCAGGCCCCCTCGGTCGGCATGCTCCCGGCAAACCCGGATCAGGTTGCGCTCCTGCTCGTCGTCTAGCGCAGAGCTCGGCTCGTCAAGCAGCAACACCGGGGCAGCTCTGAAGAGGGCGCGCGCCAAGGTGATGCGCTGCCGCTGACCGGTCGAAAGATCGGTGCCGCCTTCATGAAGCACGCCGTCGTAGCCTTGCGGCCGCGCCGAAACGAAGTCGTGCGCATCGACCCTCCGACAAACCTCCACGACCTTCTCACGATCCGGACGACGGCTGCCCAACGCAACGTTGTTCAAGATGCTGTCGTGAAAGAGCGCCGGGTTCTGCGGCATCCAAGCCGTTGCAGCGCTGAGCGCATCTCGGGACGCGGCTAGACCGTCGAGCGCGATGCTCCCTGCGGACGCCGGGAGCACCCCCGCCAAAATCCCGAGCAAGGTCGACTTCCCAACACCGCTGTCGCCGGTCATCGCGACGAGCTCTCCGGCCCGAAACGATGCGCTCGCGCCGCGGAGCACGGGGCGACCGTCGTAGTCGAACTGCAGACCATCCAAGGCGAGCGACAGCAGCGGCTCGGTCCGCGCCCGGGAGGGCTCGGCGGGCTCGGACGGCAAGCCGAACAGCTCATCGAGCCGATCGAGCGACGCCAGACCGGACCACCAGCCGAAAACAGCCTGGGCCAGCCCGTGCAAAGGCCGATACATCAGAAGCAGCGCGACCAGCACGGTTCCGGTGCTGGCGAGGTCGACCGAGCTTCGACTCGACCAGGCGAATGCAAGCACCAGCGCCACCGCCAGCGCCCCTGCCAGCTCCACCATCGGCCCAGCCGCAGCGCTCCAGGTCTCTGCGGCAATCCCGCTCTGCTCGGAGCGCATCGCCCCCTCGTCTATCTTCCGAGCGACGGGTTTCACTGCACCATACGCTCGAAGGACCGCCGCCCCGTCGATGGCCTCCGCCGTGCTGGCGACCACCGAGGACTCGGCAGCGAACAGCTCGCGCTGGAGCCGCCTCGCAGGGCGGGCCGCCAGGACGATGAGCAGGACCGCCAATGGGAGCACCAGGAGCCCGGGGATGGCTAGTGCAGTATCCACCCTCAGTGCCACACTGGCTAGCGCAGTAGCCATCAGCACGCTCCGAATGCCCTGCCCGACACCCAAATGAAGCAAGGTCCGGACCCCATGCACCTCGACCTGGATCCGCGAAGCGAGCTCCCCCCGAGGCCAAGCGAGCAATTTCGACGGTTCCAGAGCCAGTACATGACCCAGCAATTTGCTGCGAAACTCGCGGATTACGCTCAGTTGGAGCCTGGCAGCCAGGTGTGTGCGGAGCGTCTCCGAGAGCGCTCTCAGGGCCCCGAGCCCCACCAGCAGCCAGACGATCTGGGCGACGCTCAGGCTCGGAATCGCAAGCGCGCCGGATGAGGTCTCCACCCCTAATTTGCCCTCGAAACTGCGAACGAGCGGACCGACCAGCCAAGCGTAGCCCGCGGTGGCCGCCGCCGAGAGCGCCATGGCGCAGAAGGTTGCCACGACGAGTGGCGTACGCGCCCGCAGCGATTGCAGTAGCTCGGTACGAGCACGATCCTCACTGGAATTCCTCCGCAGAAACACGTCGAATACCCCTTCTCAACTCCGCTCACGGACCCATATACTCCGAGTTCCTCCCACAACAAAATCCAGGCCTCCAGAGGGCGAAATCAAGGCCGCCGGGCATTCCGGCACGGCGTGTGCATCACCTTTCGACACGAACGGTTGGTTCACGCCCGGTGGAAGAGTTGGGCGGTTTCGAGTGTTCAGCCATTCATGCGGGGAGCCACACATTGCGGGCTCCACCGGAAGGCGAGAGGGAAAATGGCACGACAGGCAGCGACAACACAGACAACCCGAAAGAGCCAAGTGAGGGCCAAGGCATCCAAGCCAGCGCAGCCGAAGGCTGAGGCCGCGGTCAAGCAGCCCGCGCCAGCCCCGGCGACACCGGCGGCCCAGGCCGTGCCGTCCGCCGAGCCCAGCAAGGAGCAGCTCGAGAAGGCGCGCGTCGAAAGCGAGAAGGCTCTCAAGGAGTTCGAGCGCCAGGGTGCCGGGGATTCGACCCTCACCCGGTACTTCCGCGAGATGATCGGCCATCGCGTGCTCACCCCCCAAGAGGAAATCGAAGCGGCCAAGCAGGTGGAACGCCTCGAAATCGCTTACTGGGAGGCTCTGCTCAGCTACCCGCCGTGCTTCGAGAGCGTCGCCGCGGTCATCGAAGCTCGCGTCGAGGATCAGCCGCTTCCCGAGCTCGCATCACTGCGTAAGCTCTGCAAGAGCTCCAAGGCCGACAAGCTCGGCAAGCGCCAGGAAGTTCGCTGGAACGATCTTTGTCTCCAGCTGTCCACGAAGATGCGCGAGCTCGATAGCGACCGTCTCTTCGTTCAGGAGTCGGACCGCGCGGTGCATCGCCTGGCCGGTGACTTCGCGGACGAGCGCGACATCGTCGGTGACCACGTCCGCGTGACCCCGACGTTCAAGCGCTACCTGCAGCACGTTCGCGGCGCGCAAAAAGCGCAGCAGCGAGCCAAGAACCGCTTCGTCGCCGCGAACCTGCGCTTGGTGGTTTCGATCGCCCGCCGCTACAACCGCGGCCGGCTTCCGCTCATCGACCTCATTCAAGAGGGCAACATCGGTCTCATGAAGGCCGTCGAGCGCTTCGACCACAACCGTGGCTACCGCTTCAGCACCTACGCTTCCTGGTGGATTCGCCACGCGATCAGCCGCGCACTAGCGGACAAGGGCCGTGCGGTTCGTATCCCGGTGCACATGCTCGACACCTACAACCGCGTCGCGCGCGCGACCCAGGCCATCGCCACCCGCACCGGCATGGAGCCCACGCCCGAAGAGCTCGAGAAAGAGACCGGCATCGCTGCCGAGAAGCTCGAGAAGATCAAGGGCTACTGGGCCGAGACCCCGTTCTCGCTCGACCGTCCGGTCAACGACGAGGACGGCCGCAAGTTCATCGACTTCCTCGAAGAGGAAAACGTGCCGACGCCGTACGAGCAGCTCGTCTCCCGCAAGTGGAGCGACGAGGTGCGCAGGCTCCTCGACACGCTGACCCCCATGGAGGCCCGCATCCTGCGCTGGCGCTTCGGCCTCGACGACGAGGACGAGCTCACCCTCAAGGAAATCGGCGACAAGTACAACCTGTCCCGCGAACGAATCCGGCAGCTCCAAGAGCAGGCGCTGGGGAAGATTCGGCGACAGATCAAGGAGTGAGCTGAGCAGCTCGCACCACTGAGACGCCGTCGGGGCAACCCGCCGGCGTTTTTGTTTGGCGGGCGGAGTAGCAAGACACCTCAGCCTTGATGCCCACCCCCAATTCCGCATACCCTGAGGCAAAGGGACGGTGAATGGCTTCGAGGGCGCCGTACTGCGAGTTGGAGATTCGCGTCCGTCAGACGCTGGCGGCGGACGGCACGACTTCCTCGTTCTCGACGGTCGCTTGCCCGCGACAGGCCTGCACGGTTCGAGTGAACGAATGCGTCGATTGCGAAGAGTACATCGGCCTCTCGTTCGATCGGGAGGAGCAAACCGCGCTGCTGCATTGTTACGAAAACGAAGGGCCGACGCCGCGCCAATCCTTGCGAAGCTTCCTCGCTTCCGGTGAGCGCGAGGGGTTCTGGCGCAAGCTTCACGAACGCGCTGACTGCACCCCGGTCTCACGCATCATGAGCCTCAACGTCCAATGTGTCACCGAGAACGTGACGCTCAGCGCGCTCGCAACCTCCTTGCTCGACGGCGGCATCAGCGGCGCACCCGTCGTCGACGAAAAGGGCCACCCGATCGGCGTCGTCTCCAAAACGGACCTGCTCCGCCACGGTGTCACGCCGAATGGGCGAGTGAAGAGCGTCATGACTCCAATGACCTTCACGCTTCATGAGGATCAATCGGTTTCGAAAGCCGCGGCGCTCATGGCATACGAAGGCATCCATCGCCTCCCGGTCGTCGACGCCGCGGGCGCGGTGGTGGGCCTCCTATCATCGCTAGACATCCTGCACTGGCTGGCATGCAAGACGGGCAACTCCGTCCCAGCCCCCCGCTCGCGCCGGCGTGGCTGACGCTAACGCTGACGCTGGCACTGGCACTGGCGCTGGCACTGACGCTGGCACTGACGCTGGCACTGGCACTGGCGCTGACGCTGACACTGACACTGGCGCTGACGCTGGCAGCGACGCCGTGGGTGTGACCCGTGGTTACACGGGTGGGGCGTGGGGGTCACGCAATCGCGGTGCGGAGCACATGCGCGGGTCGATCCCCCGCAAATCGCGATGTCGCACCTTGGCACGGCACTTGCGTTGCTCACCGTTCGTCGGGAAGGATCGGTCTCGTGCTCATACTCAGTCTCACTGCTCTCGTCGCGACGCTCGTCGCTACACCGCCGCCCACGACTGCGTCTGCCCAGTCGGATCCCATCGTCGTCTCGGGGTCTCAGTTCGGCGTGATGACCGCCTCACAGGCGGAGGCGCGCGTCGCCGAGCTCGAAGGTGCCTACAGCAAGGTTAAAATGGCCGGGCCGCGCGCGGGGCTTGGGATCTCCGCCATTCTCATACCCGGCGGTGCTTTCATGTTGGGGACCGGGCTAGGCCTTAGGAACTGGGAACAGACCGTCTTCTGCCCCCCGGATACGCCGCGCTGCCGGGATGCGAGTAGAGCGTGGACCGCGCTTGCTATCTCCGGGGCCATCGCGCTGGTCGCTGGCGCGACCGGCGTGGCCTTGTCGTCGCGGAAGCTCAGGCGACAGAAGAAGGAGCGCGCGCGCATCCAACGAGAAATCGAAGAGCTCGAGCGATTGATGCCGTCGAACTGACGGAGCCACTTGGCGTCGCCTAGCTCGCGGTCAAGCAACCCCCGACACGTCGAAGTCGGGAAACAACAGCACCGCGGGGTGCACCTTGAGCGCCTTGGCGAGCACGAGGGCGCGTTCGCGGCCTAGCTCGCGAACGGTGCGAAGCATCTCGCCGGGCGTGACGGAGACGCGCGCTGGAACAAGATCTCTGCGTGCCCTCTGCGTACGACCCACGTTGACCTCGGCGATTCTCTTCCATGCCTCGTAACGAACGCGAACCTGTCGCGGATGTACGCGCCCCAATCCACTCCCTTACCGCGACTGCGACAAAATGAACGCGTAGTCCAAGGCCGTCTCCTTCAGATAGTCGTAGCGCCCCGACGAACCCCCGTGCCCGGCCTCCATGTTGATCTTGAAC
>Ga0316201_10000910_pt1 | contig 18685 bp, 17 predicted proteins | sample CS6wburrow_MG_FD_204516 | JGI IMG/M metagenome (GOLD analysis project Ga0316201, IMG submission 204516) | Coastal sediment microbial communities from Delaware Bay, Delaware, United States - CS-6 worm burrow | ecosystem: Environmental > Aquatic > Marine > Coastal > Sediment | place: USA... | reverse complement strand
GGCGGGGGCTTCGGCGCTGCCGCCCTCCTCTGCCTGATGCGCGAGCTGCGCCAGCGGGGCGACACGACGACGATTATCAACGGTGCGCGCGAGAAAGACCTGCTGATCCTCAACGAGGAACTCACCGAGGTCTGCGACAACCTCGAGTTGTGCACCGATGACGGTTCCGAAGGCTTTCATGGCTTTGTTACCGAGCGCCTCGTGCAACTGATCGCCGGCGACGGCCCGGGCCGTCCGGACATGGTGGTTGCGATCGGCCCGATGCCGATGATGCGCGCCGTAACAGAAACCACGCGTGGCAAGGATATCCCGACGCTCGTGTCGCTCGATCCGCTCATGATCGACGGTACCGGCATGTGTGGCGGTTGCCGCGTAACGGTGAACAACGAAGTAAAGTTTGCCTGTGTTGATGGTCCGTTTTTCGACGCCCACCAGGTCGATTTTGAAGAAGCGGTCAGACGCAACAAGATGTACGTCAAGCAGGAGCAAGAGTCCAAAGACAGGACTGAATGCCGGAAGCTTGCCGTGGGACAAGACTGATGCCTGTAAAACGCGTTCAAAAAACCCCGATGCCCGAGCGTGACGCCGTATTGCGTTCGCACGACTTCGAAGAGGTCAACGAGGGCTATGGAATCGCACATGCGCAATTCGAGGCGGAGCGGTGTCTTCGCTGCCAGGACCCGATCTGTATCGACGGTTGTCCGGTGCGCGTACCGATCCCCGAGTTCATCCACGAAGTTGCCAAGGGCGACATGCGCGCGGCAGCTGAAGTTCTGCGCGCCTCAAATCCATTACCGGCTGTCTGCGGCCGCGTCTGCCCGCAGGAAGTGCAGTGCGAGGAACAGTGTTCGGTCGGCATTCGCTTCAAACCCGTGGCTATCGGCTACCTCGAGCGATTCGTCGCCGACTGGGAGATGGGACAACCCGCGCTGGAGGTCAAGGCCAACCTGGATCGATCGGAAAAGGTTGCGATCATCGGCTCAGGGCCGGCCGGCCTCGTGTGCGCGGGCGAACTCGCCCGCCTTGGCCACCCGGTAACGATTTTCGAAGCCCTGCACGCACCCGGTGGCGTGCTGCGCTACGGCATCCCGGAATTTCGCCTGCCCAAGGACGTGCTGGACTGGGAAATCGAGCAACTCAAACGCCTGGGCGTAGAGATCCAGTGCAACGTCATCATCGGCAAGACCATCACAATGGATGAATTGATGGGCGAAATGGGCTTCAAGGCTGTCTTCATCGGCACCGGTGCTGGCCTGCCCAGCTTCATGGGAATCCCGGGCGAGAACCTGAATGGTGTCTACTCGGCCAACGAATTCCTGACACGCGTCAACCTGATGCACGCCAACGACTTCCCGAATGCGGACACACCCGTCATGGTCGGCAGGCGCGTTGCAGTTATTGGCGCGGGCAATACGGCCATGGACACGGTTCGCGTGGCATTACGCGTCGGCGCGGAACATGGCCTCATCGTCTATCGACGCAGCGACCAGGAAATGACGGCACGCGTCGAGGAACATCAGCACGCGATCGAGGAAGGTGTGGAGTTTCACTGGCTGACCAACCCGGTCGAAGTCCTCGGTGACAAGGACGGCTGGGTCACCGGACTCAAGTGCATCAAGATGGAACTCGGAGAACCGGACGACTCCGGCCGCGCACGACCGGTTCCTATCAAGGATTCCGAGTTCATTATCCCGGTGGACAACGTGGTGCTGTCTATTGGCAACAGGCCCAACCCGCTGCTTCTGCAGACCACCAAAGGACTCGAATCCAACAAATGGGGTTGCCTGGTCGTCCATGACGGCACGTCGGAGACGTCCCGCGAACATGTGTTCGCGGGCGGCGACGCTGTGACAGGCGCCGCGACGGTAATTCTGGCTGCTGGCGCTGGCAAAGATGCTGCGGCCGAGATTCACAGCGATCTTTGCAAAGAAATGTGAAACCTTCTGGCTCCGCTGCGCATCTAAAAGTCGTGTAATCTAGATCGCACGGCTGGTGCGGAGTCCTGTATGTCCTTGGTAGTTGAGCTTCGACGTCGAAACGTCTTTCGGGTAGCAGCCGCGTATCTCGTGGTGGGCTGGCTTCTGACTGAGGTTCTGACGACCATTTTGCCTACCCTCGGCGCGCCGGACTGGGCCTCTCGGGCGGTTATCCTGACTTTCGCCTTCGGCTTCGTCCCTGCCGTGGTCCTGTCGTGGTTCTATGAAATCACTCCGGACGGCATCAAGCGTGACCATGAAGTGGATCGCGAGCACCACGACAGGCGTCGCGTAAACAAACTCGACCAGGCAACGATCGCGACGGCGATTGCGCTGATCATCGTCGTCGGGCTATTCAGCGCACGCTACACGGCCGACGAGTCGACCGACCTCAATGTGGCAATCAGCGACACGTCTGTCGCGGTATTGCCGTTCGTCAATATGTCGGACGACCGGGACAACGAGTATTTTTCAGATGGCCTGACCGAGACCCTGTTGCACATGCTCGCGCAGATACCCGACCTCAAAGTCGCTGCCCGAACATCCAGCTTTGCCTTCAAGGGGCAAAGCCTGAGCATCCAGGAAATTGCGCGCGCGCTCGAGGTCGCACACGTGCTCGAGGGTAGCGTCCAACGCGCCGGGGATCGTGTGCGTGTTACAGCACAGTTGATTCGCGCGAGCGACGGTTTTCACGTCTGGTCGCAGGTCTACGATCGGACTCTCGATGATATTTTCGAGATTCAGGACGAGATTGCGGGCGAAGTCGGCTCCGCGCTTTCGAAATCCCTGCTGGGCACCGAAGACGAGACCCTGTTCGCCGGCATCGCGACAACGGATGCCGATGCTTACGACCTGTATCTTCAGGCCCGCAAGGAGCGCGCCACCTACTCGTATCGCGGCTTGCAGGCCGCCGAGGATCTTCTCAAGGGAGCGCTGCTGATCGATCCGGATTTTACGGACGCCAAGACGGAACTGGCAACCAGCTATATACACCAGTGGGAAACCGGCCTGATGGATGAGCCCACGGCGCTGGGCGAGATCATCGCAATTACGGACCAGGTCCTGGCCGATGAACCTGATAACCCTGTCGCGCGGGCCACATCAACATATGCCAAGGCTCTGTCTCTTGCCGCTCAAGGAGACCAGGCAGCTCTCGCCGATCTGACAAACGAGCTGGAGGCTATTGTCGAAAGTGCGCCGGAAGAACTCGAGCCACGCATTCTGCTGGTTCGGGCCTACACCTATTCGCAGCAGCTGGAAAAATGCCTGCCCCTGCTCAATGCCGCACTGGCGCTCGATCCCTTCAATCCTTCGCTGCACTATGAGCTTGGTCGCTCTTACATGGCGTTGGAGCAATGGGACGAGGCACGAGCCTCGCTGGAGAAATCGATCGAGCTCGAGCCGGGCCAACCGAATGCGTACACCAATCTCGGAACCATCAGCCTGCACAATGGCGACGGGATTGGATTTGTCAGCAACTTCCTCAAGGCCATTTCGATCGATCCGAAAGACCACGAGCTGCCCGGGCTTCTCGCAGGGTTCCTGTACCAGCTTGGCCTGGTCGAAGAAGCCGACGACTTCCGTAACAGGGTCCTGGCACTGGCCCCGACGAGCGAAGTTGCTTACCAGATTGAAATGTTGCGGGCGATCAGCCTCGGTGACGATGCGGGAAGTATTGCCGCGGCTCGGCGGGCCATCGAGGACGATATCGCAGATCGCCGTTTCGCGTTCGGAGGCGCCTTGCAGCATCTGCTTCGCCGGTCCGTCCGCGAAGAACGGATTGACGAAGAACTGGCATGGATCGATGAACAATCGCCGGAAATCCTCGATATAGACGCACCCCGCGTCTCACAAAAATACCGGGCCGTCCAGGGCGTCGCGTTCGCTGCCTGGATTCATACGCTGGAACCGGCCGAGGTGCAGCGCCGACTCGACCTACTGCTCGACTTCGTAGCGACGATGGGATTTGAACCGAAAGACAATCCTGGATTCTATCTCAGCGTTCTTCTCATTCGTGGCGACACAGACGAAGCAACCGAGGTTGCCCTTGAAAGCGTCTTCACTGAGTCCGTCGCCAAACATCTAAACTGGCGAGAGACGTTCGCGCAGCCCCACTATGCAGTCCTCATGGAAGACCCTCGTGTCAAGGGCGCGCTCGCGCAATGGGAAGATGAAGAAGCAACACTGCGCGGCCACGTGCAAAACTATTTGGCGGACTTACGCGCCTCGACCTAACTCTCCGGTATTACCGCTTGCTTGACCGCATTGGCGAGAGCACCGTCTTTAGGCTGCAAACTGTAGCCAATTCGCATGTGAGGCTTCTCAATATTGATCAGACGCGTCAGATCGATCGGTGTTGCCACGAGCACCAAATCGCAATCGACGGCATTAATGGTATCTTCAAGATCCCTTATCTGGGCATCGCCATAACCCATCGCTGGAAGCAGATCGCCAATATCGGGGTATTTTGCATACGTCTCGGCAATTTCGCCGACAGCATACGGCCGCGGGTCAACAAACTCTGAAGCACCGTGCTCAGTTGCCGCAAGTATTCCTGCGCCGAAAGGCATGCCGCCATGCGTCGTCGTGGGCCCGTCTTCGACGACAAGCACACGCTTGTTGCCGATCGCATCGGGGTCCGGAACATCCAGCGGCGACTCGCGAAACAGGACTTGGGCATCGGGATTGAGGCGCTTCGCGTTATCGACGATTAACTCGATATTGGTATCGTCGGCATAACCAACCTTGCCTATCAGAATGATGTCTGCATTCTGGAAATTGTGAGTTCCAGGGAAATACTGCAACTCATGACCGGGCCGATGTGGGTCAGCAACACAAATCCACAGGTCGGGCTTGTAGAAAGGCGTATCGTTATTACCGCCGTCCCAGACGATGACATCAGCCTCTTTTTCGGCTTCTTCGAGAATCGCCGCGTAATCAGCGCCCGCGTAAACGATCACGCCATTCGCAATATGCGGCTCATATTCTTCTCGTTCTTCGATTGTGCAGTCGTGCCGCACCAGGTCCTCGAAGGTCTCGAAACGCTGTACGGCCTGTCTCGCCAGGTCCCCGTACGGCATTGGATGGCGAATGGCGACCGTCTTCAGGCCAAGGTCACGCAGAATATCGGTAATACGCCGCGATACCTGGCTCTTGCCACAACCGGTGCGGACCGCCGTAATTGCGATAACGGGCTTGCTCGAGGGCAACATGGACCCTTCGATATCAAACACATTGAACTCAACGCCCTTCGCTTTTACCTTTCCCTTACGCTCATTAATGTAATCCATGCTGACGTCCGAGTATGCAAAGATCACTTCGTCGATTTCATTATTGTCGAGCAGTTCTTCGAGACCCTCCTCCGGTACGATCGGAATGCCATCTGGATACAACGAACCTGCCAGTTCGACAGGATAGCGGCGATCTTCAATATGCGGAATCTGGGTGGCGGTAAACGCAACGACTTGGACGCCATCATTGTCTCGATAAAGGCAGTTAAACAAGTGAAAATCTCTGCCGGCCGCGCCCATGATGATGATTCTGTGCCTGACTTTTTTACTCATTACGCCTTCCTAAATTTCTTTGCTTGATGCTACTAGCCCGACGGTAACAGGCCGATACGGTCTTGTACGTAGCGACAATTGCTGTGTGAAACCCGTATATGAAAGGCCGAGAAAAGGCGTATTTTCAGGCCTGAATCCCCCTATGGAAGATGACAATGCCGGTCGCCGAAATAATGAAACATTCTGTTGATAATCAACAACCTACCGATCTTAACCACGGCGTCAAAATTCTCCATGACCCAATTCGCAACAAGGGCACCGCGTTCACCGACGCCGAACGCGATGAGTTGAATCTTAGGGGCCTGTTACCGCCCCGCGTGCATTCGATGGCCGAACAGGAATTGCGTGTCCTCGGTAACGTGCGAGCCAAGCCCACCGACCTGGAACGCTACCTGTACCTGATCGCCTTACAGGACAGGAACGAAAATCTGTTCTATCGCGTCGTCATGAATAACCTCGACGAAATGATGCCGATTATCTACACACCGACGGTTGGGCTTGCGTGCCAGGAATTCCAGCATATCTACCGTAAACCGCGAGGATTCTATGTCACGCTGAACGACAAGGGGAAGATCAAGGAGATTCTGCAAAACTGGCCACACAAGAATGCCCGCATCATCGTAGTGACTGACGGCGAACGAATTCTCGGCCTGGGTGATCAAGGTGCCGACGGCATGGGTATCCCGATTGGCAAGTTGTCCCTTTACACAGCGTGCGCAGGTATACCGCCAACCGAGTGCATGCCCGTCATGTTCGACGTCGGCACAAACAACGAGGATTTACTTGATGATCCTCTATACAACGGCGTCGAAAGGCACCGTTTACGTGGCGTGGAATATGACGAACTCTTCGACGAGTTTATTCAGGCGACCAAAGAAGTATTTCCCGGAGTGCTCATCCAGATCGAGGATTTTGGAAACCAGAATGCTTTCCGCTTGCTGGAAAAATACCGTCACAACACCTGCCTTTTTGACGACGATATCCAGGGCACTGGCGCCGTGGCAGTCGCCGGAATTATTGCGTCGATGCGAATCACGGGTGGTGCACTCAAGGATCAGAAACTACTGTTCCTGGGTGCCGGCGAAGCCGGTATCGGTATTGCCGATGTCTTCGTCGCAGCCCTGAAAAAAGAAGGCATGTCGGAAGATGAGGCGCGCAAACACTGCTGGTTTGTCGACAGTCGCGGCCTTCTGTGTAAAGGCCGGGACAACATCGCCGAACACAAGGCGCCGTACGCCCACGAACACGATTACATCGATAACCTGCTTGATGCCGTCAAGATCTTGAAACCGACGGCACTGTTCGGACTTTCCGGCCAACCACAGACCTTCACCAAGGAAGTCGTCGAAGCGATGTCGGAAATCAATGAACGGCCAGTGATCTTCGCGCTCTCGAATCCAACGTCGATGGCCGAATGCACAGCCGAACAAGCCTACACATGGTCTGGTGGCAGGGCCGTATTCGCGAGCGGGAGCCCATTCGACCCGGTGAAGTTTGGCAACCAGACGTTTGTTCCGGGCCAGGGTAACAATGCGTACATATTCCCGGGTGTTGGTCTTGGCATCATTGTCAGCCAGTCACGCGTTGTGACCGACGAGATGTTCCTTGCCGCAGCTTTTTCGCTGGCCGGGCAGGTTAAAGATTCGGATCTCGAGCGTGGAAGAGTGTATCCGCCGCTGGCTGACATTCGCCTTGTGTCGGCGAAGATAGCGGCCGAGGTGGCCAGGATGGCGTATGAAAACGGCTTTACGAGTCGAGAACAACCCGAGGACATACTGGCTGATGTCAAAAACTACATGTATCGGCCGGTCTATCCGCATTACGTGTAAGATCGTCGGGTGACCGACGAAACGCTCGTAGATGCACTAAACCGCAGCTGCCACTGCATCAGCGTCGACCAGGCCGCCCTGCAGAAATCTCTGGCGAACCGTCTCGGCGAGGCGGGTATTTTGCCGCGCCTGCAACAGACTCACCCCCACCTGTTGGCTGATTCACCGGTCTTCGTTTCACGCGAGCAAATTGAGCAAATGAAAGCGGTTATTGCCGCGATCGAACGCGTTGCTGGAATCGATCGATTTCGCGAACAGGTCTTACAGTGGGCACCCAACATTGCCGCTGCAGATCCGGGACCGAGGGGTGTGTTTTTTGGCTACGATTTTCACCTGACCAACGATGGTCCCAAGCTGATCGAGGTGAACACCAATGCAGGTGGCGCGCTACTTCTTCTGCTCGTTGCAAGCGCTCAAAAAGCCTGCTGCAGGGAGGTCGAAAATTTCGTCGCAGGACGACTCGATGTGGCCGATATCGAACGCGCATTTGTCGATATGTTTCGCGACGAATTGCGGGCACAGATACCCGGCAGAGAGCTGCATCGTGTAGGCATAGTTGACGAGAATCCGGCGGAGCAGTACCTGAGCCCTGAATTTGTTCTGTTCAAGGAGATGTTCGCGCGGCACGGAATCGATGCGGTAATAGCAGGTCCTGACGAGTTTGATATTCGCAGCAGCGGTTTGCATGCGCAGGGCAAAGACATTGATATCGTCTACAATCGCCTGACCGATTTCTATCTACAGACAGAGTCCTGCGCGACACTAAACGATGCTTATAGTTCTGGGGCCGCGGCTTTCTCGCCGAATCCACATACGCATGCACTCTTTGCAAACAAGAGAAACCTGACGATCCTGTCCAGCCCGGATAGTCTGCTAGCGCTTGGCGTGGACGATGAAATGAGGACCGTGTTGACGTCTTCGGTACCCACTACAGAACTCGTTGCGCGGGAAAATGCCGACGACCTCTGGGCGAGGCGCCGCCAACTATTCTTCAAACCGATCTGGGGTCACGGAAGTCGCGGTACTTACAAAGGGGCGAAACTGACAAAAAAAACATGGGCATCGATACTTGCGGCCGACTACATTGCCCAGGAACTGGTACCGCCGAGCGAACGCCTGATTGTCATCGATGGCGATCGGCGCTCGATGAAACTCGACGTCCGTTGCTACACGTACGATGGACAAATCCAGCTACTCGGCGCACGCATGTACCGCGGGCAGACAACGAATTTCCGCACAGATGGTGGCGGCCTGGCCGCAGTATTCACGGCGCCAGAAATCTGAATCACGTCAGGCGCGGAACACCACCGGCAAGGACCGCATCGATAGCAGTCATGACCTCGGGCGTAAACTTATCGACAAATTCGAGCGCTTTCATATTTTCATGAACCTGGCTGGCACGGCTGGCGCCTGTTATCACGCTGCTGACTGACGGATTCTGCAGACACCAGGCGAGAGAAAACTGTGCAAGCGTTGCGCCCATATCGCTGGCGATCGGCTCCAGCCTCTTAACTACAGCCTGGCGTTGCTCGTCGAGCAAGCCCGGCTGCAACCACTCGAAACCCTTCAGTGCTCCGCGACTGTCCTTTGGAATGCCTTGCTTGTATTTTCCAGTCAGAACGCCGGAAGCCAATGGACTCCATGTCGTGGAACCGTAACCCTGATCCTTATAGACAGCGTCGTACTCGGAGCCAAAACGATGCTGTTCGAACAGATTATATACGGGCTGTTCGACAACCGGCTTGTGGAGGTGATGCCGCTCTGCGATCTCTATCGCCGTGAGAATATCCGCTGCTTCCCATTCCGACGTACCCCAGTACAGTGCCTTGCCATTCTCCACGATGTTATGCATTGCGCGAACCGTTTCCTCGATCGGCGTCGTCGGATCCGCGCGATGGCAATAAAGGAGATCGACGTAATCCATATCCAGTCTCTGAAGCGAACCATTGATGGCTTCGATGAGGTACTTCCGATTAAGCGTGTTCTTTTCATTCGGATTGTCGTGCAGCCCCCAGAAGAGCTTGGTCGAAACGAGGTAACTGCCGCGCCTCCAGCCGAGCTTCTTCAGGGCAGCGCCCATGATCTCTTCCGACTTGCCCAGAGCGTAGCCTTCAGCGTTATCAAAAAAGTTGACACCCGCATCATAAGCAGTGCCCATCATTTCGACGGCGTCTTCGACCCCCGTTTGTGTGTGAAACGTCACCCACGAGCCGAGGGAAAGCTCGCTGACCTGGATGCCGGCCTTGCCAAGGTGGCGATATTTCATGTGATGTCCTTTTAAGGAAGCAATGCGTAATTCTCGGATTGTAATACGGTCAGCATAGTCATTGCAGAAAGCGCTACCTGCACGCCATCGGCAAGTTCATTCTTGTCTACTCCGCCGTAACCTCGCCTGGATACACCGCCAGATCAAAGACAGCCTTGTAGCTGAAGTCTCCCGGTAAGCGGCGATGCCACCACAGCTTGCCGCATGCTTCATCGGGATTCCAGCCTGTTCGCGTTTTCTCATATAGCACTCAATACCGGATATTACTTACGCCTGCCGCCCCTCCTTCGGTTGAGCTCGTTTGCCGATAGGCCTAGTATGGGGATGACGTTGAGAGGAGAACGCCAATGCAACAACAACTGATCGAAGCCCTTCTTTATCCCCGCAAATTGGTCGAAGGGCTTGTCCAGGACGGCAACTACACCCATAAAAATATGTTCGAAGCGACCGGCGAACGCTGCAATCATTGCGACGGATCCGGCAATTGCAGTTGGGACCAGTGCGTAGAGGACTTCCAGCAGCTTGGCCTGAAGACTGACGAAGCCCTGAGTGTTTCCTTACGCGAAGGAATCAGGCTTGTCGAATCGCTGCACAAGCATCTGCGTCATGATGAAACCACGTGCACCTGCGAGACCTGCAACTGGATCAGGAACGCGGAACACCTGATGGAAGAATGCGAGCATCGTCTGCCGCACGTTGACCCGCCCGGCATCGTTCATCCGCGGTAGCACAAAGCACTTAATTCGAATCAGCCGCCCTCCAATGGCGGGCGGCTGTCGGACATCAGGAAGTCCAGCTTTTTCTGTGCCTGCCTGAAATCTTTGAGATCTTGCGGTTGCAACATCTCGCAATCGTCACTCACCATCTGCGCGATATCCACGGGGTAGTATCGGCAGTCGCCCGGCCGGTCGAAATAGATACTGCAAGTGTATTTGCGCTCGCCAGGCAGCTTTTCCAACCATGGGCAACGATCCAGAATCTCGCCGGTCTCCGGGCTTGCCCAGATTCTTCCATCACGGACGTAACGGGCAATATCTGGCCTGGCAGTTTCCCACCAGTCAATCTCTTCAGGTGAAGCCGACAGACCGCCTCCCCCACCGTAGTTAATGCAACACTTGCCGCACTGGTTGCAATCTCTCAACGCATCGATTCCCCGGCCCCCAAACTGCCGTCAGCCCTCAAATTAGCCACGATTGTCGCACACCTCCCGGTTCACTGCGGCGTGCCAGTGACGGCTACAGATCCGGGAGCCAGTTCTCCCCAAGCCGATACTCAACCTGTTCACCAGCTACCGGACAGTGAAATGCCAACAGGTACGCAGTCAGTTGCAGGTCTACGCCGTCTGTCTCACCGGCACCGTACAAGCGATCGCCTAAAATCGGGTACCCCAGGTCTGCCAGGTGGCGCCGAATCTGGTGTTTACGCCCGGTCTCGATTGTCACATCGACAAGTGATCGGCTTCTGTCATCACTGGTTTGCAGCCAGGAAATCTCGCTGATCGATTCTCTGTCGCCGATGGGAAGCTCGACCCGAACCGGGTTGGGCTGCCCGGAAAAGTCACCCGCGACGACTGCCCGATAGCGTTTTTCCATTTTGCGATCACGAAACAGCGCCGACAGTATGGCCGCAATGCTCCTGGAATGAGCAACCAGTATGAGTCCATTGGCGGCCCGGTCGAGGCGATGGACGGTAAACGCAGGACGCTCGGGGCGCAGGTGTCTCTCGGCCCAACGCACGACAGTGCAGTGGTCACCCCACTTCGAACCCTGAGATCGCAAACCACAGGGTTTGCGCCATACTGAGTATGCTGCAACATCGGCTATCAGCGCCGGTTCCGGAGGAATCTCCGCCAGTATCCCGGCGTCATAGTAAAGATGGACCTCATCGCCCACACTCAACGCCCGCTTCACGCGCCGCAGACGACGCGTGTTGCGACCCCGGGTCACCCAGACAGCGCCTTGGGACATGGCAAGTTTGATGCGCTGTTTCGAGAGCCCGGTGGCCTCCTGCAGCACATCGACCGCACTGTCATCCGGTGATTCGATCACCACATGCACTTCAGCGTGGTCTGTCGCGCCGCTCACTAATCGGTGTCTTTAGGCTGGTAGATCTTCTTCAGCGTTGATGACTCGAATAACAGTGCCGAACAGGCCGTGATGAGCGCAACGATACCGAGGATGAGGAGCATACGCGTGAAGGGCTGGCCTTGAGCGGCACGCATTTGCACCAGCATGTAAGTCGTGTGCGCCCACTCGAGTGCGCCGAGAACGAGCACCGCCTGTATCAATCGGGCAACCCACAGTCGACGAATGAAAAGCAGGCCGATCAATATAGCCAATCCGAATACGGCAAGCGAATTGCCATAGCGCATGAAATGGGCACCGAGGACGACAAGGCTCAGTACGATAGGGAAGTAAACGAGTACTTTTTTCATCGCTGCATGATGACAGATGGCTCCGGCGATTTGTATGACTCCGCCAAACCTGCGAAAAGCTCGCTTACACAATCCCCCGTCAATTCGGGATTTTCCCGAATTATGCAGAACTCAATTATGTGCTATCAATAAGGTACCGGAGATTCGAGTTCGCTCGAACAGGAGGCTTGTCATGAGAACACGAGTTTTACTGGTAATTTTCCTCGCAAGTCTTTTCGCGCTGGGTGGGTGCGATAAGGAGGCCAGGATGTCATCGAAGGGTTTTCGCCTGCCTGATGGCAATGCCGAGGTCGGCCGCGAGGCCTTTCTTCAGTTTCAGTGTCATCAGTGCCATTCGATCCAGGGTATGGAACTACCAGAAATACCGGGGCAGGATCCACCCTACGTCGAACTCGGCGGCAAGGTCACCAAGGTGAAAACCTACGGCGAGTTGATCACAGCAATCATCAATCCGTCGCACAGAATCGCTCACGGTTATGCGAAAGAAGTCGTATCGGAAGATGGCGAATCGAATATGTACATTTACAACACGCATATGACTGTCCAGGAGTTGATCGACATCGTGATGTTCCTGCAGCCAGAATACGAAGTTGTTCCGCCGCCAAACCGGTACAGAATGTACCCGATGAACTGAGCCTGTCGCTGCGGATAAAAGACCGGGGTCCGCCTGACCCCCCGAGCTACTTGTGCCTAAGCGCCGCTATAGTTCGTCGGGCACGAACGCGGCGAAGGTCGTCGAGATTTTGCATGGTCAAGGTGTCTGATGCCCTGACTTTTTCATCCAACTCGGTGCTCAGCGCCGGCACATTCTCGAGCTTCAGCTTGTAGCGTCCAAGAGTAATGATGTCGTTATTTCTAAGGACCGTTTTGTACACGATTTTTGAGTTGACCGTCGTACCGTTAGTGCTGTTCAGGTCAGCCAGGACGATAGCGTTTGGGTACACGTGCACCAGCGCATGAATCTTGCTCACGTAACCATCCTCGACCACGATGTCCGCGAGTTCACTGCGCCCAATCACATACTGCCGCTCGGTCAGTTCATGTTCCGAAACTACCACTCCATCACGCGTGACGATGACTTTCGGCGCCGCCCTTGTCGATTGTTTTTCAATCTTGGCCTCGAGCATTTCTTTGGCGCACTCATTCAACCTGCCGGGCCAGCCGCACGATGTTTCCCGCAGTCGCTCACAAGAGTCGACCGAAAAAACCTTTTCTGCACGTTCACCACCAGCCGCAATAAGCTTCGTGCGAAGGTAGATCATGGTCTCATGTGAGGTTAGCGGATTCAGCGAATACGTCGATGGGTTGCGCCGTGAAAGATTGCTCATGCTGTTGTCACGCAACATGCCTGCAAGCCGCGCTTTGCCGGTGAGAACGATGCGCAGCGAATACTTGCCACGCACATCCAGTGCTGCAAGCCAGTTAAGAATACGCAAGGCGCTCGCAGACGCCCTGTCCGCATTATCAACAATCAGTATCGGCGATACGCCGCAACGCGCCTGCTGGGCCAAGAAATTGCTCAGCGACTGGAGAAGCTGATCATCTTCACCGATGCTGGTTGGCAAATCGAATTGTGTACGCAGATCAGTCAGAAGACGTCTCGGCGCCAGGTGTACGCCGTCAACGAAGGCAACCGCCGCATCACGTGCAGACCAGGTGGACTGCTCCCTGACGATCGTAGTCTTACCCGAGCCCTGCGGGCCCTGCAATAACGCGACACCGTTCGACTGCGCCAGTGCTTCAGCCAGAAACCGCAACGCATCCTGATGCGATTGGTAGGCAACAATCAAACTGCTATCGGCGTTTTTCCCAAACGCCTTGCCGACTATGGATGACTCATTTGTTCGCATGGTCACTTCTTTTTATTGTCGTGGCTTCCATTATTACGCTTGCGCGCAGCCTCGCGTGGCCGAGATTCCATAATACCGCTGAAATTCGTCTTTTTCTCGGGGCATGAAGGCCTTATATTGTAAATACGACGAATTTGAGGATGATATTGTGGCCGGTGGCTTTGCGAAAGACGGTGCCGTTCAGGAGCAGATCGACGCGACGATCGAAGATGCGGTCAAACACGCTCGCGATCAGTTGCCGCGCGGGGAAAGCCTGAAGAACTGTGACGAATGCGATGCACCAATTCCCGAGGCCCGACGCGAAGCCGTACCGGGCGTCAGGCTATGCATTACGTGCCAGTCCGCGCATGACAAGGAAGCCAAGGTTTCCGCCGGGTACAACCGACGTGGCAGCAAGGACAGCCAGCTCAGGTAGTCTCTCGGTCCAGCAATGCTTTCAAGCGCTTAACCTCCGCCTCCAGATAGCTGACTCTTTCCTCCAGATCAGCCACATTAGTCCTGTTCGATGATGGGCTTGCCTTTGCTGACTGAGCTGCGCTCGCGTATGCGTCCATGTCGATCGGCCCGCAAAACAAGTGCATGTACTCGGAGTCTTTGCGGCCTGGCGTGCGCGGCAAGTTGATCAGCATCGGTTCGCCGTCTCGCTCGATCAGACTGTTTGCAGCGACAACCACTTCGTTGTTGTCGGCGAACGAATGCAGGCGACCACTGCGCGCTCGCAACTCCCCGGGTGTCTGTGGCCCTCGAAGCAAGAGAAGGCAGACTATTGCCAACTGCCCCGGATCGAATTGCTGCTCGCTGTACCGGGTATTGCAGAATCGTTGAGCGTACTTCTCCGTCCTGCTCTTGAAGTTCTCCTCCGTACGCACAAAATGCTTGTTTTCCAAAGTACGAATTGCGTGCTGAACCTCGCCAGGTTTCAACGACATCACGGGATCGCGCGACGACTTCTGATTACACGCGTTCGTCAACGCATTTAGCGTCATCGGGTATTGGTCCGGTGTGACGATTGATTTCTCGATCAGGCAACCGATTACCCGGGCCTCGATATCATCCAGTTGTGGTAGCACAGCATATCCCCTGCTCGGCTGCTTCTATTAGACGAGCTGATTCTGCCAGACAATCGCCCGGAGCGTACCACTTGGATGAATATTCCCTTGTGCGCGGTGCCTGCTACCTGAGTAAGGCGTCAGTCAATATGTCGTGTATAACCCGAGTAGCAACTTCGACAAGGAGTATCTTGCCATCGACGACAACGCGTTCGAATCCGCGTGGCGGCGCAGGCAACGCGCTTACAAGACTGTCGGGCAGATATTGCTTTGCGATACCCGGAGGCAATGGCTTGCCACGCGCGAGATTTTTGGCGATACCTGGTGGCAAGCTACTGGATTTCTTGCCACGTTTCTTTTGCTGGGTTGCCGATTCATGGTCGCGATACCAGGTCGCGATGATGCTGACTTCGTCCCTGGAGAACTTGACGCCAGCTGTGAAGTCCGCAGCAGCCGACGAATAAAGGCCCAGCGTGCTTACCAGGGAAAATAATGCGATGAAGAATGTCCGGTTCATGGGCCTGCCCCATTCACGAATGAAGACACCAATCTAGTGATGCAGGCCGACGAAAACTGTTAAGCGAGTCACATCGCAAAGACGGCGTTACCTTATGTAATGCCGCCCTCTAATGCTTGCTGCGATAAACCCCGAAATAGACAAACGGCTCGCTCGCCTTCTGCCCTGGTTGGACGGGATCCGGGACCTTGTGTCTGATCGGCCTGATACTCTTCAGGTACGCGACAATTGCGTCGACATCATCGCTAGTCAGCTTGGCGTAACCCTGCCACGGCATTGTTGCGATGCGGCGGCTTCCATGTCGACCGACACCAGCACTGATCGCGTCGGCTACCTGGTTTTCAGTCCATAAGCCGATGCCTGTTTCTTCATCGGGCGTAATATTCGGCGGGTACACGATGCCGGGCCGTTCGATTCCAAGCGGATTCTCCCAAGCGATGCCTGTTTGCGACCCTGCCAAAGACCTGTTCATATCCGGTGCCCCGTCAAACGCGCCGTCCGTGTGACAGACACCGCAACCCAGCAACTCAACGAGGTATTGACCACGATCTATCGCGTCACGATCTATCGCGCTATAGCGCCCGGGCTCCGGCCCCTGTGCATCGATGACCGTCGTAATGTTCAGATGTTCATAATCCTTGAGCGGGTCGTATGGCTGCTCGCCGGCACAGCTCAACAAAGCTAAAGCCGTGAACATCACAAATGCATGGATCCTAATTCGATTCATGCCTGACTCAAGAGTTCCTGATAGACCGACAAGGTCTGTTCGACCGTTTTGCTGGTGTGAAAGTCCCGCTGTATGCGCTGCCGCGCCTCCGTACCCATACGTCTGCAATTATCCCGGTCAGCGTACAACTGTGAGATTGCATCGGCAATCGCACGCGAGGAGCCCGGTTCGATAATCAAGCCCGATTTGCCCTGCTCAATCAGCTCGGGGCTGCCGCCCGAGTCGGTGACGATCGGCGTCACGCCATAGACCATCCCTTCGATTATGGCTTTTGGCAGACCCTCGCGTTTCAGCGCGGGCAGAATGCAGGCATCACAGGCCGCCAGGACCTGGGGGGCGTCGCTACGAAATCCAGCAAGGTGAATGCGGTCCTTTGCCGGGCTCTCCGCAATGCTCTGCATTGTCCTCTTGCCGTCGATGTTGCCGATCAACAGGAAATGGATCTTGGCGTCGTCTGGTAGTAACTTCGCCGCGTCTATGAGGTAAGGCAGGCCCTTGCGAGGCCGCTCGTTCGCCGTGCAACCAACCACGAACGCATCCTCCGGCAGGCCGAGTTCCGAACGCGGAATGGCCGGCGCCTGGTACCAACCCAGATCATGCCCCTTGTATATGGTAATCGCCTTGTCCGGCGGAAACCGCCACCATAGAAATCTCATATTCACGAGGTAGCGGCGAATCGCATCAGCAACACAAATGATCTTGTCGACCCGGGGATGCAGGTAGGTCGTCCACGACGCAGGGTCGAAAACAGAAACATTGGCTTCGATGCCACGATAGGCAATGAACCTGGCCGGTAGGCCCTTGCTGGCGCGCAGACCGTTGGCAACGGCCTTGTTGTTGAACGCGTGCAGAATGTCGAATTGACCTTCGACCAGGCGTTGACGAATTACTGCCGCACCAGCCTTGTCCAGGCGACCGCTCAAATTTAGCGTATGCACCGTGACGCCCGCGTTGATCAGTCTTTGCCGGTGTGGCGCATCGTCAGGACACATGACCTCGACATGCACTCCCGCATCCAGCAGGCCAATGAACATCTGCGTTTCGGGAAGATCGCTGTGTGCGGTAACGGCCAGCACTCTCATTGGAATATACTCAGTCCTTTCGAGCGACGGAAAAAGACATGTTGGATCAGATCAGCGTGGTCATCATCACGCGGAATGCCGCGGCAACATTAGCGGATACGCTGGAATCGACTCGCAATTTCGCCGAGGTCGTAGTTTACGACAATGGTTCTGACGACGCGACAATGCAGCTTGCGCAGGCCCATGCGAACGTTTCGCTTCACCAGGGTGGTTTCATGGGTTTTGGACCCACAAAAAATCACGCAGTGTCGCTCGCCCGGCATGACTGGGTGCTGTCGCTGGATGCCGATGAAGAAGTTTCGTCGGAATTAAAGCAGTTTCTCGGACAATGGAAGCCAGGAAGTGATGACTGCGTAGGCGTCATTCGTCGTGACAACTACATGATGGGCAAACTTGTCGATAAGGGCGGCTGGGGCGCTGACTGGCTGGTTCGCCTGTTCAACCGCAACGTGCATCGATTTAATGACAATGCCGTGCACGAGTCCGTGCAATTATCGGCCAGGACCGTGCAGGAAAAAATCCCGCTTCCGATCAGGCACAACGCAGTTCAGCACCTGGGGCAGTTCCTGCAGAAGATCGACCAGTATTCGGAAATTCGTCGCCAAACCAGTAGCAAGACCATGCACCCGGCTCTTATCGCCCTACGGAGCTTTTTTGCGTTTTTCCGCAGCTACATCATCAAAGGCGGCGTACTGGCAGGTTGGCGTGGACTGGTGATTGCCTGGAGCGATTCCAACGGCGTTTTCTTCAAATACATGAAGGTATATGCCGACCGGCATCACTGAACACACACCCTTTAGAGCGTATAATTGAGGATCGCTCAGAACGTAATTCATCGGATGAAATCGTGATCAGAACATTCATTAAATTCCTGCCAGTATCCATCCTCCTCGCCACGCTTGCCGCTTGCGGCGGTGGTGGTAGCGGCGGTGACGGCGGCGACATTAACCCTAATCCACCACCCGATACGGGCTGGCAGCCGGGCGTATTCCTGGATGAGTCGACCTATGCGCTCCGCTGCGCGACGCCGGGTAACAGCATCAATATCTTTTCAGACAACTGCGCCGCCGTGCAGGACGTTCAGGGTACAGTGCTCGACGAAAACAACTTCCTGCGTTCCTTTAGCAACCGTACCTATCTCTGGTACGACGAGATTGTCGATCGCGATCCCAGTCTGTATGACGACCCGCTCGAATACTTCGATCTGTTGAAGACAACGGCGTTGTCGCCGACGGGCGCGCCTAAAGACAAGTTCCATTTCACCCAGGACTCACAAGCGTATTGTCAGCTTGCGCAGGGCGGCGTCTCGGCGGGCTATGGTGCTACCTGGTCGATCATCGCCGCGAGTCCGCCTCGCCAGATCATCGTCGCCTATACTGAGCCAAATACGCC
>Ga0316201_10000909_pt1 | contig 18688 bp, 20 predicted proteins | sample CS6wburrow_MG_FD_204516 | JGI IMG/M metagenome (GOLD analysis project Ga0316201, IMG submission 204516) | Coastal sediment microbial communities from Delaware Bay, Delaware, United States - CS-6 worm burrow | ecosystem: Environmental > Aquatic > Marine > Coastal > Sediment | place: USA... | reverse complement strand
GCTGCGTCGGCGTACGGATGCATCGGCGGTTGCCTGAGCGGGGTGCGCCTCGTCGCTGGTCGCCACGCCGGCCGTCAGGGCTTGCTTCGCGCCTGTTGATACGCTTGTCGGAGCACGTCGACCGAGCGGCTGAGAGCCTCTCGTTCTTCGGCGTCCATTTCGGGCTCGATGACTTCGACGGCCCCAGTTCGGCCGACGATCGTGGGCAGTGAGATCGCGACATCGCGAATGCCTGCGGCGCCTTCCTGGACACGCGAGATGGTCAGGATGCGTCGTCCTCCTCTTCGGAGGGTCCAACGGAGCAGCGCTGCGGTCACCAGGCCGATCGCGTGGTTGGTCGAGCCTTTTCTCGCGATGATTTCGTAGGCGGCATGGCGCACGTCGTGTGCGATCTCGAGCTCCCGTTTGCGACTCCAACCCGGCCGCGTCCGAAGCCGAACCCCACCGAGTTGGGCACCCGACCAGAGCACCACGGACGAGTCGCCGTGCTCGCCCACCACCTGGGCGTGAATCGAGCGAGGCTCCAAATCGAGCGTTCGTCCAAGCGCCTCTCGAAGACGCGCGGTGTCGAGCATCGTTCCGGTGCCGATGACCCGCGGGAGGGGCAGACCCGAAGCCTCGGCGGCCACTTGAGTCATGACGTCGACCGGGTTGGTGACGATGACCAACATCCCTTTCATCGCGGACAAGCGCTGCGCGATGTCATGCACGATCGTGGCGTTGACCCGAAGCAAATCGAGCCGGCTGTCCTTGGGGCCTCCGCCCTTGCCTGCCGCGATGATGACCGCATCCGCGTCGAGCATCTCGTCGATCGAAGCGGCCCGCACCGACGCAGTCGGATAGAAGGCTGCGCCGTGCGCGAGGTCCATCGCTTCACCTTCGGCAAGCCCCGGCTTGGCGTCGTCGAGCAGCAGCTCCGTTGCCAGCCCGCTATGAAGGATGGACGATGCCACGCTCGCCCCGACCCAGCCCATGCCCACGATGCCTATTTTCATTTCATTGGTCCCTGCGCGCGAGGGTACCGCTTGGCGCCTCCATCGAGTAGAACTATTGTCTTCATGCCGGCTGTCAAACCGAAGTTCGCCATTGGACAAGTGGTTCATCACCGACTGTTCGACTACCGCGGGGTCGTCGTTGACATCGATGCGACGTTTTCACTCACGGAGGCCTGGTACGATCAGGTCGCGAAGAGCCGGCCGCCGAAAGACGCGCCCTGGTACCGTGTGCTGGTCGGGGGCGCGATGCACGAGACCTACGTGGCGGAGCAGAATCTCGAAGAGGACAGCTTGGGAACGCCCATCGAGCACCCACTCCTGGGGCATTTCTTTGATGCGTTCGAGGACGGTCACTACGTGCGTAGCCGTGCGCTCAATTAAGGTTGGTGGACTGCGCGAGGTTCGCATCGCGCGAACGGCCTCTTCATGAACCAGACCTTCTCGGGCCGACTCAACGAGGACAAGATCAAAGCCATCCGCGACAAGTGGAAAGGCAAGCTGGTCGTGAAAGGCATCGTCACCGACTAATACGCCGAAAAGGTCCTGGCGCTCGGAGCGGACGGCTTCATTTGCTCCAACCACGGCGGTCGCCAACTCGACGCCGGGCAATCCACGATCAAACCGATGGCCGAGCTCGCAAAGAAATACGGGGGCCGGACCACGCTGATGATGGACAGCGGCCTGCGAGCCGGGCCGGACGTGGCCTGCGCGTTGGCAAGCGGCGCGAAGTTCACCTTCCTCGGCCGCTCCTTCATGTATGGGGTCGGCGCCCTTGGGAAAGACTGAGGGCTGCACACCATCACGATGCTCAAGCGCCAGCTTCAGCAGGTCATGGAGCAGCTGGGTTGCGAACGCGTCGAGGATTTTCCCAAGCACCTCGTTGCGTGAAGAGCCGCAGCGGCGGGTGTTGGACAGACGGCAATGGACGCCATGCTAAGACTCCTTCCCTGACCAGGCTTGCGCTGAACCGTTTCTTTCTGAGCTACGTTTTCATGGGCAGCCGACTTCGCTGTTGTCGCCCTCCACGCAGCCGTTTTGGCAGAGCGCGGTTTCAAAAGCATCGCTACTGACCGTATCTTCGTTGTCCTGCGGGTCCTTGACCGTCAGCTCGAGAAACGACGCTCCGCTGGAGAGGTCACAGTTGAGCGTTTGCGTCACCGGCGACGAGGTCGATGTGATACTGATATTGTCACAGTAGAGCACGGTGCCCGAGTACGTCAGTGTCTCTCCAGTGGGGTCGTCCGCGTCCATCGCGCTCACGGTGACCTCGAGGGTCGTAGCCCCGAAGCCCGTGCAATCACCTCCGAACTCCCACTTGGCGTAGTTGATCACAGGCGAGTTGCCACCAACCATGCCGCCCGAGCCGCCGTCGCCGCCCGTGCCACCGCTTCCAGCCGTGCCACCGCTTCCAGCCGTGCCACCGCTTCCAGCCGAACCGCCGCTTCCGCCGTCGCCTGCAGAACCACCGCCTCCGTCGTCGCCAGTTGTTTCACCGCACCCAACCAAGGGCATCACCCCGAGCGCACAGACACATAGAAATCCGAGTAAGTAACGCATCACAACCTCCTCGCTCACGCCCGCCCGATTCGGGCAGGCCACACAACGTAACCTGGGGTCACCATGGAGTGTTTGGCTATAAGTAAATCTTTACTGAAGAGCCGATTGTGCACGCAGGTTTTGCGTCTGGGGGCGTAGGGGCGCGGCGTCCGCAGCCGTGCGCTCAACTAGCCTAGCCCTGCATGAACAGGGCCAGCCCGACCAATAGGATCGCCAAGGCGGCCATTCCGTGACGGCGCGCGGGAGCGGAGACACCGCTGTTCTTGTCGATCCATTGCGGGAAGAACAACATCCAGGTCTTGCCCGACTCACGGTATGCGCGGATCGAGGCGTAGATGCTGTAAGAGAACCCGACGACTAACAGGGCCGGTGCGAGCTTGGACATGGGCACTCCAGCGTCTAACCAGGGGCTGTGGCGATGGACAGCAGTTCGTCGAACCGGACGCGGAACGCAGCGGTGATTTGTTCTGGGTCGGGGACGAGGCCGGCGTCGGTGATGACGCCGACGCTGACTTTGCCGTCGTAGCTGAAGATGCTGACCCCGAGGCCCAGGTGCCCGGCTTGTGGAACCCAGCCCATGATGTTTTCGATCTTGCTGCCGGCGATGTAGAGCGCCTGACCGGGGCCGCGTACGTTGGTCACGACCGCGGTGGCGCGGGACCCGAAGATATTGAGCCCCTGCTCCTCGACCTGCCGGGGCGTCACCCCAAAGAGGCTGAGCAGGCTGTAGAAGGTGACCGCCTCGATCGACTGCTTGATGGCATCCATGCGCTTCTTGGTCTCGCGAAGCCGTTGCACCGGGTCGGCGATGCTCAGCGGGAGAGACAAGAAAACGAGGCCAAAGCTGTTGCCAAGCTCGATTCCGCGTTGAGGCTCGCGCAGGTCGACCGGGATCACGGCCCGGATCTCGAGATCGCTCACGTCGGCGTTGCGCGCGAGGAGGTAGTCGCGCAATCCGCCGGCCAACGCGCTGAGCATGACGTCGTTGACCTTCGCGCCCAAGGCCTTGGTGACGGTTTTGACGTCTGACAAAGGAACGTTGTTGGACCAGGCCACGCGCTTTTGCACACCGAGAGGGCCTTTGAACGGCGTTTCTCGATCGGGCGACATCAGCAGCACGCGTCCGACGATGCTCGCCGCTTCGGCCGCGGCGCCAGCTCCCTCCACGATGCGTGAGGGGTGGCGCAGGCTTTCACTGCCTTCGTGCGCCAAGTAGCGGAGGGCGTTTCCGATGCTGCGCACGGGTTTGAAAACAGTCGAAACGAAATCACGCGGTTTCGGCGCTTCGGTTGCGGGCTCTTCCACTTCACCGATCGGCGCATCACGCGCCATGTCCATGAGGCGAAACAGCACCGCATTCATGGCCGTGCCATCGCCGATGCAATGATGGAGACGCAGGACCATCGCCGCGCCGCCCGCGACGTTCTCGACGAGATGGATGTTCCACAGCGGCTTGGAGAAATCGAGCGGCGTGCTGGCGAGATCGCTGATGAGGCGCTGGAGCTCGGCCATGTCGCCCGGTGCCGGCAGGGCCACGCGATGGATGTGCGCATCCAGATCGAAGTTGGGGTCGGCCTCCCAGTGCGGCGTGCCCACCGGTAGGACCGGTTCCACCACGCGCATGGTGAACCGATCCAGGGTGAGCAGGCGGACCTGCAGCGTCTTGCGGAAGCGTTCGAAGTCGGGCGGCGCATCGAGCAGCGAGACGCCCGTGATCATCATCAGATTGGTCGGCTCTTCCATGTGCAGCCAGGCCGAATCGACGGGTGACATCTGTTTGGTTTTGGCGGTCATGGCTGTACTTTCATTCAGGGGGGCGGTCGCCGTCAACCTCGGTCGCACGCCATTTTCGAGCGAGCGGATCGACCCATCTTAGGACCTGGAGAGCGCTCGCTCGACCATCTTGGCGGCAACCTGCCCCGACTGCATGCAGGGCAGGACGCCGTCGCCGAAGACTCCGGCGCCTGCCAAGAACAGGTTGGGCAAGAAGGTCGAGCTCGGGAAGCGGAAGAACATCGATTGGCCGGGGGTCATCGCAGGTCCGTAGAGCCCACCGTCGATCAGGTTGACCCATCCCTCCATGGCGAGCGGCGTGGAGAAGTCCATCACCTCGACGTGATCGACGACGCCAGGCAGTCGTGCATCGAGCTGTCCGAGAAGCTGATCGCGCAGCCGGTCTTTGAGCAGATGGAAGTCGTCACCACGCTCCTCGGCTGCAATGTTGGCCCAGGCACCAAAGATCGAATAGGGCGCCAGGGCAATGACCTCGAGCGATGTCTTTCCTTTGGGCGCCATCTGGCCCGTAGGGTCCTTGAGAGAGTTTGCCGAGATGAACATGCAGGGCTTCTCGGGAAGACGACCGTGGAAGATCGGTTCATAGAGCGCATCGATGTCGATGCTGGGGTAGTCCCAGATGTTGAAAGCGCCGAGCCCGACCTCCCGCAGATCGCGGTTCACACCGAGATTGAGGGCCATCGCCGAGATCGACGACTCGAGGCCGCGCACGCGCTCCAGAAGCTTCTTTGGCACCGCGTTCGACGGAATGAACCCGCCGAACACGTGTCGGGGATCGACCGCTGCAACCACCGCATCGGCCTCGATGCGCTCACCGCCCTTCAAGCGCACGCCGCACACGCGCTCGCCCGCGAGCTCGATGTGCTCGACCTCGGCACCGGTACGAAACGTGGCACCACCCTGGGTTGCGACGTGCTGGATCGCGTCGCGCAACATGCCGCTGCCGCCTCGTGGGAAGGATGCCCCGTCCATGTAGGCGTAGAGGACTGCCAGGCCCACGAGCGCCGATGCGCGGGATGGCGGCAACGCGTAGTCGCCACATGCCGCCGCAAAGACCGCTTTGAGCCGGGGATCGGTCACGACTTGATCGAGGAATTCCCCGTACGTCGCTTTGACGTAACGAAGGAGCGGCGCTGACTTGAGCCCGTCCCATACATCCGAGAGCCCGAGCTTGCCCGTCGGTTGCAGGTGCTCGAGGACCTTGTTGAAGCTGCCAAACTCGGCGACGGCTTCGAAGACTTTGTCGACACCGCGAACGTCCCCCGGGAACTGCGCGGCCAAGCGATCGCGATAGGCTTCGGCGCCGCGGCACATCCGAACCTCGAAGTCGGGGAAGCGGTAGACATCAAAGCCATCGGGGTCCATCTCTGCCATGAGCTCGGCGCTGCTGAGGCCGAGCGCATCGAGAAGCCGATCCATCGCTTGACCCGGCCCGCACTGAGCGAGGTAATGCACGCCTGGGTCGAAGAGATAACCCTCGCGCGAATAGGGGTTGAGCAAGCCGCCGACGTGGGTCGAGCGCTCGAGGGCGACCACTTCAATGCCCTGCTTGGCGAGAAATGCGGTGGCACAGAGGCCGCCCGCGCCCGTTCCGACGACAACAACTCGTTGATTGCTCATGGCCTCCCCTTCCGTGCTGAGGTTTCGGAGTCGGGCTCTGGGAGTGCATCGGGCGTGCCAGCGCCGATCCGCTGGATTTCCGATGGCATTATCGAACCGTGTCTGAAAAATCTGCGTTTCGGCCGGGGAAAGCGCAAAGGGTGCGGGGGGCTGGCAAGAGCTTCGACTCGGAGCTCGAGGATGCGTTCGTGGCGGTCTACGGGGACCAGCGCGGGGCTGGCAAGAGCTTCGACTCGGGGCATGATCCTCGGGTTGGAGTATGTGGCGAAGCGGCCCGAGACGGTGGCCGCTGACATCAACCTCGCCTGGGAGAAATCATGCAGACCACGACCGATGAAATTGCGCCTGATGTTTTTCGCATCAGCACGTTTGTGCCAGAGGTGGGGCCTACCGGGTTCACCTTCAACCAGTTCCTGATCCGCGCGGATGAGCCGCTTCTGTTTCACACGGGACCTCGCGCGATGTTTCCTGCTGTCCAAGGGGCCGCGGCAAAGCTGATTCCCATCGACTCGCTGAGGTGGATCGCCTTCGGGCACGTCGAGTCGGACGAATGCGGTTCGATGAACAAGTGGCTCGAAGCGGCACCACAAGCCACGGTGGCGCACGGCGAAGTCGGTTGCATGGTCTCGCTCAACGATCTCGCAGACCGACCTCCGAGAGCGCTCCAGCAGGGCGAGGTGCTAGACCTCGGCGGCAAACGTGTGCGCCATCTCGATACGCCGCACGTGCCCCACTGTTGGGAAGCCCGAGTGCTTTTCGAGGAAGTGACAGGCACCCTTCTTTGCGGGGACCTCTTCACGCAAGTAGGCAAGGGTCCGGCATTGACCTCGAACGACATCGTGGAGCCGGCGAAGGAAGCCGAAGCCGTCTTCAAAGCAACTTGCCTGACGCCGACAACCGGAGCCACGATTCGCTCCCTCGCGGACCTGCAGCCAACGGTCTTGGGAGTGATGCACGGCTCCTCGTATAGCGGAGACTGCGCTAAAGCTCTTCGCGACTTGGCCAGCGTGTACGACGAGATGCACGCCGCGGCGGGGTGAGGGCAAGGCGGCGCCACCACGCATCGATGGTTCGGATTTGCGCCTCGGGCAGGCACGGCCCGTGGCTAGGCCTTGCGAGCTGCGCTGTCGGCGCCTTCGAACCAGGGCTCGTCGATGACCGGGTTCATCGTGTGACCCGTGATTCGGGGTACGATCGAGTCGCGTTGTTCTTCGACCAGATGTCCGTAGCGCTGCCACCATCGTTCTGCATCGGCTCGAGTCCAAGGTGGGAGGTCGAGTTGGTCGAGTGCGTCGGCGAACGCCTGCGCCGATGTGGGTCGGTCGTCTTTGTTCTTCGCCAGGCAGGATAGGATCAGCTCCTCGAGTTGCTTCGGGACGGGCTCGCCGCGCGCTTCGCTCATGGGGGGAGGAGCGGCCTGCACGTGCTGCATGCAGACCTCGAACACGGTGTCGCCTTCGAAGACGGGCCGGCCGGTGAGCAAGTAATAGCCTACTGCGCCGAGTGAATAGAGGTCGCTTCGCGCATCGACCTCGTTCGGCGTGTGGACTCCCTCGGGGCTCAGGTAGTGTGGCGTCCCTTTGATGGAACGGGTATCGCTCGTCTCCGAGTCGTCCTCGTCTGAAATGCGCTTCACGAGCCCGAAGTCGACGACCTTCACGAAATCGTAGGACCCAACCTGCCGCGTAAGCATGATGTTGCTCGGCTTGACGTCGCGGTGGATGAGCCCAACCGAGTGTGCTTCGTCGAGCGCGAGGGCCACATCGCGCAGGATGCAGACGACGCGCGGCACGGGTTGAGGCCCGGTGGCCTCGACCAGGTCTTGAAGACTTGCACCGTCGAGGAGCTCCATCGCGTAGTAGAACAAGCCCTCCGGAGTGCGGCCGTAGTCGTAGATCGTGATGGTGTGCGGATGCTTGAGCGTTGCCGTCAGCTGCACTTCGCGCCGAAAGAGGTCGTGCACCTCGCGGCCGCCGAGCTCGGGTCGCAACAGCTTCACGGCCGTGGGGCGCTTGAGCATGCCGTGGGTCGCCTGATAGACGACGCCCATCGCGCCTTCCCCGAGCTTGCGCTCGAGTTGGTACTGGCCGAGGCTTCGGATGGTGCTCACTTCGCTACGCAGGCGATGAATGACGTACGAGGCGATGCTCGACAGACCGACGGTCAGCGTCCACCACATCGTCGTCATCAGGGCGGTCGAGATGATGATGGTGCTCGGTTCGAAACCACGGGTGTCATAACCGACCATGCGCCACATTGCGGGGTCGACGTCGCGGTAGTGCAGAGCCATCATGCCGACGAGCGGGACGCCGATTAAGAGACCCAACATGGCGGAGTGTCGCGCGGTGCTCGGCACGAAGACCGCGCGCGAGAAGAGGGCAAACGAGAGCGCAAAGGCCGTGATGACATCGGCGCCAACCTCCGGCGGAATCGTCATCCCCATGCCGATGTAGCCCACCGAGGCGAAAAGCAGGCCCATCGTCTCGGCGGCGACCACCGTCTCGAGCGGCCGCGGACCGCCACGGCAGACGAGCCACATCGCCAAGCACGGAACGATGGCCGCCGCGTGAAGCCAGAAACCCGGCTCGCCCAACTTCTCGAGCAGCGTCCCAGACGCCAGCCCGATGACGAGCCGGAAGACCAAGCCAATCGCCCCCGCGACCGCGATGCTCAAGCCAAAGGAAGCGACGCGGCTCTGATAGAACGCTTTGGCTTCGGGGCTCGTGAAGAAGGTGCTGGTGGTGGTGCTCACGCGCTTAGTCTACATCGCGCGGCGCCCAGCGGTTGGCCCAAACGCTGTTGTCAGCGCCGCCCCCGTCCACCTGATGCCAAACCGCCATGGCGCCCCCGCCTTCGTACCCGACCAGCGCGGGTATGTCGGCAGTGTCGGTGTCGGTCTCGATCCGTTCGGCCCCCCACCACCTCTGCTGCAGCGGATCGACGCTGGGCTTGAAGTGGTTGGTCCAGATGCGGAACTGGACGCGAAACTGCTCAAGCCAAACCACCTTGGCAGCGCCACTCCCGTACACCACGACCTGAGGCGCGTACGCGTGCCAGCCATTGTCGAGGTCGACGGTGGTTGCCTCCGCGCGCCAGAGCGTCCCGTGGCGATTGACCCGGACGTTCGAGATCATGCTGTCTTCGAGCTGGCTCCACACGGCCATCGCGTGGGTGCCGCTGGGGCTTGTCGCCACCTGGGTATCCGCTGCATCCCCAGGCTTGTGCTCGGTCGGTTCGGCAGTTTGCCAGCCGGTGCCCGCATCATAGGTGTTGGCCCAAACGTTGTTGTGGTCGCCGTCCCACTGCAGCCAGGCCACCACGGCGTTTCCGCCCCTGCTCCCTGCTAGCCGGGGCTCCTTGGCATCGCCCGCATGGTCCTCGATGAGCGTGGCCTCGTGCCAGACGCCCGCGACCGACGTGCCGGCACTTCCGACTTCGCCAGCGCTGCCGCCTTCACCAGCACTGCCGCCCTGCCCGCTCTGGCCGCGTGCGTCGACTAGCCGTCGGCGATTGTGCGGGCGAGCTCGGCTACGTCGGCCTCGAGGGCGGCCGATGGGAGGGACGGCGGGAAGGTCGTTTCGAGGAGTGGGGATATTTGGAAGATGATGCCGTTTGCGCGCACGACCAGTGAGCTTGGACCGACATCATTGGGATAAAACGCTTCGTCGCCAATGCCCGGGACGTCGGTCGTGCCCATGCGGTTGTCTTCAAAGCCCTGGCGAACGCCATCCCAGGACGAGTCTGATCCGTAGAAGTGGACGCTGACCAACTTCGCTTCGCCACCTGTCATCTCGAACCTGCAGTTTCGGGCGTCGCCCGGGACTCCATCGCTGGCGGTACCCTCGAAGATTTCGGTCACCGTCGCCGCATCGGTGAGTTGACACGCGCGCTCCGCGTCTGAGAGGCCGTTGCCTGATCCGCCCGTCGCACCCGATCCGCCGGCACCATCATCGCCGCATCCGATGGAAAGCGAGGCCATGGCGATCGCACACGCCAAGACGAGAGTTGGAGAGTGGCTTTGAGTGTTCATGGCGCGATTCTACCACGGAGGGTCGAGAGCTTCGGTTTCAACTTGCAGTGACTAGGTGAGGAACTCCGCAATGAGCTGGGCGACTTGGTCGGGGTCGTCTTCTTGGAGGAAATGGCCGCAGTTAGGGAGGGCGGTGAGCTGGGCGTTTGGGTGGGCGCGCTGGACGCGTTGCATGGTTTTGGCGACGTCGGGGAGGACGCGGTCTTTTTCGCCGTAGATGAGGCGGAGGGGGGCTTCTAGGGAGGGGAGGCCCTTGGCGATCTTCGCGAGGCCTTTGATGCCGAGGCCGGAGCCTGCCTTGATGAGGGCTTTGCGGGCGGCCGGGTCTTCGAATGGGGCGGTATAGGGGGTGAGGATGGCGCGGTTGAGGCGTTTCTTTTGGACGACCCCGAACTTCATTGCGGCGACGATGCCCTTCGGGCTCACGAGGTAGTCGCGGAGCACGGGCGTGCGCATCGCGAGGAGGAAGAGCTTCACGGCCCAGGAGGTTTCTGGGTAGACCAGGGTGTTGAGCAGGACGACGCTTTGCACGCGTTGGGGGTGTTGGACGGCCCAGTAGAGGCCGACGGGGCCGCCTAGGTCGTGCACGACCAGGTTGGTTTCGCTGATGCCTAGGGCGGCGAGCAAAGAGCTGATCACGTCGGCGTAGAAGTCGAAGTCGTAGGTGACGTCGAGAGGCTTGTCGGAGAGGCCGTAGCCGGGGAGATCGAGGGCGATGACGCGGTGGGTTCTGGCGAGCTCGGGGAGGATGTTGCGGTAGAGGTGGGAGCTGGTTGGGAATCCGTGGAGGAGGAGGATCGGATCGCCCTCGCCTGCTTCTAGGTAGTGGAGGCGGAGGTTGTGGACGGTGGTGTAGTGGGAGGTTGCCTGGGTCACTCGGCGAACTTTCGAACGGCTTGGCTTGGGTATGAGATCTCGAGGACGAGGCTCCCTTCGACGATGAACACCTCTTCGGGATACTCGTGCGACTTGCTGCCAAACGGCGCCGTATCAGCCCCCGCGAAAAACCGCGTTAGCCGCGTGTAGTGCCTCGACGTGTCATCGCTCGCTAGCGTCAGCTCCTCGGCCATGCCTTGGAGTCCTTCGATCGGGTTCCAGTAGGTGCGCGTGGTCTTTGGCATGGGGCGCGATGGTAACGCGTTGGGAAGTGGAGACGCAATGGTGGTGCGCCGGCGCTACCACAGGGCCCCGCGCCCTTTCAGGAGCCCTTCGGTTGCTGGGTCTTCCGCAGGGGCTCGAGCGGATACCCCTTCTCTTCGAGTCGACTCAGGATGTCGTCGTAGCTGGCCTCGTCGAGCGTCGGAGGGCGGCTATTGGTACTGACGCCTTGCGCTGCTACGCCATGTTTCGATGCCCTTTGGCCACGGGAGACGTGGTTGCTAATCTGAAGCTATGAAGCGAGGGAGAGCGGTGGCGGCGACTTTCATGGCGCTTGCGGGCTTGGGGGTGTTGCTTCCGTTGCATTCGGACGCGTTCGCTCCCGACGCCGAGCTGAAGTCCGACAAGACCTGCGATAGGGGGCCGCTGAGAAGCCCACGCCCAAATTGCGCGCCGCCTCCCCTGGCGAGCAGCGGCAACCTCCAGGAGGACTGTGTTGCGCGAATCAATCAGCTGCGTTGGGAGTGCCAATGCCTGCCGCCGCTCAGTCGTTGGAAGGGCGGCGAGAAATGTGCCCGAAAGCACGCGAGGTACGACAGCAAGCGAGGCGCTCATCAGGGCTTCCACGACGGGATCTGTAAACCCAAAGGCTTGGCGCAAAACGAGTGCCCCGGCTGGCCTTCGGACCGAGGCATCATCGAGGGATGCCTCCAAGCCATGTGGGACGAGGGGCCCGGCAAACGGTTTTCGAAGCACGGCCACTACGTCAACATGAGCAACCCGAGCTACGAACGCGTCGCATGCGGCTTTGCCAAGAGCGCCGATGGCGACATCTGGAGCGTGCAGAACTTTCGGTGAGCTCAGCGCCGTTGCGACTCGACGGCTTTCGGATCTGCCATCGGGGGCATAGGCGCTCCCCTGCGCTAGAAGTAGAGTTGGACCGCGGGGCCGAGGGTTTGGATTCGCTCGGTGAAGAACTGGCCGTTGGGCGAGCGGCCGATGTAGTAGCGGATGAGGAAGTCGACGCGGTAACTCGATTCTCCGATTGGATCGAGGGTTACGCCTGCGACGAAGGAGACGTCGGGGGTCCAGTCGTTTTGTTGCCAGGACTTGAGGTCCACGGCCATGAGGAGCTGAACGGGGACATTGGTCGTGGAGGTCAGCGGACGAACCTCAGCGCCAGCTTGGAGCGACCAACGGTCGAGGTTGGAAGGTTCGACGCGAACGATGACCGCGGTGCCTCCGTAGACCCTCGCCCATGGTCGCGGAACATAAGCGAGCATGACGTCGAGCGCCTCGAACGAAAGATTGATGCGCTCGACTTCGTTGTTGAGAAGATACTCATCGCCGAGGTGGCTGCTTTGGTGAAAGAACCGAGCCAGGAAGACGAGCGAGTCGAGCGCGTATGAAAAGGTGAGGCCTCCGAGATAATCGGCATTCACCAGGTCGTTCGAGGGAGCGCCGAAATCGAAGAACGCAAAGATGCCGCCCTGAATACCGATCTCCCAGCTGCCCCGGCGGTTTTCTTTTTGGACGATGGCGATCGAGGCGCCCGCCTCGGCGTTGCCCACATGCGTGAACTCTGAATCATCGAAGTAGCGGGTGTAGCCGATCGTGAACCTAGGCCAGCGAGGGTCTGCCGAGAGCGGCGCGAAGAGGGACGCCCGCGGAAATACGCGAATCGACCGTTCGGTTGCGGTTTGCGCCGAGGCTGAGCTGAGCGGCGTGATGACCAGAACCGCGACCAGGGCGGTGAGGCCCCGAGCTCGCCGAAAGTGATGCGCCTGGGTACTCACAGCTCTCCAATTGCGCGGAACTGCGCGCGATGTCGACTTCCTAGAGCTTCGAGCCACGATCCGCTCCCTGGCGGAACTGCGGCCAACGGTCTTGGGAGTGATGCACGCTGCGGCGGAGTGAGAGCAAGGCGGCGCCGATTCGCACCGTTCGGGCGTCGCGAAAACAGACCAAGCGGGTCGCGCGGGATGAGCTTTTTGTGGTGCGGAACTCGAGGAGATCACATGATCGCCGACGCTGTATTTTGGGAACGCATCGCCGACCGGACGTCGGCGCCAAGCCTGACATTGCGTTCATCGTCGCGAAGAAGCCGCACTAGCGAGGCCGTGCGATGAAGCCGCTCGAGGGGTATGATTGCGCCCGTGAGGTTTGGTTGGCGCGGAATCCTTGCGTGGGTCTTGCTGATAGTCGTCGGTGTTGCGACGGCGAGCGCTGATGAGCCTCGGGCCAAGTGTGCTTGGCGGACCGGCGAGAAGATTGGCGTGGGTTTTGCCGAGATCTGCGCAGCGCCGAGCGCTCCGAAAGGGCTCCTCGAAGAGAGCCCTGCCGATGTTGCGCCGTTCTGGTTGAGCGCTGCGCCGCTCCCGTGCTCGCGTGGACGCAAGGGAACGACCGATTGCCCGGTGACGACGTCGATCCTCACTGCGCGATCGAGAGCGAAGGACGTGCTCGAGCCGCGTGCCGTCACCCTCGTCGACGGAACGACGGCCTACGGGGTCTGCGGGATGCGGTTTGGGGGGCGGCTTCCGACGCGCGCGGAACGCGAGCTTGCACGTTACTCGGCGTCGGTCGCGACGCTAGTGAGCATGAAGGAGCCGAGCGAGGCCGAGCCTCGGATCGCGGAGCTACCTGAATGGACGCAGGTCGGAGATTGCAGCAATCCGTCGCAGCCGGACGAAGGTTGTCGGCTCGTCATCTTTCCTCCTGTGCTGACCCGTCAGAGAAGTGAGCAGAGCGTGCTTCAAGCGTGCCGAGCGGACTTCGCCCCCGCTTGGGTCGAGACCGCGATTCAGCCGGGCGCTCCGTGTGTGGGTGGGACCTGCACGGTTCGCATCCTGCCTACGCTCTTGCCCGAGGCGTTCCGGCTGACCTGTGAGCCGATCCGCGTCGCGGCGACGCAGGCGAAGCGGGCGACGCAGGCTTCGGCCAAGCCCAAGGCGGAGCGAGCCGCGTTTCGATGCGTCGTGCCGGAGTCGGCGCTTGGTGTGGTGGGCGGGAGAAGCTCGCGCTGAGGCGGCGGGGGAGTTGCGCCGGCGTGGGCCGGGCTTTTCAGTTTTGGTTGCTGCGAAGGCGGAAGCGGAAGGGGATGTCGTGGGTGGGCGGATAGGTGCCGAAGCCGGTGCGGGAGAGGTTGAAGGGGGGGAGCTCGTCGGAGAGGAGCTCGAGGTCGAACCAGGCGAGCAAGGTGGCCGCGGTGATTTTGAATTCGTTGATGGCAAAGTAGCGGCCGGGGCACATGCTTTTTCCGCCGCCGAAGGGGAGCATGAAGAAATGAATGCGTTCTCCGTCTTTCGTCCATTGCTTGGGTCGGCCGTTTTGGGGGAGGAAGCGATCGAACCGAAACTCGTGGGGGGCGTCGTAAACGTCGGGGTCCAGCTGCACGGTTGGAGGGAAGATGATGAGATCTTCGCGCGCGTTGACCTGGATGCGGCGGCCGTCGTGCAGGGTGAGCTCGGTGTTGCGCTCCGCTCGGCGGGGGACCATCGGGGCCGTGGTGAGCCGGTTCATTTCGGTGATGGCGCTGTCGAGCTTGACCATGCTCTTGAGGTCCGACTTGCTGAAGAGGCGCTCGCCCGGTGAACCGGGGCGAGTGTCGCCGGCGATGGCGCGAACCTCCTCGAGCAGCTCGGCGCGCGAGCGTGGGTCGCGCAGGATGAAGAGGAGCGTCCAGAACGTCGCGGACACGGTGTTGGCTTGGGCCGCCCACATGACGGCCGCGTCGAGACGGCCGCGCACCTGGTCGCTCAGGCCGTCTTTGTCGAAGGTGGCGCGACGTTCGCGCATGAGTTGGGCGCTGTGCGGACCGAGCTGCTGCACGCAGTTGGCGAGCCTGCGCTGAGCAGAGGCGCAGCCGGGGATCAACCACGCCGGAGCTCCGATGGCGAGCAGAGGGAAGTGCTTGTCGACCGTCGTGTACGCGCGTTTGAGCTCTTCGCTGTAGGTGCCGTCACCGAAAACGGCTTCGGTGCCCGCCGCGAAGACGTGCTCGTTCGCCCATTCGAAGAGACGGCCTTGGTTCCACTGCCCCGGCGTCAGTGAAAAGAGTCGCTCCTCGAGCTTGGTCTGCATCCGTTCGCTCATGGCTTGCAGAGGATCGCCGCGGAGGAAGGTGTTGAACTGCCAGTGGATCTCCTCGGACAGCGCGTACTTGCCATGCTCCGGGCCGTAGCCAAACACGCGAGAGCCCACCTCGATGCCGAACTCGGCGAAGGCCAGGTCGCGATGCTTGAGATACGCCGGGTAGTCGAACGGGTTCATGAGGACCGTTCGGCGTGTGCCCGGAAAGCGCAGGGTGAAAACGTCGCCGTAGTCTGTCTGGCAGCGTTTCAGGAAATCGAGCGGGGCTTTGCCGAACGCGAGGGAGTGGCCGAGCACGGGCAGGCCGCCGGAGACGAGCGGGGCTGGTTCGGCGCTGGTCTCGGCTGTGCCTTCGTAGGGCATGGAGGGACGGTAACAGGGTCGGTCTCTTCGAGCGAGACGCATCGCCTGGGAGGTCGAGCGCGGCGGCGTGGTTTGTTCTGCCGAGCTTGGGGAGGATATTGCGGCATGGGTGGGAAGAGGTTGGGAAGCCGTGGTGAAGGAGGATGGGGCCGCCGCTAGCGAGGCCCTAGTCGCTGCGGTAGGTTTGGGCTTTCTTATGATGAAAGCTTTTCTTGCTCGCGGTGCGGCGCTTGCCGTCGCGCCTTTTGCCGTCGCGATCTTCGTGATCGCGCTCTATGCGTTTGGCTGCGGGGACACGCCGCACGAGCCGATCGTGGTCAATAGCCTCGAGGACAGTCTCGAAGTCCTGGCCGAGCCGCCCGAAGACATCGTCACGCTTCGCTCCGCGTTGGCGTCGGCGGCAAGCGGCCAGCCGATCGTGTTCGACGAGGCGCTCGATGGCGGGGTGATCGAGCTGTCGATTGTCGGCGACGCGCACACCATGCTCAAGGGCGAGGTCATGGGCATGCGGGAGGAGCCGAGCGGGCCGGTTTCGTACTTGGTCGGGTACTTCGATCGTGACTACGGGCGGTCAGCGCTCTACGCGAGAAAAAGCGTGGTGATCGATGCCTCGTCGCTTCCGTTGGGGATCACGCTTACATGGACCGGAGGTGAGGCGAACCCGGCGCGTGTGCTTGCGGTGCGCGGGAACCTCACTTTGCGCAATGTGTCGATCACCGGCGGGTGGAGTATGGCCGAGGAGCTACCCGCGCCCGATCCCGAGGACGCGCTTGGGCAGCTTTCGACCCGCGCACGGGGCGGCGGGATTGCGGTCTGGGGGATCGCGCGGCTCGAGGACTGCACGATCTACGACAATCACGCCAAGCGGGATGCGAGCGTTCCGGCTCGGTCGAGAGACGCGGGCGTCTTTGGAGGTGGGGTTTACGCGGACATCGTCGAGATGGAGCGCTCGGTGGTCAGCGGTAATAGCCTCGCGGCGACTGGTGTTTCCGGGGGCGGGGTGTTTTCGGTGGGCGGCGCCGAAGCGCCGAGGGGGGAGTCGAGGATTCGCCGTTCTGCGATCACGGGGAACCGGATCGAGGGGATTTTCGCATACGGTGGCGGGGTCTACTCGGACGGCGGCGGCATTGGGAAGTCCAAGACGCTGGCCCTCGAGAACAGCACCGTGGCGCGAAACCTGGTGGCGGAGCTGCCGGGTCAAGCGCCGCCGCTCTACGGAATCGGCTACTGGCGTGGGGGCGGGGTGTACATGTCGAATGGATCGTTGACGATCCACGGCGCCACCATCGTCGAAAACGAAGTCTACGGAACGCCCCGCACGGACGACCTGGGGAAACCGAACCTGGCGGGCGGCGTCGTCGCCACGATTGGCAACGCACACGCCGTCGAAGACATGATCATCGGGCATTCGATCATCGCAGCAAACCAGGTGCACGAAACCGGCGGACGGGATTACGCGCAGGACGTCTTCACCGGGTCGCTCTTTTACTTCAAGAGCCGCGGCTTCAATCGGTTTGGGGCTTTGGACTTCAGTCAGATGCTCGTTCCTGTCGGTGAATCCGATTGGCGCTCGCTTTGTCGTCGCCACTTTCCGAAGATTGGGGATGAGGACGGTGTGCTGCTCGGCGAGGTCTTGGACCTGGAGACGGGCATCGGCTACTCGGAGTCGATTCTTTCGGCGGGCACGGACGCTTCGAGCCCGGCGGTGCTTCACTACGAGCCGAGGGGAAGCGCGCTCGATCAGGTGCCAGCGGAGGCTTACACCGTCGAGGAGGTCCTCGGCGAATACCAGGTTGCTTCGGGCCATTCGGACGGGTTCCTCGCCATCGTGCTTGGGCGCGTGGAAGCGCAGTACGGGCTCGATGGGTTTGCCTCGGGCTTCACGGAGGATTTCGAGGCGTTTCTTGGAGCGGTCGACTTGGACGAGGAGGCGCCGGGGATGCAGCCTTATCTCGACCCTTCGGGGGAGCCGATTCTCACGCTCGCCGCGACACTTTGGTTTGGACCGAGCCAGACTTGGCCTTCGTATCTGCCGAACTACCCGTACATTCATTTCTGGCATCGGTTGGACCGAGCGTTGTTGGATGCGGGGGGCGCTTCGGTGGGTTCGGAAGTGCTTGGGGATGACGCCTGGTGGGCCTTGTTCGAATCCGGGGCGCTCGAGGAGGACCCGCGCATCACGATGGCAATTTGGGGGCAAGAGAAACAGGGGTTCTCGATGCTGAAAGTCGATCAGCGTGGGGCTGCGCGACCGACCGGCAGGCCGGCGGATATTGGGGCGATCGAGGTGGTGGAGTAGGTGCGACGGGGTCCGCGGGCTGGACTTGGGGGTTACGCTGGGGGCGGTTTCGGGGCTTGGCGAGCTAGTTGGCGAGACCGGGGTCGTCTTGCATCAGCGTGATGGAGCCCTGGTCGCAACGGCCGGGGCAATCGGGACCGTTTGGAAAGATCGCGCGGTAGACGGGCATCGCGGCGGTCGATCCGGTCCAATCCTCGGTCAGCGTGGTCACAGCGACTTCGACCAGCGAGGGCAGCTCGTCACGGATCTCCAGCTGAAAGCCGCTTCCGTCGCAGAACAGAGGTGGCGTCCCTCCTGTCTCTTCGTCCACACGCCAACGACCATCGGCGCCGCGCGCGCAGCGAAAAGCTTGCGTGAACCCATCCCACGCGACCTCGGCGTCATAGTCGGAAACAACCGCCGGCTCGAGCTTGACCGCGATCACGTCAAAGCACCCCACGTGAGTGCACGGTGTCGCACAGCCAGAGAGCACCGAGGGGGGAATGAGAGACGCCATGCAAGCCGTCAGCGTAAGAAGGGAAGTGCGAAGCATGGGTGGAGGATACCCAAGAGACTGTGGTGCCGGAAGGCCCGTACCGGCCGTGCCCGTCGGGTGAGGTGCCGCTGCGGCCTCGATGCAGTGTTCTAGCGCCGCGTCAGGCTTGCGGGGGACGCGCGGCCTGTGGGCCTTAGTTTGGCGAAGCAGCCTCGAGGCCTACGAGTTGGCGACTGTGGTCGTAGAGGCGTTGGGCCATGTTGTCGTCGTGGGCGTGGGGGTTTGGGGATTCGAGGGGCCAGCCGCCGGCGTTTTTGGATTTGTCGCGGTAGACGCCGGTTTGGCTGTAGTAGGCGCCTGGGTGG
>Ga0316201_10000908_pt1 | contig 18697 bp, 18 predicted proteins | sample CS6wburrow_MG_FD_204516 | JGI IMG/M metagenome (GOLD analysis project Ga0316201, IMG submission 204516) | Coastal sediment microbial communities from Delaware Bay, Delaware, United States - CS-6 worm burrow | ecosystem: Environmental > Aquatic > Marine > Coastal > Sediment | place: USA... | reverse complement strand
GCATCAACCAGGACATCGAAAAGTTGAACCTGGCCGCGGATACCATGGCCCAGCTGCTGGAGGAATTGCTCGAGCTCAGCCGTATCGGGCGGGTCGTGGGTGATCTCGTGCCCTGCAGCCTCACCAGTATAGCCCGGCAGGCAATACAGATGACGGAAGCCAGGGCATTCGAGCTGGGAGCTGAAATCGTGGTCGAGAACATGCCGGAAATGAACGTTGACCGAATGCGGCTTACCGAGGTTTATCAAAACCTGATCGAGAATGCGCTGAAGTTTATGGGCAACCAACCATCACCACGGATCGATATCGGATATACCGAGCAAAACGGCAAGCCCTGCTTTTACGTGCGCGATAACGGTAGCGGTATCGCGGCCGAGTATCATGACCTGGTGTTCGGGCTATTCGAACGACTCAACATGGATATCGAGGGCACCGGCGTCGGACTGGCCCTGGTAAAACGCATCATCGAAGTCCACGGTGGTACCGTATGGGTGGAGTCGAAGGGTGCCGGACAGGGCACTACCGTATTCTTTACGCTGTCGGCATCCTGAATCGGGCCGGCAACGGCCGAAGAGATCCCCGCCAATCTGGCGCCCAGTGCCCCAGGTATCGAGATTTTGCACAGTTTGGTTTACTGCGAGGCTATCCAGGTGTTAGTTTGAGCGTTTTTAAGCTTCCGGATAAATGCCCGTGTTTTACAAAACCAGCGATCCCCATGGCCTGCCGCACGACCCCTTTAAAAGTTGCGTCGCACCGCGGCCCATTGCCTGGGTGAGCTCCATGCACCCGAGCGGCGCGATCAACCTGGCACCCTACAGTTTTTTTAACGCACTCGCGGCCAATCCGCCGCTGGTAATGATTTCGTTCAACGGCTACCACGCCCACGGCGGCGAGAAGGATACCCTTTTCAACATCAAGTCCAGCGGCGAGTTCGTCGTCAACATGGTCCCCCTGGCGTTAAAGGACGCGATGAATGTCACCACCGCGAACGTGGCGCATGACGTCGATGAACTGGCGCTGGCCGGCCTGACCACCGAGGAAGCAGAACTGGTCAAGCCACCACGAGTCAGGGAGGCGCCGATTCACCTCGAGTGCGAACTGTTTCAGGAGATCGAGCTACCCTGTACGCTAGCGGACAGCATCAACACGATGATTATCGGCAAGGTGCTCGGGGTGCATATCAGGGACGAAGTGCTGGTCGACGGCCTGGTCGACCTGACGCTGATCAAACCACTGGCGAGACTCGGCTACATGCAATACACCTCGGTGGACGAGCTGTTCTCGATGACGCGCCCCAAGGACTGAGGACGCGCTAGCCGTCCTCGGTCGCCAGCGAGTCCTGGAATTCCCGTGGCACACCATCGCTAAAACGCGCCAGGCCATTGGCCAGGAAATCATCGCGCATCGGTTTGCCGTTACCGACCAGGGCCCGCATGTCTGACGGCCGGGTATGCGTCTTTACCGCCGGCCAGTGGCCGGGCTGGGGATCAGAACCCTCGGCCGCGATCTCGAGCGGGTCGTCTTCGCTGATCGCCGGGGTCTGTTCCAGATCCATGAACTGCCAGGTCGCCTCCAGCGGGATATTGTTATGCGGGTCGTAAAAGTAGATCGACCAGAACAGGCCGTGGTCGACCGCGCCCTCGACCTCGATCCCGGCGGCCTCGACACGGTCCTTGAGCGCAAACAGGGCTTCCCTCGAATCGACCGTGAAAGACACGTGATCGAATCCCAGCGGCAGGCTGGTGCGATCGCCGGGAAACTTTCGGTTCATCACGGTAGCGCCGTCGTACTCGAAAAACGCGATGTGGGTAAGCCCATCGCCCAGCTGGAAAAAATAATGCCGGTAGCCATCGTGCCCAATCCCGGCACTGAGCTGCATGCCCAGTAGATCACGATAAAAGCGAATGGTGGTGACCATGTCGTCGGTGATAAAGGCGAGATGATTGATCCCCTGTAGTGTCATGTTGCGCTCCGGATGCGTCATAAACCTGGATACCGCTAGATTAACGGGTAGCTAATTTTCGCAATCCTGGGAGACGTTGACCCGTCTCTGGTAAAGCTCGCAGCAGGAAAGCCGCAACATGATACCGTAATCCCGGCCCATCATCACGGCTTCCAATCGGGCTTGCTGACGCTGGCGCTGAGGGTTAATCCCGGTCAGCAGGATTTGCCGTCGCTTGCCGCCTTCGACCGCTCACCAGACAAACGAGTAGTTGAACTGCACGATGATGGCCTCGACATCGGGGTACAGGTCCTGTTGCTCCAGTTGCCCGAACGCCTCGGCCGGAGAGCTTTCGCCGGTCTGCAGGTATTGCTCGAGGCGGAACGACCACGAGTGTTGGTCGCTGTATTCCCGCCCAAATTTAAGCCCGACCGTGGTGGCCTCCATTTCACCGAGACGATAGTCGGCACTGACCTCGGCGGGCTGGACTTCCCCGTCGATCAGGAAGTAGCGATAAAAATCGGCTTCGGTTTGTTCGTAGAAACGCAGGTGCGGTTGCAGGTAGAAACCGCCGTCCAGGGTGAGCCGATAGCTGAGGTCCCAGGTATTCGACTCGACACCCCAGTCATCGGTCATATAGCGGTAGGACGCGGTAATAATATCCCGGTTAGGCAGTATTTTCCGGTACTTGCCAAACAGGCTTTGCCGGGATCGGCTATCGGGCCTGTTTTCGAAAAGCTGCCTGACAGGCTCACCAGTCGTGGCGTCCACCACGCTGACGAACTTGTAGGGATCGGTCATGTAGCCGTCGGCTTCACTCAGGGACAGGTTGACCTGGAACAGGCTCGACCTGTTGATAACCTGGGTCACGCCAAACAGCAGGTCCACGATATTCCGCGACTCGGTGCCCGACAACCGGCGCTGATCCAGCATGTCGCTCAATGCAACCGGAACGCCCCCCTCGGGATCGATGTCATCGAGCTCGATATTAAGGCCCATGGTCAGGGTGGTATTTTTCTGGTTCAGGTCATGCTGCCAGCTGGCATTGCCGCTTAACGAGAAAAAATCGGTTTCACCGGAAATGGCAAAGCCCAGGTTGCGGCGATTATTACGATCGAGCGGTTTTTCCCAGTTCAGGCTATAGCTAATCCGCGTGTCCTCGAAGCTGTCGTCGAGCGGCGTTTCGTTCGGCGCCACGGTGTAGGAACCGCCACCGCCGTCATGCTCGTCATCGTCGTCGTCGTCACCACCACCGCCGCCCGAGGGCGTGGTAAAAGTCTGCACCATGGTAGAAGGCACCGCCCCGTTGGCGGACGCGCCGCTCAGGCTGTCGAGCACCAGTTTCATCGACAGGCTCTCGTCGTCGCCCAGGTCTTTGGTGCCGCTGATCACCGGTTCCACCGCTGTCACGCGATCGGTTTCGCTGTAATAAAGTATCGCGCTATCGATATCCCAATCGCCCGCGGTTGCATGATTGCCGGTTCCAAGCAGGGAGCAGGAGGCCGCCGAAAGCAATCCGGCGATTTTCTTTTTACCAGGGTTCTTATCCATCCGGCGTCAGCGGGAAGTCAAACGGACACCCATGTTAGTATCGAAAGCTTAAGCCAATCTTAAATGAATAACTGGTTGGCGAGCACGATGGCTTCGCCGGATCAGCCCAGGGTTAGCGAGGCAAGACTGGTGACAGCGCGGCCGCTACTACTCGACGGTGACCGATTTCGCCAGGTTGCGCGGTTGATCGACATCGGTGCCGCGCAACACGGCGACGTGATAGGCGAATATCTGCAGCGGCACCACCGATAAAATCGGCGTGATGTAGTCGGTATCGCAATCCATTTCGATAACCACGTCGCCGCTATCGGCTTCGAGGTGGGCTCCGCGGTGGGCAAAGACATAAAGTTTGCCGCCGCGCGCCTTGACCTCCTGCATGTTGGAGTGCAGTTTTTCGAGCAGGTCATCGTTGGGTGCGACCACGACTACCGGCATGTCGGCATCGACCAGCGCCAGCGGACCGTGCTTGAGCTCTCCCGCCGGGTAAGCCTCGGCGTGGATATAGGAAATCTCCTTGAGCTTCAACGCGCCTTCCATCGCGATCGGGTAATGCTCGCCGCGACCGAGGAACAGCGCGTGATGCTTGTCGACGAAATCCTCGGCGACGGTCTCGATTTGTGGTTCAAGCTTCAACAACTCTTCAATCATCCGCGGCAGGGAATTGAGTTCGCCGATGATGGCTGCGATGGCCTTGTCATCCAGCCGTTGCTGTATCCGGCCCAGCGACGTGACCAGCAACAGCATCGCCACCAGCTGGGTGGTGAAAGCCTTGGTCGAGGCGACGCCAATCTCGGGACCGGCGCGCGTCATCATCACCAGGTCGGATTCGCGCACCAGCGATGACTCCGGTACATTGCAAATGCATAGCTTGCCGCAGTACTTGTCGGAAGTCAGGCTGCGCAAGGCGGACAGGGTGTCGGCGGTTTCACCGGATTGCGACAGCGTGACAAACAGCGTGTTATCCACCACCACCGACTTGCGGTAACGAAATTCACTGGCAACCTCGACCTGGCAGGGCAGGCCCAGCAGCGATTCGATCCAGTACCTGGCGACCATGCCGGCTATGTAGCTGGTGCCGCAGGCCACGATCTGCACGTTTTCGACACGCTCGAATATCTCTGTCGCATCGAAACCGAACACGTTGTCGAGCACCGCCGAATCGGTGATGCGGCCTTCCAGGCATTCCGCCACGGCCTGTCCCTGTTCGTGGATTTCCTTCTGCATGTAGTGGCGATATTCGCCCTTGCTGGCGGCGTCGGCGGTCTGCTCGCTGGTCTTAACCTCGGGTTGACGCGCCTTGCCGGCGGCATCGTAGATCCGGTAGTCGTCGCCGCTGAGCACGACATAGTCGCCTTCCTCGAGATAGACGAAACGGTTGGTCACCGGCAACAGCGCGGACAGGTCCGAAGCGACGAAGTTTTCCCTGATACCGATGCCGACCACCAGCGGGTTACCGCGGCGGCAGGCGACGAGAGTGCGCGGATCGTCGGTGGCGATGATACCGAGCGCAAAGGCGCCCTCGAGCTCGTCCACGGCTTTCTTGACCGCGGTAAACAGGTCGCCGTCGAAGTAACTGTCAATCAGGTGCGCCACCACTTCGCTGTCGGTTTCCGAGCTAAACTCGTAACCTTTTTGCAGCAGGCGTTCGCGGATACCCTTGTAATTCTCGATGATGCCGTTGTGCACCACGGCGATACGCTCACTGGAAAAATGCGGATGGGCGTTGCTCTCGGAGGGTTCGCCGTGGGTGGCCCAGCGCGTGTGCGCGATACCGATATGGCCGGGCTGCTCGGAAGACATCCTGCTCTCGAGTTCCCGCACCTTGCCCAGCGCACGGAAACGCGCAAGCCTGTTGTCGTTGATCAGGGCAATACCGGCGGAGTCATAACCGCGGTACTCCAGACGGTATAGGCCTTCGAGTAAAATCGAGCTAACATCGCGATGCGCCAGTGCGCCGACTATTCCACACATGGTTAACTACCCTTCTTTTCCGGTTTCGACCAGCTGCCAATAGTAACCTGTTTGGCGCGCGAGATCGTCAGTTTGTCGGCCGGCGCGGTCCTGGTAATGGTCGAGCCGGCGCCGATGGTCGCGTTGCGCTCGACGCGCACCGGCGCAACCAGTTGCGTATCCGACCCGATAAAAACCCCGTCCTCGATAACGGTCGTCGACTTGTTTGCCCCGTCATAGTTACAGGTAATGGTGCCGGCACCGATGTTGACGTCGCTGCCCATCTCGGTGTCGCCGATATAACTCAGGTGGTTCACCTTGCTGCGCTGGCCGATCTGCGACTTCTTGGTTTCGACGAAATTACCAATCCTGGCTTCGTCTTCGAGTTCGCTACCGGAGCGAATGCGCGCGAAAGGCCCAATGCTTACATGACGACCGACGACCGCCTCGTCGATCCAGGTCATGGGCAGGATCTGGCTGTCGGCCGCGATGCTGGTATTGCGAATAACGCAGTTGGCGCCAATGCGTACGTTGTCGCCGAGCGTCACCACGCCCTCGAAGACGCAATTCACGTCGATCTCCACGTCCCTGCCGGCCTCGACAATACCACGAATATCGATCCGCTTCGGATCGTAAATCTTGACGCCATGGTCCATCAGCGCCTCGACCTGCCGGGCTCGATAAATCGCCTCGACCGCGGCCAGCTGTTGCTGGTTGTTTACCCCGTTGACTTCCTCGGGATCGGCGCAGGCAACCGCGTTTACCGTATCGCCCGCCTCGACCGCGATACCAACCACATCGGTTAAATAGTATTCTCGTTGTGCATTGTCGTTATCCAGCGCCGTGACCAGGGGCCGCAGCCGGTCGCCCCGAATCAGCATCAGGCCGGAGAAGCATTCGCCGATCGCCTGCTGCTCCGGGGTTGCATCTTTTTGCTCGACGATGGCCTGTATCCTATTCCTCGACCGCACAATACGCCCGTAGCCGAAGGGATTCGGCGGCTCGAAGCTCAGTATGCAGACCGCGGCGTCGCTGGTCCGATCGATCATCGACGCCATGGTTTCCGCGCGGATCAGCGGCACATCGCCGAACAACACCAGCACCGAGTTACCAGGATTAACCTGCTCGAGACACTGTTGCAGCGCATGCCCGGTGCCGAGTTGTTCGGACTGGACGACAAACTCCAGTTCCTGCCCCCGCATCGCGCGCTGCACCTGCTCGCCGCCATGGCCGACGACGACGATGATCTGCTCGGGTTCGAGCGCGCGGCCGGCATCGACCACGTGCTGCAGCAACGGACGACCCGCAAGTTCATGCAGCACCTTGGGACGCGCGGACTTCATGCGCGTGCCCTGGCCTGCGGCGAGAATGACAACACTCAGTGGCATAGATGGATTCTAGAATAAAATCAGCGGCTTATTGTATTGCAATGCGGCAGTTTCGTCATTCTGGAATATCCCGTCATTGCGGGCTTGGCCCGCAATCTATAGTTCAGGGTGTAACAGATACGAGCGGAAAGCCCGTTGGGCTTTCCGGCAGAATATTTCAGGCCTGCTGGTATGGATGCCGGCTCGGAGGCCGGCATGACAAGGACAACCGGGTATGAAATACCCGATTTTTATTTCTTTCTCAGTTTCTTGATGGCCGCTATCTGCGCAGCGGCGGCGGCAAGCTCGGCCTTGGCCTTGGCCACGTCGAGATCGGACTGCTGGTCGGCGAGCGCATCCTCGGCACGTTTCTTCGCTTCGAGCGCGGCGGCCTCGTTGAGGTCATGCGCGCGAATCGCGGTATCGGACAACACAGTCACCAGGTGCGGCTGGACTTCCAGGATGCCCCCGGAGATAAAGAAGAACTCCTCTTTACCGCCACCCATGTCGAGACGCACTTCACCGGGCTTCAAGGGTGAAATCAGCGGCGTGTGGCGCGGCGCGATGCCAACCTCGCCCATTACCGCCGGCGCGTACACCATTTCCGCCTCGCCGGAGAAGATCTGTTCCTCGGCGCTGACGATTTCTACCTGGATTGTGCTCATCGCGCTACCTTACAGGTTCTTGGCGCGTTCGGCGACTTCTTCGATACCGCCGACCATGTAAAAAGCCTGTTCCGGGTACTGGTCCATTTCACCTTCGAGAATCTGCTTGAAGCTCGAGATGGTATCCTTGACCGAGACGTACTTGCCAGGCGAACCGGTGAATACCTCGGCGACGAAGAACGGCTGCGACAGGAAGCGCTGGATCTTGCGCGCACGGCTGACCACGAGCTTGTCTTCCTCGGAGAGTTCGTCCATGCCGAGGATCGCGATGATATCCTTCAGTTCCTTGTAACGCTGCAGCGTGCCCTGGACGCCGCGCGCGGTGTCGTAGTGCTCGTTGCCGACAACGTTGGGATCGAGGATCCGCGAGGTCGAGTCGAGCGGGTCCACCGCCGGGTAGATACCCAGTTCCGCGACCTGGCGCGACAGTACCAGGGTTGCGTCGAGGTGCGCGAAGGTGGTCGCCGGCGACGGGTCGGTCAAGTCGTCCGCCGGTACGTATACCGCCTGGAAGGAGGTGATCGAACCGGTCTTGGTCGAGGTGATGCGTTCCTGCAGCACGCCCATTTCGAGCGCCAGCGTCGGCTGGTAACCTACCGCAGACGGCATCCGCCCGAGCAGAGCCGATACCTCGGTGCCCGCCAGCGTGTAACGGTAAATATTGTCGACGAACATCAGTACGTCGCGGCCTTCGTCGCGGAAGTACTCCGCCATGGTCAGGCCCGACAGCGCCACGCGCAGACGGTTTCCGGGAGGCTCGTTCATCTGGCCATAGACCAGCGCCACCTTGTCGATAACGCCGCCGTCGGTCATTTCGTGGTAAAAGTCGTTACCTTCACGAGTCCGCTCGCCCACGCCTGCGAATACCGAGAAGCCGGAGTGCTCGACCGCGATGTTACGAATCAGCTCCATCAGGGTTACCGTCTTGCCCACGCCGGCACCGCCGAACAGTCCGATCTTGCCGCCCTTGGCGATCGGCATGATCAGGTCGATGACCTTGATACCGGTTTCGAGGATTTCAGTAGTGGCTGCCTGCTCGTCGTAAGTCGGCGGCTTGCGGTGAATCGGCATGCGAGACTCTTCGCCGATCGGCCCCTTTTCATCGATCGGGTTGCCGAGTACATCCATGATGCGGCCCAGGGTCTTCTGCCCTACCGGTACCGTAATCGGTTGCCCCGTATTGCTGACTTCGAGTCCACGGCGCAGGCCCTCGGCAGCACCCATCGCAATGGTGCGCACGACGCCGTCTCCGAGCTGTTGCTGCACTTCCAGCGTCAGGCCTTCGGCCTCGGCGATCAAAAGCGCGTCGTATACCTTGGGAACAGCGTCTCGGGGAAACTCTACGTCGACGACCGCGCCGATGACTTCCACGATATTACCTGTGCTCATCTGTTAATCCTCTGTCAATCTTCAATATTCAATGTTTAAACTGCTGCCGCGCCGCCGACGATTTCGCTGATTTCCTGCGTTATCGAAGCCTGGCGTTCACGGTTGTAAATAAGCTGTAGCTCATCGATCATGGCGCCGGCGTTATCGGTGGCGTTTTTCATCGCCAACATGCGCGCCGCCATCTCGCAGGCAACGTTCTCGACCACGGCCTGGTAAACCAGTGATTCGATATAACGATCCAGTACGCCGTCGAGCACCTCTCTCGCATCGGGCTCGTAGATATAATCCCAGTGATGGCTGAGCTCCTTGTCTTCCGCGGGCTGCACCGGCACCAGCTGCGTCATCGTCGGCTGCTGGGTCATGGTGTTGACGAATTCGTTGCTGATCAGGTAGATCACGTCGATTTCGCCTTCCTCGTACTTGCTCAGCAGGGCCTGCACCGGCCCGATAATTTGCCCGATCTCGGGGCTATCGCCGATGTGACTGGTCTCGGCAATTACCCTGGCACCGATGCGCTTGAAGAAGCCCAGGGCCTTGGTGCCAAAGGTAGCAACCTCGATCTCGATACCCTTGTCATCGAGTTCGCCGATATGGTTCAGCGCCTTCTTGAACATGTTGGTATTAAGGCCGCCACACAGGCCTCGATCGGTAGATACAGCGACGACACCGGCACGCTTGATCGGCCGCTCGACCAGGAACGGGTGCTTGTACTCGGCGTGTGAACTCGCGATATGGCTGACCACATCGGCAATCCGCTGCGCGTAGGGGCGCGTGGCGTACATCTGGTCCTGGGCGCGACGCATCTTGCTCGCCGCCACCATTTCCATTGCCGCGGTGATCTTCTGAGTGTTCTTGACACTCGTGATCTTGGTCTTTATCTCTTTACCGCCAGCCATCGAATTCGCCTCTAGTAAACGCCGTTGGCCTTGAAGTCTTCGATTGCCTGCTTGATCTCGGCCGCGATATCGTCGTTGTAATCGCCGGCCTCGTTGATCTTGTCGAGCAGGTCCTGCTTGTTGGAGCGAATATGCGCCAGCATTGCGTCCTCGAAGGCAACTACCCTGGTAACATCGACGTCATCGAGGTAGCCCTCGTTGGCCGCGTACAGTGAGACCGCCATTTCGGCAACCGACAGCGGTGAGTACTGGCGCTGCTTCATCAATTCGGTAACGCGCTGGCCGCGCTCGAGCTGCTTGCGCGTGGCCTCGTCGAGGTCGGACGCGAACTGTGAGAAAGCCGCCAGCTCGCGGTACTGCGCCAGCGCCAGGCGCACGCCGCCACCGAGTTTCTTGATAATCGGCGTCTGCGCCGCACCACCCACGCGTGAGACCGACAGGCCGGCGTTGATCGCGGGTCGGATACCGGCGTTGAACAGGTCCGATTCGAGGAAGATCTGGCCGTCGGTGATCGAGATCACGTTGGTCGGTACGAAGGCCGATACGTCACCGCCCTGGGTTTCGATGATCGGCAGCGCGGTCAGCGAACCGGTCCGGCCCTTGACCTTGCCGTCGGTAATTTTCTCGACGTAGTCGGGGTTGATACGCGCCGCGCGCTCGAGCAGACGCGAGTGCAGGTAGAAAACGTCGCCCGGGTAGGCCTCGCGTCCCGGCGGACGACGCAGCAGCAGCGATACCTGGCGGTAAGCCCAGGCCTGCTTGGTCAGGTCGTCGTAAACGATCAGGGCGTCTTCGCCCTTGTCGCGGAAGTATTCTCCCATGGTGCAGCCGGAGTAGGGCGCGATGAACTGCAGCGCCGCCGAGTCGGAAGCGTTCGCCGCGACCACGATGGTGTGCTCCATGGCGCCATGTTCTTCCAGTTTGCGCACCACGTTGGCGATGGTCGAGGCCTTCTGCCCGATGCCGACGTAAACACATTTGATACCGGTGCCCTTCTGGTTGATGATCGCGTCGATCGCGACCGCGGACTTACCGGTCTGACGGTCACCAATGATCAATTCGCGCTGACCGCGGCCAATCGGCACCATCGCGTCGATCGACTTGAGACCGGTCTGCACCGGCTGCGATACCGACTGGCGCGCGATAACGCCGGGCGCAACTTTTTCGATCGGTTCGAACTGGGTCGCATCGATCGCGCCCTTGCCGTCGATCGGCTGGCCCAGCGAATTGACTACGCGGCCGAGCAGCTGCTCACCCACCGGCACCTCGAGAATGCGGCCGGTGCACTTGACGGTATCCCCTTCCGATATGTGTTCATAGTCGCCGAGAATTACCGCACCCACCGAATCGCGCTCGAGGTTGAGCGCCATACCGAAGGTGTTGCCCGGGAATTCGATCATTTCGCCCGACATGACGTCGGCGAGGCCGTGGATGCGCGCGATGCCGTCCATCAGGGAGACGACGGTGCCCTCGGTGCGAGCTTCGGCGGTACTCTCGAAGTTCTTGATGCGATCTTTGATCAGTTCGCTAATTTCTGACGGATTAAGTTGCATTGCTTTGTATCCCGTAATTTAAAGTATTCTGTTACCTGTTTACCGCGTGCACGAGTTTTTCGATCCGGCCGCTGGCCGAGCCGTCGATGACCAGGTCGCCCGCGGTAATCACCGCGCCCGCGATCAGGCTCTCATCGATCTCGGCGATCAAATTGACTTTTTTGCCCAATCGTTTGGCCATGTTCTGCGCAATCTGCTCCTGCTGCTCGGTCGTAAGAGCCTGCGCGCTTCTGACCTGAACCTCGATCTTGCCCTCGGCTTCCTGTTTCAGCGTTGCGTAGAGCGCCGCGATCGCCGGTAGCGCCGCGAGTCGGCTGTTTTCCGCCAACAGGCGAACCGCGTTTTCGAAGTCGCTATCGCTCTCGAGCCCGGCACCCGCGAGCACCGACAGGAACAACTCGCCCAGTTCCCTGGGCAGCAAGTCGGGTTGCTCGAGCAGAGCCTTCATGTCCGCATCGGCGGCAACCGCCGCGGCCAGCTGCAGCCCGTTCTGCCAATCGTCGAGCCTGCTCTGCTCCAGCGCCAGCTCGAAAAAAGCCCTGGCGTAGGGTCGGGCAGCAGTTTGGAAATCAGCCATTGCCTATGCCCTAGATCTGCGCGACGAGTTCGTCGAGCACGGCGGCGTGCGCCTTGGCGTCGACTTCGCGCTTCAGGATCTGCTCCGCGCCAGCCAGCGCGATGGACGATACCTCTTTGCGCAACTGCTCGCGCGCCGCGGTAACCTGCTGATCGATTTCGACGCTGGCGGCGGCCTTGGCCTTTTCGGCTTCCTCGCGTGCGGCCTCCTTGGCCTCGTCGACGATTTCGTTAGCGCGCTTTTGCGCCTGGTTGATGATTTCCTGCGCCTGGGCCTTGGCTTCGTTAAAGCTCTCCTTGACCTTGACCTCGGCTTCCTCGAGGCTCTGCTGCCCGCGTTGCGCCGCGGCCAGGCCCTCGGAGATACGAGCGTTACGCTCTTCCAAGGCCGCGATCAACGGCGGCCAGATATATTTCATGCAGAACCAGACAAAGATCCCGAAAGTGATCATCTGCCCTATCAGCGTTGCATTGAAATTCATGTTGCTGTCCTCGTTCGGATTGAGACCAGGGCTTTAACCCGCTACCGCGAACATGACATACATCGCCAGACCAACCGCGATCATCGGTACCGCGTCGAGCAGGCCGATGATAATGAAGAACTGGGTACGAAGTATCGGGATCAGTTCCGGTTGACGCGCCGCGCCTTCGAGAAAGCGACCACCGAGCAGGCCGACACCGATTGCGGCACCGAGCGCGCCGAAGCCCAGCATCAAGGCGCCAGCGATATAGAGCAAAGCATTTTCCATCATTATCTCCTAGTAATAGAGTGTGTTTGTTTTGAAAGTTTAGTGATCTGTCTGCGATGCCATATCGAGATATACGATGGTCAGCGTCATGAAGATAAACGCTTGCAAGGTAATGACCAGAATATGGAATATCGCCCAGCCCAGCTGCAGGAAGCCACCAAAAATACCGAGCGCAATACCGCCGCCGTACATCAGTGCAATCAGAATGAATATCATTTCGCCCGCGTACATGTTGCCGAACAGACGCAGGGCCAGTGAAACCGGTTTGGCGATCAAGGTTACGCCCTCCAGAATCAGGTTGACCGGCAGCATGTATTTCGGGAAGGGATGAAACGCGAGTTCGGCAAAAAAGCCACCCGGGCCCTTCATCTTGATACTGTAGTAGATCACCAGCACGAACACGGCCAGAGACAGGCCGAAGGTAATGTTGGGATCGGTCGTGGGTACGATCTTGAGATAGGGCAAACCCATCAGGCCGGCGAGCCAGGGTACCAGGTCGACCGCAATCAAATCCATCAGGTTGAGCAGGAAGATCCAGACGAAAATCGTCAGCCCCAACGGCGCGACCAGCGCACTCTTGCCGGAGTAGGAGCCACGCACCGAATCGTCGATGAACTGGATCATCATCTCGACGAAATTTTGCCATCCGGTGGGCGCGTCGGTCGATGCCTTTTTCGCCGCCCGATGGAAAAGCCACAGGAACAACACGCCGAGGCCGATAGAGAAAGCCATCGAATCGATGTTGATAGACCAGAAACCCATCTCGGCGATTTCGTCCGCGCCATGAGCGATGCCCCAACTACCGTCAGCCTTCTGGCCATAGGTCAGGTTGGTCAAGTGGTGCTTGATGTATTCGCCAGAATTCGCGTAGCTACCAGCCATATTCGATCAATTACCTTTTATTATTAACGGTGTTATCCATTAACGGTGCTAACCAGCCGGACAACTGAATCAAAACAAATCCGGCGAACAAAATAACTGGATCCCAGGGGTATCCCGAGGTGAAAGCGAGTACGAAAATCATACTCATCATCACCCATTTACCGATTTCGTATCGGTATGCGTAGCCCAACCACTGCGCCGCATCTTTATTGTTTTTCGTGGCCTGCATCATCCTGATGCCAAAGTACGTGCCAGGTACCAGGGCCGCCAGGCAGCCCACCAGGGCCGACAACAACGCCTCGCTGTCCCAGAGTCCTGCGCCTGCCAGGTAAACAACCCCCAGAATATATTGAAGAACCAGCGCCCTGATAATCTGATTTTTCATCACTTTTCGCGGCAGCGATTCTGCTCGGGAAAACCCTGCCAAAAAGCGGATGCAGAGTATAACGGAGTTAATCGCGAATAATCAATGACCCGAATAAATATATTTAAGGCGCCAAATGCTCGAGGATTCCATCGAGTTCGGCGCTGCTGTGAAAGTGGATAACCAGCTGCCCCGAACCCTTTTTCCCGGGCTTGATTTTGACCGCCGCGCCAAGTTTTTCGCTGAGGCTGTTTTCGAGACGCTGGATGTCGGGATCGACCGCGGCCGGCTTCGGCTTGCCGACGCCAGTCTGCGCTGCCAGCGTTTTCTTCACCAGCAGCTCGGTTTCGCGCACCGACAACCCGCGATTGACCACCAGCCGTGCGACCTCGATCTGGTCGTGGCGGATCAGCGCCAGCAGGGCACGCGCATGCCCCATGTTGAGCAAGCCCTTGTTAACCTGCTGCTTGACCGGATCCGCCAGGTCGAGCAGGCGCAGCAGGTTGCTGACGGCCGCCCGCGAGCGCCCGACCGAGTCCGCAACCTGTTGATGCGTAAGATCAAATTCCTCGATCAGGCGTAAAAACGCGTGCGCCTCCTCGAGCGGGTTCAGGTCCTCTCGCTGGATATTTTCGATTAGCGCGATCGCGGCAGCCGAGCGGGCATCGAGTTCACGGACTACCGCTGGAATTTTCTGCAGCCCGGCAAGTTGCGCCGCGCGCCAGCGGCGCTCACCGGCTACCAGCTCGAAATGGTTACCCTCGGGACGCACCACCACCGGCTGCACGATACCCTGCGAGCGAATCGAATCGGCCAGCTCCTGTAAAGCTTCCTGGTCGAAGTTTTGCCGCGGTTGGTACTTGCCGCGCTGGATACGGTCGATATCGAGTTCGATCAAACCATTCGATTTTTCTTCGTCGTCAACGCGGGCAACCTCTTCGATGTTTCCGATGAGTGATCCGAGTCCTCTTCCCAGGCGCTTTTTTTTCATATTGATTATTTATGGTACTCATTAATTATGATGATTGTGGCTTCAGTTAACTTGCCAGCGCCTCCGCAGATCGCCGGCTCACAGACAAATAAAGGTTTCTTGCCTGGTAAAGCCACTCCTGCCCCGGGCGCCAGCGAGCCAATCCGAGGGGCGCTTCTTCGAAATCTGGCAACCGCGTTGCAACCCTCAACAAGGAATCGGCCCTTGCGCATCGCGCCGCGCCTGGTTGCCAGATCCCACAGAAACGCTGAAACCACGATTAACATATTTACTGAGCACCAACGTGATGTTTTTGCTTGGCTTCACGGCGCAGCACCTCGCCGGCGAGCGCGAGGTAGGCCATCGAACCGCGTGAATTCCTGTCGTATTTCAGAATCGAGAGTCCAAAACTCGGCGCCTCGGCCAGTGCCACGTTGCGCGGGATGACGGTGCGGTAAACGCGATCGCCAAAATGCTCCACCAGCTCCGACGACACGTCATTGGAAAGATTGTTGCGCGAATCGTACATGGTGCGCAGCAAGCCTTCGATGCGGATATCGGGATTCACGCTGACTCGAATCTGTTCGATGGTATCGAGCAGCGAGGACAATCCCTCGAGCGCGAAGTACTCACACTGCATCGGGATCACGACGCCATCGGCGGCGACCAGGGCGTTGACGGTCAACATGTTCAGCGCCGGCGGACAGTCGATCAGTATGTAATCGTAGCTGTCGCGCAGCGTATCTAGCGCCAGCGAAAGCTGTTTTTCGCGGCCGATCTTGTTCATCAACTGCACCTCGGCCGCGGTCAGGTCGGCGTTGGCAGGCAGCACGTCGTAGCCCGCCTCGGTGGCGTGCCGCAGCGCCTGGCCGGCGCTGGCTTCACCGAGAAGCACATCGCAGACGCTGTACTGCAGATCGTTCTTGTCGATGCCGCTGCCCATGGTCGCGTTGCCCTGCGGGTCCATATCGACCAGCAGCACGCGGCGCCGGGTCGCGGCCAGCGCAGCGGCCAGGTTGACCGTGGTCGTGGTCTTGCCGACTCCGCCCTTTTGATTCGCGATGGTAATAGTCCTGGTCATAGCGGTGTAATCGTCACCAGGCTGCGGGTTTCGCCGATGCCGGGCACGGTTAGCGTTTCTTCCTCGAGTTTATATTTGTCGGGATCCAGCTGCTTCGCCTCCTGTTGCTTGAGTCCGGTCTTCATCGTCAGCAACCGGGTCTCGGGCGTCAGTAAATGACTTACGCTGTCACAGAATTCCGCCAAAGGCGCAAAAGCACGGCTGATAATAAAATCCAGCGAGTCCGGCGCATGATAGTCCTGAACCCGCGACTGCACAACTTGCGCATTGCGCAGCCCGCAATGCGCGATCGCCTGGCGGATGAAACGCGTTTTGCGCGCATTGCTGTCGAGCATCACCCAGATGGTTCCGGGCATTGCAATCGCCAGCGGTATTCCGGGCAGGCCGGCGCCGCTGCCCACGTCCAGCACCTTGTTGGCATTTAACAGCGACGGCATCAGCGACAGGCTGTCGAGCAAGTGGTGGGTCAGCATTTTACGCGGCTCGGTGATAGCGGTCAGGTTATACACCTGGTTCCATTTGCCGAGCAGCTGCAGGTATTCCAGCAATTGATCGTACTGCGACTGTTGCAGCGAGATTCCAAGTTCCTCGGAACCGGCGCGGAGTTCGCCTGCGAGATCCATTCAGGCTGACTTCTGCACCTGGTATTGATGCCGCTTGAGATGCACCAGCAACAATGAAATGGCCGCCGGGGTAATCCCGGAGATCCGGCTCGCCTGGCCAATCGTCACCGGCCGATGCTGCGCCAGTTTCTGACAAACCTCGTTGGACAGGCCGCGCACCAGGGCGTAATCGATCGTTTCCGGCAGCTCGGTTTGCTCGTGCTGACTGGCCTTGTCGATTTCCTGCTGCTGGCGCGCGAGATAACCGGCGTACTTGGCGTTGACCTCGGCCTGTTCGCGCACGTTCTGCGGGTAGGAATCGGCATCCTCGATCAACGGCATGACATCCGCGATTTCGACCTCTGGCCGTTTCAGAATTTCGGCGACGCGATATTCGCGAGTCACCGGATTCTGCAGCACGCTTTCAAGGGTGGTGGCGGCGGCCGTATCGGGCCTGACCCATTGGTCATTGAGGGCCTGGTTCAACGACTCGAGACGCTCGCGGTACTGTTCGAAAGCGCGCCAGCGCGCATCCTCGACCAGCCCCAGTTCGCGACCCAGCTCGGTCAGGCGCAAATCGGCATTATCCTCGCGCAACATCAGGCGGTACTCGGCGCGCGAGGTGAACATACGGTAAGGTTCTTTGGTGCCGCGCGTGATCAGGTCATCGACCAACACGCCCATATAGGCCTCGGAACGCTTCAGTTCCAACGGCTTTTTACCCTGCACCCGGGCGGCGGCGTTGGCGCCGGCGATCAAACCCTGCGCGCCCGCCTCCTCGTAGCCGGTGGTGCCATTGATCTGGCCGGCGAAATAAAGCCCCTCGATAAAGCGGGTTTCCAGCGTCGGGCGCAGGTCGCGCGGATCGAAGTAATCGTACTCGATGGCGTAACCGGGCCGGGTAATCAGCGCCTGCTCGAAACCGAGCATGCTGTTGACAAAGCGCTGCTGCACATCGTAAGGCAGGCTGGTGGAGATGCCGTTGGGATAGACCTCGCCCAGCTGCAGGCCCTCGGGTTCGACAAAAACCTGGTGCGAGGTCTTGTCGGCAAACCTCACCACCTTGTCCTCGATAGACGGGCAGTAGCGTGGACCGACGCCCTCGATCTCGCCGCTGAACAGCGGCGAACGGTGCAGGCTTTCACGAATAATATCGTGGGTCTTTTCGTTGGTATGGGTGATATGGCAGCAAACCTGCTCGGGGTGCATATCGAGCGTCCCCATGGTCGAAAACAACGGCAGCGGCGAGTCCCCCGGCTGCTCCTCGAGCCGCGTGTAGTCGATGGTTTTGCGATCGATGCGCGGCGGTGTCCCGGTTTTCAGGCGATCGACACGAAACGGCCGCGCGCGCAGGCGCTCGGCGAGGGCGCTCGCCGGCGGATCCCCGGCGCGGCCGCCGGCATAGTTAGCGTCGCCAATATGGATCTTGCCGTCGAGAAAAGTGCCCACGGTCAAGACCACGGTGGCAGCGTAGAACCTGAGCCCCATTTGCGTGACGACGCCCTCGATGGCGTTGCCGTTTTCAATCAGGTCGACCACCGGTTGCTGGAAAATCGACAATCCGGGCTGGTTTTCCAGCTTGCCGCGGATCGCCATGCGATACAGCTGGCGGTCGGCCTGGGCACGCGTCGCGCGCACCGCGGGGCCCTTGCGCCGGTTAAGAATGCGAAACTGGATACCGGCCTTGTCCGCGGCCAGCGCCATTTCACCGCCCAACGCATCTATCTCCCTGACCAGGTGGCCCTTGCCAATCCCACCGATCGCGGGATTGCAGGACATTTGCCCGAGGGTTTCGATGCTATGCGTGAGCAGCAGCGTATCGACGCCCATGCGCGCGGCCGCAAGCGCAGCCTCGGTACCCGCATGCCCGCCGCCGACCACGATCACATCGAAACGCTTCTGAAATTCCATAACCGGCCATATTAACCAAAAAGGGCGCGCATTCTAGCGTAATAGTGCGTCTTTTCCAAAACTAAGACCGCGGGAATATGCCCGGGTGGCGAAGTTAACGGGGTGGCTCCGCGGGATCGGCGCGCGGTTTCGGTAATTTATTATGCCAGTCTACTTTACAAGCTTCGCCAAAACGGGGTCTGACCCCGGTTTTCGCGTGACCCCGGTTTTCGCGGTTGGCGAGGTTCACGGGGTGGCTGCGCGGGATCA
>Ga0316201_10000907_pt1 | contig 18702 bp, 12 predicted proteins | sample CS6wburrow_MG_FD_204516 | JGI IMG/M metagenome (GOLD analysis project Ga0316201, IMG submission 204516) | Coastal sediment microbial communities from Delaware Bay, Delaware, United States - CS-6 worm burrow | ecosystem: Environmental > Aquatic > Marine > Coastal > Sediment | place: USA... | reverse complement strand
ATCCGTCCGGATCTGGTGATTCTGGATATCCGCATGCCCGGGCGTTCCGGACTCGAGGTGCTGCCGGAATTCAAGATCCTGCAACCGGCCCCCCACGTCATCATGATCACCGCGTTCCACGATATGGATACCACCATCGAGGCGATGCAGCAGGGAGCTGAAGACTACATCCACAAGCCGGTGGACATCGATGAACTGGATGCGGCCGTCGAGCGCATCCTGGGTCTCGGGCGTGCGGACAACCTGGTTCCAACGAGTGATGTCGCAGGCGGTCGCTTCGAGATGGTTGGGCGCAGCCGCGCCATGAAGGATGTGTTCAAAAACATCGGTCTGGTCGCGCGCAGCAACACCACGGTGTTGATTACGGGAGAGAGTGGCACCGGCAAGGAGCTGGTGGCGCGGGCTGTCCACAAGGCGAGCGAAAATGCCGGTGGTCCCTTCGTGGTGGTCAACTGCGCCGCCGTGGTAGAGACTCTGCTGGAATCCGACATGTTCGGTCACGAGAAGGGCGCGTTTACCGGGGCAGTCGGCCGCCAGCCTGGCAAGTTTGCGCTTGCCGCCGGTGGCACCATCTTTCTGGACGAGGTCGGCGAGATGTCACCTGCCATGCAGGCGAAGCTACTGCGCGTTTTGCAGTACAAGGAGTTTACGCCCCTCGGATCCAAGACAGCACAGCGTACAGATGCCCGCATCATCACGGCGACCAATATCGAGTTGACTGAACTGGTTGCGCAGGGCCGCTTCCGTGAGGATCTCTACTACCGTCTGCGGGTGGTGAACGTGCATCTGCCGCCGTTGAGAGAGCGCCCTGAAGACCTGCCGGATCTGGTGCAGACTTTGCTGGCGAGGATCAACGCGGATCTGCGCAGCGGCATAACGCACATCGACCAGGCCGTGCTCGACTGCTTCGGTGACTATACCTGGCCGGGCAATGTGCGCGAACTCGAGAATATGTTGCTGAAATCGGTCGCGTTGACAGCGGGCAACACGCTCACCCTCGACCAGTTGCCACCGGAACTGCAGGGTGCCTGTGCCCCGCCGAAGAATCGGGAGCAAGCGACAATCGGGTTGAGCAGTCTGGCAGAGATGGAGCGCAACCATGTCGCTCGCGTATTGCAGGCGACCGGCTGGCACCGGGGGCAGGCCTGCGAGATCCTCGATGTGTCGCGCCCAAGGTTGCGCCGCATCATGCGCGAGTACGATCTGCAACCACCGACCGATTCGGAAGACCCTCAGGATGTTGATGATTGACCGTGCCGAAAGATTGAACGATCTGTTCAATCCGTTAAGAGGCTGCCGGACCCTATTGAACACCCTGTTCTCTTGACTCACCCGGTCGGCGTCCGCCGGCCACCTGCGCGTCGGAATTTCCTGCCAGATAACGCTTTGAAAATAGGGTTTAGTTTCCGCCGCAATTGACCTGGGTCAAGCGGTCGTCAGCCGATTGTTTTTGCGGCATGAAACCTGCACCAGAGATGGGGTATTTCGAAGAACAAGCGCCGAGCCGATCGGCGTCGCCAGAGCACCAACGGAGAATCTTGATGAAAAGAATACTAACCGCACTAGCGATCCTGCTGATCGCCGGTGTGTCTCAAGCGGCGGTCACCAAGACCGCGCCATCCGGTAAGGCAGGTTGTCTGAGCTGCCACGACGGCATTGAAGACATCCGCGACGATGCAGCCGTGATGATGCTGCAGATCAAGGCTATTGGCGCCGCCAATGGCGACCCGGCCGGCTGTGTCGTGTGTCACGGTGGTGACCCCAAGGGCACCTCGGTGGAGACAGCCCACAAGGGTTCGCCGGATGGCCTGAAAAATGGCAACGGTCCAAAGACCTACTACCCGGATCCCGGTTCGGTGTGGATTGCCGAAAACACCTGTGGCCAGTGCCACAGTGGATATGCCTACCGTGTCGAGCGCTCCCTGATGAACACCGAGGCAGGCAAGATCCAGGGCAACCTGCATACCTGGGGAATTGCCGAGGTACAGAATCACAAGGTTCCCTGGGGTAACTACGACGTCAAGGATACCGACGGCCAGATCCCACAAGTCGGAACCGAGCAGTACAAGGAGTACATGAAGTCGATGGTTGCCGCCCACGGTGACCAGTTCCCGACCGAGCTGAAGATGGTGCCTCAGCCGACTGTCGAGGAGATTGAAAAAGATCCCAAGCTCGCCGGCTTCACCTACCAGCGTCAGCAGTGTCAGCGCTGCCACGTCGGTGTGAAAGGCCGTGAGAAGCGCGGTGACTACCGCGGCATGGGTTGTTCGTCCTGCCACATTCCGTATGGCAATGAAGGCTATTACGAGGGTAAGGACCCAACCATCAACAAGGAAGAGAAGGGTCATATGCTGACCCACAAGATCCAGGCGACCCGCAAAACCAAGGTCAAGCATGGCGACGTGGAATACTCCGGTATTCCGGTCGAAAGCTGCAACTCCTGCCACAACCGAGGCAAGCGCATCGGCGTTACCTACCAGGGTCTGATGGAGTTCCCGTACGGTTCTCCATACAACGCTGATGGCGGTAAGCAGCCCAAGCTGCATACCAAGAAATACCTGTTCATTTCCGACGACCTGCATCACCAGATCGATTCCCGTCCGGAGAACCCGAAGGGTGGTCTGCTGTGTCAGGACTGCCACACCACCATCGATATGCACGGTGACGGCAACATCTTCGGCACCACCCTGGCCCAGGTCGAGGTGGAGTGTCAGGACTGCCACGGCACGACTGACCAGTTCCCCTGGGAGCTGCCGTTGGGTTACTCGGAAGAGTTTGCCAAGGACCTGCCGAAGGGCGAGCGTGGTCTGACCAACGACCTGTTGATGGAGACGGCGGCATTCGCCACCATCTACGACAAGCGTGAAGGCTACCTGAAGACCGCGCGTGGTAACCCCTTCGGTAACGTCGTCAAGGACGGTACCAAGGTCATCATGCACTCGGCCACCGGTAACGACTTCGAAGTACCGCTGCTCAAGCAGCTGAAGATCGACAACAAGTGGAAGAGTCCGGACGCCATGGTCGCCATGAGCAGCGTACAGAAGCACGCCGATAGTCTCGAGTGCTACGCCTGTCATGCCTCCTGGGTACCGCAGTGCTACGGCTGTCACGTCCAGGTCAACTACGGCAAGGACCAGGACGGCAAGCCCTATGAGGATGCCGACTGGGTCGCCGGCGGTAACAAGCGTTTCGATAACGGCCAGACTGCCGAGTCGCCGCTGGGTACACACGGGATAAAGAGCCCCGGCAAGGTGTTCGAGACCCGCGCCTACCTGCGTTGGGAAGAGCCGGTCCTGGGTATCAACGGCGAAGGTCGTGTGACCCCGCTGATGCCGGGTTGCCAGATCGTCTACACGGTATTCGACCGCAACAACAAGGTGGTAGCCCTGAACCAGCTCGGCAAGTCGCTCGACGAGCAGAAAGAGCTTGGCCAGGAACGTACCCCGGATGCGATCGATATGGCTCCGGTACAGCCACACTCCGCACAGCGCAAGGCGCGTACTTGCGAGTCCTGCCACAACAATCCGAAGGCTATGGGTTACGGTATCTCCGGCGGCGTGTTCCAGACCCGCTATCCGGTGGATATCGTCGAGGACCTGATCGATCAGAAGACTGGCCAGGTAATCCCGGGTCGCCATCTGATCCAGATCCCGAAGATCGCCGATCTGGACTACGACTGGTCGACCATCATCAAGGATGATCAGCAGGTTCAGACTGTCGGTACCCACTGGCCGCTGTCGCGTTCACTCCCGAAAGAGATGCGTGACGGTATGGAGCGGACTGGCTTGTGCCTCGGCTGCCATCGCGAGATGACCAACGCCGAGCTGTGGGCCAAGGTGTCCACTCCGGGTACCCTGAACGATAACGAGCACATCGAGATGCTCAACAGGTTGCTCAAGACGTACGCTGCGTCGAAGAAGTAACTGACACCCTGACAGCGTCCCCGGTATCATGCCGGGGACGCTTTTTTCGTTTCTGAAGTAACTCCCCCATGACACCAGACATCCGTCACTATTTGCTTTCGCTCGCCCTTGTCGTGTTCGTAGGCTGCAGCGAATCCACGCCACCCCCAGTTTCCGAGGCACCGGCGCAGGAGCCGCTGCCGAAGGTCGAGATGGCGCCTCCTGCCGCCCCTGCCATTGCCGAGGCGGAATCGGCCGCCGCAACCAAGCCGCCCAAGCCGGTCGGTCCGCATGGCCAGCATGATCCGCATTCGACACTCGATCCCGAGCGCCTGATCAAGGTGGCCTTGCAGCACGAGAGTGAGGGTCGCCTCGAACTGGCACTCAAGACCCTGGCTGAGGGCATTGAAAAGTTCCCGCAATCCGCACAACTGTATGCTGTCCGTGCCAGCCTGCGCCTGCAGATGCAGCAAGTCAGCGCTGCGCTGAGCGACCTAGAAAAGGCAGTCAGTCTGGACCCCGATGACGCAATGATCCGGGTCAACCGGGCGCAGGCCTACCGTTCTTTCGGACGTTTTGATGAGGCCATGAAGGACCTGGACGTCGCGGTCGAGCGGGACCCGGACCTGTTGCCGGCGCGTTTCAACCGTGGCGCCCTCCTGTACGCCGGTGGCGATTTCAACAAGGCACTGCAAGACTTTGACCGTTGTATCGCAATCGATCCGCATGCGCCCGCACCCTATTTCAATCGGGGCTCCACCTACTGGGAGTTGAGTCGCAGCGGCGAGGCCATGGCCGACATGGAGCGTTTCCTTGAACTGTCGGATAACGACGAGTGGAAGAAGGCGGCCGAAGACCTGCTGAAGAACTGGAAGACCGCGTTGGAGAAAGAGGCCGCTGCGCGGAAGAGTGACTCGTGAAAAGACTGCTGCTGTTATTGCTTTGCGTATTGTCACCCTGGGTCACCGCCGACCAGGATGTTGCGGACGACGCCAGCTTCAAGAGCCTGTTGATCGAGGGCGAGCTGCTGTTCAATCGCCCGGATGGGTTCACCGACCTGCAGGCGGGGCGCACGTCGATTCTCGATTATGAACACGCGCTGCGCAGTGACGACGGCCAGCTGGAGATCCGTATCGCCGTGCGGCCGCTCAAGCGTCTGATCATCGAGTACGACGATCCGCACGGTGCGACACCCAATCCCAACCACGTTTTTCCGCTGGTGTTCGAATCTATGGCCACGCGGCTGTCCGGTGGCAGCCACGCGCCGAGCAACGCCTATCCACCCGATCGTGCCCGGTCGAAGTTCAATGCGGACTGGGCCGCGGCGGCGGTGTTCGACACGGTCGAGGACTTCGACACCCAATTCAAACAGGGCCTGTTGATCGCAATCCATCGCAACAAGGTCTCTGACGCCTACCTGATCTTCCTGTTCGACGATTACGCCACCGTCAAAGAGCGTCTCAATGCGGCCATGAACACCCTGGTGTTTGCACCTGCACCCGCGGCCGCGGCCGAGCTCGACAAGCCGAACGCCGGCTGAGGCTTTCTCCAGCCTCCGGCTGTCATATCTGCCGACAAACCGCTATCCCCCGGTTTTTGTTGAATAGATGAGCGCCGCACGCCGAATTCAGCAGTATTTGCAGTTCGTCAATTAATTAGCCTCTCAAAGGGAAGTACATTCCCGAATATCGGGCGTTTGCTTGCGGCGCAGTCATCTCCGCGCAATCAAAGCATTGCTGTTCAGGGTAATCCCTTAGAAGTTTGCTAGGGAATCCAAACCATCTAGCAACCTATGCAGCCAGGCCGGCCGACATGGCGTGCGCCTGCAGTTGCTTGGAGCATCTACCGCAGCCGGGTCCCAAAAGGCCCTGAGCGGTATCGTCAGCCGGCCAACCGAGCAGATCGGCTGTCTCTCGGGTCTGATCAAAAAGACCCCCAAGGAGGAAATTGCGAACCGACGTTGCAGGCCCGTTGTGGCTGCGGCGCGAAGGCACGCTGCTGTCCGTCGTGCGCGAATCGCGCGCGTCGCCTGGCGTGCGAATGACACTGAGGCTCACATCAAAGATGAGTCCAGAAAAATGGGACATGTACCAAATTGTACTTGCTAGAGGGATTTCCCGCGCCGAACACAAACACGCAATACGACCATACGGTGCAGATCGTCCGCAACGCGACACCCCGCATGTCGGAACTCAAGATACCAATCACGCCGTCCAACTAAGCGGTCTGGTATGAGTACCTGAGCGAATCCAACCAGGAACTGCGCAAGGAGATGGACGTCCTCCTGAATCGCGGTCAGCCGATAACCAACACCGAGATGAAGGGGCTCTACGAGCGTTTTCTGAACGAGCGCAACGAAGAACGTTGGGTGGCCAAGAGCGCACTCAGCCAGATGGTATCCACCATGATGAGACATCTTGAAAACGTCGACGGCCACTACAGCGGTTTTTCGTCGGAACTGAATGAAATCGCGACCACCCTGGCAGGCGATGTCTCGGCAAAGCAACTCGACGAGCTGATGGACCGGGCCGTGCGCGCGACCAAAAAGGCCTTGGAGCAGGGCAAGGATCTGAAACAACGGCTGTCTGCGTTGGCGTCCGAGATGGAAGACGTGCGTGGAAAGCTCGATCGCTCGCAGAAAGAGGCGCGCGCAGATGCACTCACCGGGCTGCACAATCGTCTGGCGTTTCAGGAGGAACTCGCTGCACTGCCGCGTTTCGCATCGCAGGATACCCATGCACCCTGCCTGTTGATCATCGATGTCGATTTCTTCAAACGGGTCAACGACAACTATGGGCACCTGGTCGGAGACCATGTGCTGCGTGCCGTGGCGCGCGAGATCAAGGCCTGCGTGAGCGGACGCGATATGGTGGCCCGTTTCGGTGGCGAGGAATACGCGGTGTTGCTGCGTGATACGCTACGCTCAGGCTGCATGGCGGTGGCGGAGCACGTGCGAGCCGGGATCGCGCGTCTGATGATCAAGCCTCCTGAAGGCATTCTGGCCGACGAGTTGATCGCGGTGACCGCTTCGATCGGAGGCGCCTGGTTCCGCGAACAGGAAACACCGGAGGCGTTGGTCGACCGCGCCGATCGTACCCTCTATCTGTCGAAGCAAGAGGGACGGAATCGGGTGCCCTGGGAGCGGCGGAGTAGCGAATCCTGAGGGGAGGGTTGGTGCGCATCTGACTGATGTGCGTTAGCGCGGATTGTTTTGAAAGCGCTGGGCTCAGCGCGCTAGCGCCACTTTTCTTTGCCATGCCGCAAAGAAAAGTATCCAAAAGAAAAGGCACCCCACGGCTTGGTCAGCGCTTCGCGCGGACTTCCCTGCGCTTCTCGCCGTTTCCGGCGCGCGTGAACTCGCAGGCTGCGCCCACTCAGACATGCACGCGCTTCATCCGCAAACAGCTGCGATGCTCGGCTGCACCAAGGGGACGGGGCACCCCGTAGCCAAGTCAGCGCGCCCCGGTCCCGTTGACGCCGCCGAGCGCTTTCAAAAAACAACCCGCGCGACAGCGCACACCCGTCGGATGTGTGCCGAAACACAGGAACAAATCCTCCGAGGGAAGGGCGCTGGCGGTCACGTAAGATCGGTATCGCCGAAACTCTCGGCACGATACCGGTATACCTCAACCCGGTCCGACCAGTGATTTGCCGCCAGCCCGGATTTGTGCTTCAGATGCACCAGAAACTCGACCGGGTCCGGCAGGCTCTCCCAGACCGAGGGCAGAAAGGTGCCGCGATTGGGTCCGTCCTGCAGGATCAGGCCGTCCTCGCCGGGGCGGATCTGACGGATCAGATCCGCCTCATCATTGAAGTGCATTGGTTCGGGCGCGGTCAGTAACGACAGGTGAACCTCGATCTGCGGCCACTCGGCGGCTGTCAGGGGCGGGAAGCGCGGATCGCGGAATCCGGCCGCGAAGGCGTTCTCCGCGACGTCGACCACCACCGGCTGCACCGCCTCCAGGTGGCCGATACAACCGCGTAACTGCCCCGCTTTCTGCAGCGTGACGAAGCTCGCCCGCACGGCCTTCAGGTCGCGGTGGTATTCGGAGGGCACGACCACCAGGGGGCGGCCGTGCTCAAGCCCATGCTCGATCGAGCGCCGTGCGACCTCGATCAGGGTCGCGCGCTGGGTCGGCGCCAGCAGCGCGGACGGATCAATAGAATTCGTAGGCGCCATAGCCCACCACCCTCGAGCGGTCGCCCGCGGTGTCGCCGGAGTTGCGCAGCACCAGCGTACGGACCTTCCAGCCGTGCTGGCGGGCCATCTGCAAAAGTCCCCGTATCGGATAGGCACCGCAGGCATCGTAGGGGCCGATCTCTTCCGCGCGCATATCCTCGATCAGCGCACTGGTCGAGCGATCACGCTGCTGGCAGCTGTGGTAGTCGAGGTAATGGCTGAGGTCGGAGCTGACCACGATCAGGGTGTCGGGGCCCCACAGGGTCTCCAGGGCAGCGGCGACGTCGGCGCTGTCAGCGTCACCCACGATCAGCGGGACCAGCTTGAATTCTTGCAGCACCGTCTGCAGGAAGGGTAGCTGCACCTCAAGGGCATGCTCTTGTGCGAAGGCATCATCGAACTCCATCACGCCCGGTTGTCCGGTCAGTCGCTGCACCGCCTCAATATCGACAGGGATGTCGCCCAACGGGGTTTGAAACAGCTCGGCGCTGCTGGTCGCGATCCCGCTGAAGGCGACCCGGTGTGAGGGCGCCAACACCACCACGCGCCGGATCTCGTCGGCCCAGGGGGCCAGCGTTGCATAGGCACGGCCGGCAATCGGCCCCGAATACTGGTAACCGGCGTGGGGCGCGATCAAGGCGTGCGGCCGGGACACCGATGTGGCTACACCGGCGTGCAGATAGGTATTCAGCGCGGCGCGTAACTCGGCCTTGCCCCCTGGGTAGAAGAGACCGGCTACCACCGGGGTTTTGACATGCATCATGGTTGTCTGTCCGGAGAGGGTCTATAGGTTAAATGGGTCATCGTGGAACAGAAGTCAAGCCGTTCGTTGCCAGTGGCGGGGGGCGGCTTAGGCGCGTGTCCGTCTCTCGCGAAGCTGACCAGGGAAGATGCCGCAGGCCCCAAGGAGCTGGCGATATGTTAATTGATACCGTACCCGGTCGTTATTGGCACCTGTTGGAGGACGGCCGTATCCAGTGTGATCTGTGCCCGCGTTACTGTCACCTCAAGGAGGGTCAGCGCGGTCTGTGCTTCGTGCGTTCGCGCCAGGGCGAACAGATGGTGTCGACCACCTATGGCCGCTCCAGCGGCTTCTGCGTCGATCCGATCGAGAAAAAGCCGCTCAATCATTTCCTGCCAGGCAGCCCGGTGTTCTCCTTTGGCACAGCCGGGTGCAACTTGGCCTGCAAGTTCTGTCAGAACTGGGATATCAGCAAGTCGCGCGAGATCGACACCCTGGCCGCGAGTGCCTCCCCACAAAACATCGCAGCGACTGCCGAGCGCTTGGGCTGTCGCAGTGTGGCTTACACCTACAATGATCCGGTGATCTTTCTGGAATATGCCATCGACACGGCCGTGGCCTGCCGTGATCGCGGCTTGAAGTCGGTGGCCGTCACCGCCGGTTACATCTGCGAGGAGCCACGGCACGAGTTTTTTGCCCACATGGATGCCGCCAACGTTGACCTGAAGGCCTTTACCGAGGATTTTTACCACAAGCTGACGGGCGGCCACCTGCAGCCGGTGCTGGACACCCTGGAATACATACACAATGAGACCGACTGTTGGCTCGAGGTCACCACTCTGCTGATTCCCGGGCACAATGACGACGATGCGGAACTGCATCGGCTAAGCGAGTGGTGTCTGGAAAAACTGGGGCCGGGTGTGCCGCTGCACTTCTCCGCCTTCCATCCCGACTACAAGATGATGGACGTCGCACAGACCCCGGCAGGCACACTGAAACGTGCCCGCCGTATCGCCCTGGATACCGGTCTACACTATGTCTACGTTGGCAATGTGCACGATGCGGAGGCTGATAGCACCTACTGCCCAGGCTGCGGCAATCGGGTGATAGAGCGGGACTGGTACCAGCTTGGTGAGTGGCAGATGACGGCTGACGGCCACTGCGCGCACTGCGGCGCCCGGATAGCCGGTGTGTTTGAGGAACGACCCGGCAACTGGGGTCCGCGGCGCCTGCCGGTGTCGATGCACGAAGCAGTTGCAGACGCAGACGGCAAAGTGAATTGAACTCGGCATCAGAAGATCGCCGGGTCGTACCGAGAAACATTCGTGGTGTTCGGGCTCTGGCCTGTTGGCGGGCAACTGCGACATGAAGCCAAGCCGCACGATTTCTGCGCCTGACGCAGGTGGGGTACTAAGCTTGACAATGCGGTAGTGTTTATTTGGCAACGGACTCGCTGGCCCATCACGACGGTGGATCGACGGCGTTGTTTGACGATGAGAGAACGGAGGTTTGGGACATGACTAAGGTTGGTTTTAAGCGACAGGTCCTTGGATTGGCTGGAATATTCTTGTTGACCGCCGGAACGGCGGCGGTGGCACAGGAAGACCTCGGCACCCAGAGCATTGGCAAAATGGAGTTTCAAAAGAACTGCGCATCCTGTCACGGTATGGGAGGTAAAGGGGATGGGCCTTTGGTGGAGTTTTTAAAGCAATCTCCAAAAGACCTGACAACGCTGAGTAAGAGCAATGGTGGCGTTTATCCGCAGGATAAGGTCTACGAGTGGATCAGAGATCCGAAGAGAATTCGAGCACATGGCACGGAGGAGATGCCCATTTGGGGCGATCGATACAGCATGGAGATTATCGACAAATACGGTCCCGACTATTATGGGCCCGGCAGCTCAGTTCGAGAACGTGTCCTGGAATTGGTTTTCTACATAGGATCGATCCAGCAGAAATAGAACCCGCCCGGAAGAGGCGATGGAATTCTATCCTGTTGTACAAAGATGGCCCCGCTTTGGCGGGGAATTTTTTTGACTGCCTTGCAGATGGTGGCGCGGCTTAATGTGACAAGATGCGTACCAAGAATTCACGCCGTATTGAACTGGCTCAGGGCTTCACAGATGCCCTACCACACCGTTGGTCCAACGATGTGCCTCAGTGGAGATACTGAACAGATCCTGCGAACCGATGTCAGAAAAGTGAATGCCTGACCATTGTGCTTCTTCCATCGCCAAGGCGCAGGACAGCGCCTCTCCCATGACCCCGTCGCGATCGAGAATGGCAGTCCTGATGTTTGCGCTCAGCGGCAGCTTCGCTACGATTTTGCTTAAGGGTTGTTCCATCAGGACGTCGAGCGCGGAGAACATTCCGACCGTGAAGAACCCCTCCGGCGAGATCCCGATACGCCTCCCCAGCAACTCGCAGGTTCTTGCCCGGAACAGCGCAATCTCAACCATCGCCGAGGGTTGATCGTCGGCACTGCTCAATGCCAGCAACGACACCAGTTTTCGGATCTCGTCTCGCCCCAGCAATACAATTGCCCGCCTGACCGAATCGACCTCTTTTGCAACACCGAAGAAAGGTGAGTTGACGAGTTTCAGCAAGCGAAAGCTGAGCGATACGTCGCGCACGATCTTCTCTTCAAGATCCTCGATCGGGGTATCCAGGTTGTGCACCGCTGCGAGGAGTTCCATGATCCCGAGTTTGTTCACCGACAGGTCGCGGACTTTATGGGTCCTCGGGCTACCCAGGAAATAGCCCTGAAAAAGGTCATAACCCCGGGTGCGGTACTGGTCGTACTCTTCCAGGGTTTCAATCTTCAGAGCCCGCAGGGAGAGATTCTTGTGGCGCCGTAAGAATTTCGTGAGCCGATCAAGTTGGTCAAAGTGCAGCTGTTTCACGTCAACCCGGAAACTGTCCGCGACAGAAAGCAGTCTCGGTTCGCGCAGGCTGCCATAACCACCGACGGAGAGGCCGAAGCCGATTTTTCTGAGACGTTGCAGACTGTCGATCAGTGAATCGTCGACTCGGATATTGTCCGGTATGTCGAGCATGATCTGATCGGCCGGCAGCTGCACCTGGGGCATTACGTCGATAAAGGCCCGGGTGACATTGATGATCGCTATCCGGTTGTAGACAATCTCGTTCAGGCCGGAACTGAGCAGGGCGGTTGTAAGGACATGCGCTGTGGCCTCCGCAGGGGTCGCCTGCTGTGGGTGTTCCGTCGGAGAGCGAAACAGCAGTTCGTAGCCAAATACCCCCATTTGACAATTGTAGAGGGGTTGCCGCGCGATCATCAGCGACTGTTCAGCGACATGCTCTATCGGCGCCTGTGTTTTGGCTTCCACTCTTTTGAACCTGTCACTGTGTGTTGAACGCGTATAGGGCCGTGGCGGCCAGCGGGCCGACCCGCGGGCTGACAATCTATTGCCTCAATGAGTTATCGGCGGATCTCCGGGGGGCTTTAGATCAGGCAGCCGGCGCTTCGTGTGCGATCGGCCCTGATCGAACCCGCAGGGTGTGGAAAATCACGAGTAAGAGCTTGGCGGAGTTCCGTTCAGGCCGGCCCTGCCTCATCTGCCCGCATTTCGACGGCTGTGTCAGCCGCCCGCAGCGCGCGGTGATCACGTGCCAGCAGCAAATAGACCGCTGGTACCACGAACAAGGTGAACAGGGTGCCGATCCCCAGCCCGGTGCTGATCACCAGGCCAATGTGGAAGCGACTGACCGCGCCGGGTCCGCTCGCTGTAAGCAGTGGGATCATGGCCACCAGCATTGCGACCGTTGTCATCAGGATCGGGCGCAGTCTGATTGCCGAGGCCCGCTCGATCGCGCTGCGTTTGTCCAGCCCCTGTTCGATCTGCAGCTGGTTGGCGAACTCGACGATCAGGATGCCGTTCTTCGCGATCAGGCCGATCAGGGTTATCAGGCCGACCTGGGTATAGATGTTTACTGTAGCGAAGCCCAGGGTGAGGAAGGCCAGTGCTCCGGCAATCGACATCGGAACCGATACCAGAATGATCAGCGGGTCGCGCCAGCTTTCGAATTGCGCAGCCAACACGAGGTAGATCACCAGCAGTGACATGAAGAAGGTCACCACCAGCGCAGTGCCCTGCTGCGCAAACTGGCGGGTTGCACCCGTGTAGTCATTGCTGAAGCCGAGCGGAAACTCTTCGCGCGCCAGCTGTTCCATGGTGGCCATCGCCTGTCCCTCGGAGACACCCGGCGCCATCAGGCCCTCGATGGTGAGTGCATTCAACTGTTGAAACTGTGCACGTTTGCTCGGTTCGACCGAATTTTCGATATGGACGAGCGAGGACAGCGGCACCTGTTCGCCACCGGCGCTTCGCAGGTAGAAGTCACCCAGCATCTCCGGGGTCAGACGAAATGCGCGCTCGGCCTGGGGTATGACCTTGTAACTGCGCCCGTCGAGGCTGAAACGGTTGACGTAATTGCCGCCCAGCAGGGTGGCGAGGTTGCCCCCGACATCCGCCATGGATATCCCCAGATCGGCGGCGCGGTCGCGGTCAATCACCAGTACCGACTTGGGGCGGCTGAACTCGACCGATTTGCGCAGGAACAGGAAATTTCCACTGGCCATGCCACGACCGACCAGCTGGCCGGCGACCCGATCCAGTTCCTCATAATTACTGTCACTCTGGACTACGAACTGGAAGGGTAGGCCGCTGCTGCCGGGCAGGCTGGGCCGCGGAAACACCGCCATCTGGAAGCCGGCGATCTGACTCAACCCACCCTGAACCTCGGGCAGCACCTGCATTTGCGAGCGTTCGCGCAATGCCGGCTGTTGCATCTTGAATCCGCCGAACACGACATTGTCATCGCCACGAAAACCCAGCAGCAGGAAACTCTCGTGGTATTCCGGCACGGACTCGAATGCCTCGACGATCTCGCGCGTGTAGGCCTCGTTGTACTCCAGTGAGGCGGTCTGCGGGGCCACGGCCTGGAAGAAGAGGATGCTCTGATCCTCGGTCGGCGCCAGTTCGCCCTTGGTGGTCGTAAACATGAAATAGATGCTACCGAGCACTACCACCGCGAACAGCATGGTTGCGGGCATGTAGTTCAAGGCACCCTGCAGCCGGCGCAGGTAGAAGCCCGACAGCCAATCGAAAAAACCTTCCACGGCTTGCTCGAAGCGGCCCGGGTTGCCGGCCGGCCGAAGAACTTTGGACGACAGCATGGGTGACAGCGTCAGTGCGACGATGCCCGAGATCAGAACCGCTCCGGCCAGAGAAAATGCAAACTCCGTAAACAGCGTACCGACCAGCCCGCCCATAAAGCCGATCGGCGCATACACGGCGATCAGGGTGGTGGTCATGGCGATGATTGGCAGCGCGAGTTCGCGCGCGCCATCAATCGCGGCCTGAAAGCGCGATTTGCCCATCTCGATATGGCGGTGCACGTTCTCAACCACGACGATGGCATCATCGACCACCACGCCGATCGCCAGGACCATGGCGAGCAGCGTGAGCAGGTTGATCGAAAAACCGGCCAGCAACATCAGGAATGCCGCACCCACCAGTGACAAGGGAACTGCAACCGCGGGTACGATCGCGGCTCGCAGCGAGCCCAGTGACAGAAAGATCACTACCAGCACGATCAAAACAGCCTCGACAAGGGTCGTGAAGACCTCGTCGATCGAATCCTGAATGAAGACGCTGGCGTCATAGGGTACGTGCGCCTCCAGTCCGCTGGGCAACTGGCTGCGGATCTCTTTCATAGCGCCATGCACATGCCCGGCGACAGTCAGCGGGTTGGAACCCGGCGCTTGTTCGACACCAACGAAGATGGCCGGTTTGCCCTTGTACCAGGTTGCGGTTTCGTAGTCCTCAGAGCCCAACTCGGTGCGTGCAACGTCACGCAGGCGGACCAGGGATTCGCCACTGCTGCGCACCACCAGATTGCGAAAATCCTCCACGTCGGCCACATCGGTGGTCGCCGCCAGATCGATCACATGGTATTCGCCACGTGCCTGGCCGATGCCGGACAGATAATTGTTGGCGCGCAACACATCTGCCACGTCCTGCGCCGTGACGCCGAGTGCGGCCATGCGCCGCGGGTCCAGCCACACGCGCATCGCGAACGTCTTGTCACCGATCAGCCCGGCCTTTGCGACGCCGGGCAGGGCCTGCAGTTTGGGTTGCACCACACGCAGCAGGTAGTCGTTTATCTGCGAGGCCTGCATCTGCTCGCTGTAGAACGCGAGATACATCAGCGCCGTGGCATCCCCGGTGCGCGAGGATATGACCGGGTCCTGCGCGTCCTCGGGCAATACGTTACGACGGCTGGCGACCTTGGCCTGGATCTCGGCCACCGCTGCATTCGGTGGATAGTTCAGGCGCATATGGGCCTCGATCACCGATTGGCCCTGGGTGCTGGTCGAGGAGAGGTAGTCGATGCCCTGGGCTTCGGCAATCGCCTGTTGCAGTGGGGTGGTGATGAAGCCCTTTACCAGTTCGCTGCTGGCACCCGGATAACTGGTTGATATGGTGACCACTGTGTCCTGGGTCTCCGGGTACTGGCGCACTTCGAGCGAGGTCATGGCGCGCAACCCCACCACCAGGATCAACAGGCTGATCACGCTGGCGAGGACCGGCCGCTGGATGTAGAGGTCGGTGAACTTCATGGTTTGATGCCCCGGGCGGCCGGCGCCGGCTTGCTGTCGATCGCCACCGCCTGACCATTGCGCAATTTGTTGTGTCCGGCGCTCACCACCCGCTCGCCCTCGGCAAGGCCGGATATCACTGAAACCCGGCCGTTACGTGTATCGCCGGTCTCGATCTGGCGTCTGCTCACGACCTGTCCGTCATCTTTCTGCTCGATCAAGAAAACCGAGTCACCATAGGGTGCGTAACTGATCGCCGTGTCAGGTATCGTGATCACGCCGTCTCGTTGCGGCAGTTGCACCCGGACGTCAGCGAACATGCCGGGGCGTAGCCGTTGATCCGGGTTGGCGAGCTGCGCGCGCAGGCGGAAACTGCGGTTGCCTACGTTGACCCCGGGGTCGATGGCGATGATCCGGCCGTTGAAGACCTGGTCCGGATAGGCCTGCACCCGTACGTCGACCTGCTGATCATTGCTGACCCGAGCGAGGTCGCGTTCCGGGAGGGTGAAGTCGGCGTAGATCGGGTCGAGCTGCTCCAGTGGGACGATCGGCGACCCGGGACTCAGATACTCACCGAGGTCGACGCGGCGTATTCCGAGACGGCCGTCGAACGGGGCGCGGATGCGCTTCTTGTCGATCAGGGCCTGTTGTCCGGTTACCTGGGCCTCGGCGGCATCCAGGGTGGCGCGGGCCTCGTCGTAGTCCGATTTCGAGACCGATTTGTCTTTGACCAATTTGGCCACACGCTCGAACTTGAGCCGACCCAGGGTGCGTTCGGCGATCAGGCCTTTGAGCTGTGCCTGGTCGGTCTGGCTGTCGAGCTCGAGCAGCAGTTCACCCTGCTTTACCCACTCGCCGGAGTTAAAGTGAATCATGCTGACCTGGCCTCCAACCTCGCTGGTGACCTCGATGCCTGCGACGGCCTCGAGGCTGCCTACGACCTGGATATAAGGCTGCCAGCTCTCCACCTCGACAGTGGCCGCTGCAATCACGGCCGGAGGCGGGCCGCCTGCCTGCGAAGCCGCCATCTGCTGTGCGGCCTGTTGCTTCCAAGCGAATATTCCGCCGAACAACGCGACGAGAAAAAGGGCGACCAGGACGAGGCGGGTGATCATGGCGGTTTCCTTCGACGATCTTCTAACCAGGGTGGACGGGCACTCGCGCGAGGCAGGCAAGTGCAGACAGGATAAAGAAGTAAACTATACGGTGTACTCTAACCATGACAAGAAATCTGTATCAGGCCCTGCGCAGATCATATCCAGATTGCGCTTTGCCAACTCACTTGGCGGTTCAGAGGGAATACGCTCACACTGACGCGGCAGAAGCGCAAAGATATTCTCGAGGCCGCCCTGACAGAGTTTGAGGCGCGCGGGTTCCGCGAGACCGGCATGGATCGTATCGCAGAGACCGCGAAGGTGCCGAAGCGCACGGTCTACAATCATTTTGCCGGCAAGGACGCTTTGTTCGACGCCATTGCGGAGTGGTCGAGCGATCGCGTTTAGCAGCTGAGCGACGATCGATAGGAACCGGATCTGGCGGTCGATCAGCAACTGCGAGCAATCGGTGCACAATTGCTGGATATGCTTTCGGCGCCCAGTTTTTTCAGCCTGGCCAGGGTGACCCTGGTCGAGACAATCCGTTCCCCCGAACTGGCGCGCAAGACCTAGCTGCTGTTCCGACAGCGCCAATCTGGTTTCGCCATCTGGCTGGGCCGCGCAACACGCGCCGGGCGGCAACAGATGGTTGATCCGATGTGGGCTGCCGATCCCGGACGAGGCTACGCGCGCGCATCCTGCATTCTTCGGTCGAAAATGTTCCTCGGCAACTATCGGACCGTCTGGTCGGGGCTGAATTTTTGGTCGGTGTTCAGCCACCAACCGGTGCCGCTGCAAGCAACCGCGGCAGTTTGCATTTCGACAGGCAACAAGACTCAAGCAGGACAGTAAGCGACACACTGCGAGTTAGTACTCACTTCAAACAATCAAGATGCAGAATAGCTGGCTCGCCCGCCAGACGTAGCCAGGTCCCGATGGATTTGTGTCAACACCCATGACCTCATCGAGCCGGCGGCCGGGAATACCGGACCCGATGCAGCGTGTGTCAGGACGGGTTGCGCGTCTCATGCCTTTACTTCTCAGGATGCCGTTCGGCGTGCAAGTTTTGCGTCGGTACACCGATAACGGATTCATTAACACCGGCCAAGGGGCTATGGCGCGAGCAAGCGATACGCCAGGCGGAGTCCGGACGCGGGATAAATTTGTTTTGCCGGGAATGGCACAGGAGCTGTTGAACCATGGCGCACATCGACGTACCCCGAATTCTCCAGATCATGGTCAAGAACAACGCGGCCGATGTCTTTATGTACACCGGCGCCAAGATCTCGATGAAGACACCGAAGGGTTTTGCGCAGCTCGGTGAGCCATTGGCCGAAGGAGATGCTGAACGGGCGATCCGCGAGATCCTGACCGACGAGAAACTGAAGAACTTCGAAGAGCACGGTGAGGTGGATTTCTCGCTGTCGTACAATGGAATCGGACGTTTCCGCGGCAATGCCTTCCGCCAGCGCGGCGAGGCATCGCTGGTCCTGCGACATATCAACACCGAAGTGCCGACCACCGACAGCCTCGGGGTGCCCAGGGTCCTGGAAGACCTGGTGATGGAACGAAACGGACTCATCCTGGTCGTCGGTGCTACAGGCTCAGGCAAGTCCACGACACTGGCGGCGATGATCGATCATCGAAATACCAATGCCGGTGGCCATATCCTCACCCTCGAAGACCCCATCGAATTTGTGCATCAACACAAAAAAGCGATCGTGGCGCAACGTGAGGTCGGAACCGATACCAAATCTTTTGCCAACGGCATGAGGGCTGCGATGCGCGAATCGCCCGATGTGATCCTGATGGGTGAGATCCGTGACCTCGAGACCATGGAGTTCGCGCAAAAATTCGCCAATACCGGCCACTTGGCGCTGTCCACGCTGCATGCCAACAACTCCATCACTACGATGGAGCGCATCTTCGGGTTCTATCCCAAAGACGGTATCGAGCAACAGGCCAAGCGCATCGCTCAAAACCTGCGGGCGATCATCTGCCAGCGCCTGGTTCCCGGCAAGGAGGGCGGCAAGGTCGCTGCAGTCGAGGTCCTGATCAACACAGGATACATCGCCGACATGATCGCGAAGATGGAGCTTGGCGGTATCAAGGATGCTATCGAGCGTGGTGGCAACTATCACATGCAGTCCTTCGATCAGC
>Ga0316201_10000906_pt1 | contig 18704 bp, 17 predicted proteins | sample CS6wburrow_MG_FD_204516 | JGI IMG/M metagenome (GOLD analysis project Ga0316201, IMG submission 204516) | Coastal sediment microbial communities from Delaware Bay, Delaware, United States - CS-6 worm burrow | ecosystem: Environmental > Aquatic > Marine > Coastal > Sediment | place: USA... | reverse complement strand
CTCGAGGGTTTTAGATTGCTGGTGTAGCTCTATCCGGGTCGGTACGAACTCGCTCATATTCAAACTCCTGGCTGACGGGTTGGGCGGATTTTGGGTAACAGCATCAACGCGCTGTCACGAAACGATTCGAGTCCCCGGCTACGCCACCGTGGCTCTTTCTCGATCAGTTCTTCGGATTCGAGCTCGACGAGCCGGTAGTTGTCCGCGTAGTAGGATTCGACCTCGTCAACCGGCACCGAGAACGGTGGTCCGGTCATCGCCTGTTGCTCATATTCGAGAACAATCACCAGCATCGGCGTTGCCGGGGGAACAATGGCCATCATGTGCCGACAATAGCTGGCGCGGTTTTGAGCCTCGATAGCGACCATCGACGCGCGGTCGTAAACCAGCTTGCAGTTGGCCAACTCAAGCGCCGCCAAATGGATGAAATTACCGTTGTAAATGGTTACCTGTGGCGAGCGAAACAGTTTGAATGAAGCATACTGCTCGAGTTCGAAATCGAACCCCGATTCGTCGAAAAACGCGCGCACCGCTTTTTCCGAGAGTTCAACCCCGACTACCTTGAATCCGCGTTGCGCGAGCCAGGCCATATCCACGGCCTTGCCGCACAGCGGTACAAAGATCTCATCGTCAGGCTTCAAATCGAAGCGTTGCAGGTATTTTCCGAGGTATTTGTTGACCTTTTCCTCATGAAACCCGGGGGTCCCGGGTCTCGACCAGTACTCGTGCCAGTTGACTTGCTGCTCCATCGAACGGTCTGTTTGGTTGATACCCGGCCAAGGTTATACAGGCCGGCCGGCAAATCAATACAGCTTTTGCGGGGAGATAACAAATGGGCCGTAAGCGGTGGCTATCAGGCACCCCTTGGGGGCCGCTTATTCGCCGGCCCTGGTTGTGCAAGTGTTGATTCCGAGCAAGGTGTAAGGCGGGCACCAGCCAATCGCAGCAGTACCAATCAGCACCACACCGACTGCCAGCGCGACTATACCCGGTGTACCAACCACCAGGCCCAACAGGTTTGCGCCGATTGCCGCGATACCAACCAGCGCGCGAATGCTGCGGTCGATGGTTCCTACGTTCTTTTTCATGTCTTTGGCTCCAGGGAAACGGGGTTGGATAAATGCCTGACTATAGCGTCGATCCGGCTGTGGGTCGGTGATCTTGTCACCCAGGCCTGCGAGTTACGCCAGCACGAACCGGGAATGGATGCAAAGCGCAGACTGGAGACTACAACCTGACCTTGACGCAGTTGCGACCGTTTTTCTTGGCCACGAACAACGCCATGTCGGCGCGCTTGACCATCGACTCGTAGTTGCCCGTTTCGTCGGTAATCGCCGCCACGCCTATACTGACAGTCGCCGTGCGTTCACCGTACGGGGTTTTGTAGCGCGCCTGTTCGATATGCTTGCGGATACCCTCGGCGAATTTTTCCGCCGCGTTCATATCAACATTGATCAGCAACACGCTGAGGCCATTTTGTCCATACCGCCCCAATACATCGCGTTCGGGATTCACCCGGGAAAAGATGTACTTGACGATTCCGGCAAACACCTTGTACGCAGTCTGGTCACCGTCCTGTTCACGAATCGACGACAGGCCATCGACTTCGAACAACAGGATCGACAGGGGTTCGCCCTCGACGGCCGCGGTGCGGTAGCGATCGACCGCGATCTTATCCGCGTTTTCACGGCTGAGCAGGGTGATTGTGCGACCGGAGGATTTCGAGCGTTCCTGCATTATACGCACCACCTCCTTGGGCATCACGGTCTCGCGCCCATCGCTTTTGGCCAGTATGCCGGCGCGATCGGTACTTTCGGTTCCGGTAATCTCCATGTCGAAAGCCGTCGGCGACGATTCGGTCATATCCTGGGCTGGAGCCTGTTTAATGGGGCGGATTTCGCGGGTTGCCGCAGCCTCCTCGGCCAGTCGTTTTTCATGCTCCGCCTGGTGTTTCCGGGCCAGTTCAGAGGCTTTTTGAATGATCGTCTCCGACATCTGGTCGGCCATGCTTGAACGCTTGAAGATCATCATAGCCTGGGTTACCAGGCTGACTCCCGCGGTCGAATCCAGGTCATCGAAGGCTTCATCCTCTCGCCGCAGGCTGATTACCGCCACCATCGACGAGTCATCGAAGATCGGAATGTCCATACGGAAATGCTTGAACTTCTGGTGCTCTCTACCCATAAAACCCCTGGAGGTATCGAACACCGAACTGGTGTCCGCCTGGCGGGTTTGCGACAGTTTGGTCAACAGGTTTTCCGGCCACAGGGTCTGGTCTTCCTGCTCGAAAAGCGTGCCTTCGATCACATCGGCCTCGGGCTTCGGACCCTTGCCTTTTAGCGAGGTCAGGATGTACGAGTCGTAACGGATCGTGGTCGGCAGGTATTCCATCAGGCGACGGATCATTTCGTCGAAATCCTTGATACCGCTCAGTGCCATGTCGAGGTCGATCAAGGTGTAGGCCCAACTTTCCTGACGGTCAGTGGCATCCTGCATGGCGTGGCTTACCAGGAATACCATGCGCCGCATACGCTCAAGGATATACGACAGCAACACCACCAGGATCATCGCAATGGCCTGGACCAGCAACATGCCTACGAGTTTGATCTCGGAGGTTTCGAACGCGAAGACCAGGCCGCTAAAAACCACAACAGCGCCAAGGCTGGCCAGGACCGCGGTGCGAAAAGCCAGGAAGTTGAGCGTACCGAACCAGATCAGCAACAGCGCAAACTCGAACGCATGGTAGACACGGTACTGTTGTAACACGATGTCGGCAATGATGACCGCGAAGGTCAGCGCCCCCGGCAGCAACACCCGGGTATGCAGCAACAGCTTGCTGTGACTGGTCGTGGAGAACAGCGCCAGCCCAAGCGACGCCAGCGCCAGGATGGCAAAGCCCACCAGGGGAAGCATCGAATCAATCGCCAGAACCCAGTGCTCGAGCAACGCCAGGCACAGATTTACCGCGGCCAGGGCGTAAAGAGCAAAAGCTCCACTACTGCGCCCTCGCTGGAGTTGCTGTTCGCGAAAACCTTCTTCAACCGAAGCGCTGGAGAACTTCAGCGTGAACTGTTTCTTGTATCGGTTAATACGTTCAGCGGTCACTTATCAATGATCCTGTTTTCAATGGTTTGGACGCATAGCGTGGATCTATTTGTAGGCGCCTTGCCTGGCTGGATCACAGCATTCAGGCGGAAACCTTTTCAAGTTTCAGGCACAATCAACATAATAGCTGACTTTGATCACGGGATGTTACAGCCCAATGTTTTCGGTCAATAGTATAAACACACCAAATTCAGTCAGTTAAGAGAAATTTTTTATGAGTAGGATTAATTAGGCGAAACCCATGAAGTTCCTGCGTCTCGTCATAGCAAGTCTAGTATACAGCCTGCCATTAGGCATTGATGCTCAGCAGGCACCCCTCCGTAGCGAATTCAACGCCGAACTGGCGCATGACGATGCTATCTTGGCGATGCGCGATGGCAATTACGCGATTGCCTTCTGTATCTGGCACCCGCTGGCCAGAAACGGCGATGCACAGGCGCAGTACAGCCTCGGATGGATGTACCACAACGGCTACGGTTTGAGAATCGACGATGAGCGGGCCTTTAACTGGTGGTTACGCGCGGCGGCGCGCGGCGCGACCGACGCGCACCACGCGCTGGGTGAACTTTACGCCAGCGGACAGGGCGTAGAGCAAAACCTGCCGATCGCGCTCGGCTGGTTCATTTCGGCCACGCTCAAGGGCCACGAACTGGCGCGTGAAACCCTGGTATCCATGCTGACCGACAGCGACCCGCAAGTACAGAAAATCTTCCAGCAGATTCTCAAGTCGGACTGGTCGCTTCTCGGTACGCCCATGCAGGTCAAGGTAGACCGGGCGAATACACGCAGCGGCCCCGGCAAGGAATTCGACGTGATCCACGTACTGGAAAAAGGACACGAGGTGTTGCCGATGACATCGGAGGGAGACTGGATCAAGGTAGGCATCAGCGGCCTGGGCAAGACGGCCTGGATATTCAATACCCTGCTGGCGCCGGCGCCAGGCATCTACTCAGTCGAATAGACGCTGCAGGGCCTCGCGCAACGGAGAGTCACGGTGGCGGTCGACGGTATCCATCAACGATGCGATGCGCGCCACGTAGCCCTTGGTTTCCGCCGGCAGATGCTGCTTGACATCGTTCCACGAGTAGTCTTCCCGCTTGCTCCGCTTGACCGCCTTGAGCACCCGTCCGTAGCCCGCGTTGTAGCTCGAAAATGCAAGAAACAGTCGCTCTGCGCTCGGCAGCGGCTTACGCCATTTGCGGTACAGCTGGCGATCATAGAAAATGCCCGCGGCGATATTCCAGCGCGGGTCGTCCAGCGCAAGAAAACTGGGATTGGCCTTCTGAATGTCGTCGTAGGTGGTCGGCAGGATCTGCATGATGCCGCGCGCGCCCACCGGGCTGGTCGCCTTCGGGTTCAGGTTTGACTCGGCGATGCCTTGCGATTTGAACCAGCGCCACTCAAAATGCGGGCCAAAGTAGCGCTTGGAGTATTTCTTGAAATGATGGTCGAAGCGATCGGTCCATTTATTCTTGTCGTGCTCTACCGGTAACGCAAACCCGGCTGACGGTAGCAGTATCAACAACAGCAGATAGCAGTGGACAAGACGCGGTGACTCCATCCGGCGAGTATAACGATTAAGCAGGCAGCATGCAGGATCTGTTCTTTCCAGTGAGTAAATTGGCCTGGCTGCTGATCAGGCCGGACGCACTGTTCCTGTTTGCGGCCAGTTTTGCGTTGTTCCTGCTGTGGCGCGGCAGGCTGCGGCCGGCGCGTCGCCTGCTGACCCTGTTGCTGGTCATCGCCTGGGGCCTTAGTTTCATACCAGTCGGCGAATGGCTGCAACAACCGCTGGATCAGCGCTTTCCGACCAACCCAGTGTTACCGACCGAGGTGGACGGTATTATCGTATTGGCCGGTGCAGTCATAACTGCGTCGAGCGACTACTGGCAGCAATTGCAGACGAACGAGTCTGCCGACAGACTGATTCATTTCATCGCTCTGGCGCGGCGCTTTCCACAAGCCCGGCTGGTATTCACCGGCGGTTCGGCCAGCTTGATCGGAGAAAGCCCCGGCGAAGCGGAGTTGGTGCGCAGCACCCTTGTGCAAAGCGGTATTGCGGCCGAGCGCCTGGTGTTGGAAAACAAATCGCGTAACACCGCGGAAAACGTACTCTACTCAAAACGTCTGGTCCAGCCACAACCCGGCGAACGCTGGGTTCTGGTGACCAGCGCGAACCACATGCCACGCTCGGTGGGACTGTTTTGCAAGCACGACTGGCCGGTAATCCCCTATCCGGTCGATCACTCGTCGGTACCGGACCGAGCCCTCCATCCTGGATTTAACCCTATCCAGCATGTCCAGGATTTGACACGCGCGGTGCACGAATGGATGGGCCTGACAGCGTATTACATCAGCGGAAAGATAGACCACTGGCTCCCCGCGGGCTGCGGCGCGCCTACCCGTGTTCTCGGTCAGTCTTCGAACTGACCGGTACGCAGCATGACCAGGGTGCAGGCCTCGAGCGTTTCTATGCCCTGCTCGTTGTAAGCCTGCATCAACTCGCCGGATTCGGTGCCCGGGTTGAAGATGATCCGTCGGGGATTGAGTTGCAGCATGTCGTGCTTGATCGCCTGGTGCCGGACGGCGTTCAGGTACAGGGTTACGGTATCGATGCTGGCGTCGATTTCGCTCAGCGAGCGGTAACCCGGTACGTTGAGTATTTCCCGACCATTGCCTGAAACCGGGAACACCCGGTGGCCGTGGCTCATGAGCAATTCCTGCGCCTGGTAAGCGTAGCGTTGTGGTTTATGGCTGGCGCCGAGAATGACCACGTTCTGCGACATCACTGGGTTCCGTAGATTGCGTTGAAATCGGCAAGCGACAGGTACTCGAACAGTTCGTTGCCTTCCTGGTCGACCAGCACCCGGGTGCCTATTTCAGGATAAAACCACAACTCGGCGGAATCGTCCACCGCCTCGCGCCGCGCCGGCTGGCCGAACCGCTGCTCGATGAACGGCTGGTCCATGCCACGGTAGGAAGGGATATAGGCCAACGAGCGGATTTTGCGCAAACCCTGTTCCGCCTGCTTGGCCTGGCTCAGAGTCCACTTCAGACTGCCATCCTCGGTCTTGATCCGCTTCACGGTGTGCTCGACCAAAGACTCGAGCTCCGGCTGTGGTACCTCGAGGGTTGCGATCAGGCGCGCCGTCAGTGGTCCGCTGCGCACCTTGCCGAAGTAAGCCTCCAGACTATAGCGGCCGGTACTGTCCTTGAACAGGGCGATACCATCCAACTGGCCAAAGTGGGCGCGCGCCTGCTCAAGGTTGGTCTGGTTGAGCACGATGCCGAGGACCCCGCTGTGCTGCGGGTCGACCACCTTGACTTGCCAGGGCAGATCGATCACGGCATCGCCCACCTCGCGGTCGGTCGTCAGGTAGAACAGGGCAAACGCCAACACCGCCAGCGTGGTGACAATAATCAGGGCAAGTCGCATCGATCGAACGGGGTTTTACAAGCGGGCGCGCACTATAGCCGCTATCTCGTCGTCTGTCAGCCTGACCGGGTTGGTTTGCATGCTGCTCGGACTGACATTGGCCACGATAAGGTCGATGTCATCCACCGTCATGCCGTACTGCGCCAAGGTCGGAATCTGTAACTTTTCGGTCCAATGCCAGAGACGCTTGAGCAAGCCGTTAAAGGCGGTCTGCTGGTCGGGAAAATGGCTTCCGCAGAGCATTTGGCCGACCTGCCGGTAGCGCTCCAGCGCCGGGTTGTCGGGTTCGCGCTGCTGCATCGCGCGTATATTGACCTCGGTGGCCTCGGCCAGCAGGGCGCCACAGGCCACGCCGTGCGGAATCGGAAAAAAGGCGCCCAACGGCGATGCCAGGCCATGCACCGAGCCCAGCCCGGTTTGCGCCAGGTTGATGCCGGAGGCCAGCGCGGCGAAAGCCATTGCGCCACGCGCATCGGCGTCCTCACCTGCCGATTCGTGGAGCCTGATCAGGCCGTCGCGCACCAGGCGGATCGCCTTTTCGCCCAGCGTATTGCAAAATTCATTCTGCTTCAGCGAGACGTAGGATTCGATCAACTGGGTCAGCGCATCCATGCCATTGGCCGCGATCACGCCCGGGGGACAAGTGGCCAGCAGGTCCGGGTCGATGATCGCCTCGCGCGCCATCAGCAACTCGCTGCGAAATGATTTCTTGAAACCGTCGGAGCCGTGACGGCTGAGCACCCCGTTCTTGGTCGCCTCGCTGCCTGTGCCAGCGGTCGTCGGCAATGCGATGAAGGGTACCGCCGGCCCCTGATACGGCAGTTCGGGACCAACGCCCTCGAGATAATCCAGCACCGAGCGCCCGACGCGCAATAACCCGGCCACCGCCTTGCCGGCGTCCATCGCGCTGCCGCCGCCGATCGCCACCACGACGTCCACCGCCTTGTCGGCGTAATCCGCAACCAACTGGTCGACCTGTTCCGGGCTGGGTTCCCCATTCACCGATTCGCGGTAGTAATCCATGCCCAACCGGTCAAGCTGCCCGGTCAACGCCGGCCACCACGGGCTGGTCGCCCACGACCGTCCGCCGGTCAGGATCAGCACTGTCTTACCGTAGCCTTGAATCAGACCGGGCAGTTGATTGATCGTGCCCGCGCCAAACAACAGGCGCGGCAGTCGGGAGAGCTCGAATTCCATCAGGGTTCAGCCTTGGGCAGTAATAAAAGCCTATTGTAACCGGGGGGGTATCGTTGATGCATACCTCGAGGTCTAAATTGAAAGGGGCAAATCCGCAGGTCACCATCGGTATATATTTTCGATGATACCCACTGGAAAGGCACCCACCGCGTCAACCGGTCCATCTGGGCCTTCGAATCCCTCCTATGAGCAATATTCATCTGATCTTGCGCCGGGCACATGGACGGGAAGATAACGCCTAACCCTGTTAACATGATCACCATCTAACCGAAAAAGCAATGCGTCGCTCCTGCAGTTGGTTGGGCGATTGGACAAGTCTATGACTTTTGATTACCAGCTGGATAATCGTGGGAACTATGTAGCAGTCACCACAAGTGGCAACCAGAACGCCAACCAGGTGGAACCCTACATCCTGGAAATCGACAAGTTCTGTGAAGCTCACGGATGCAACCTGGTGCTGCTTGACGAACGCGGTTTGAGCGTCCACACGGACATCGACCACGAAGTATTATTGTCCGATTTCGTATCGTTTGGCCACGGTTTGCGTCATGTCTCCAGGATCGCCTGCGTTCCGAGCGGGCAATCACGCACCACTGCAATATTTTTTGAGTCACTAGCCAGAAGCAAACACTTCAACTTCAAGGTATTCGATACCATCGATGCGGCCATGGAGTGGCTGGAGGGATAAACCCATGACTGATGCCATCGCGTACCTGGCCGGCGTGATCGCAATGATCACATTCATTCCCCAGGTCGTGCGGACATTGCGCACCAGGAGATCTGATGATATCTCGCCGACCATGCTGGTGCTGACCCTGGTGACCAACCTGCTCTACATCTGGTACGGGGCCCTGCTCGAGTTGTACCCGATTATCATCATGCTGGGGATCATGTCCCTGATCGTTTTGCTGCAGGTTTTCCTGACCTTCAAGTATCGTTCAACCGATGCCTGACCTGCCCTTGAACCAAGCCCCAAAATCATCCAAGACGCAATGACCGACTTTACCGAGAACAAGATCCAGCAAAGTGTCCAGGACAGAAAACGCACCCACCGACAGTTCGTCGAAAACGTCAAGACCTACCCGCCCCTACTCGAGTTGGAACAGCGAGCGTTCGCCGACGGCGCGATGTTGAAGAAGACCAAGGAGTTGATGGCCCTGTCGATTTCGATCGTCACCAAATGCGAACCGTGCATGGAATGGCACCTCGACCAGGCTTTGCAGGCTGGCGCGACACGCAAGGAAATCCATGAAACGATCGACGTGGCGATCGAAATGGGCGGTGGTCAGGCTGCGGCTTATGCCCGATTTGTGCTCAAGGCGATGGATTTTTTCGAACGCCAGCCCTCTGCTGATCCAGACGACTCATAGGAGCAGACAACCTCAAGCGCTTAAACCGGTTTGACTCTAAAACGACAACGATAAGTCGCGATGGTGTGACAGGCAACTCGCCACCGACTCCGCCTGGTCGATCGTCAGTCTCGGCTGTAAGCGCAAGCCGATGGTGTCGCGAATCGCCGCGTCGAATTCGCTCAGACGGGGTAGCAGCTGCTGTGCCGCCTGGCCGCGCCACTCGACTTCCGAATCAAGTATTGACAGGGCCTCGACCAGGAAACCGGACGCCTTGTCCCGATCGCCACCACGCTTGAGCGCGCGCCGTGCCTTGGACAGACTGGACTTGACCGGGTGCGCGTTCTTTATCTCTGATAGCCTGGACTCGACGGCATTGATCTGTTCGATTGCCTCGTCCGGTTGCGCGTTGCGAATGACGTCGTGCAGTTCCTCGATTTCCGGTTTGACGCGCTGTAACGCGTCGGCCCCTTCAGCCATCAGGCGGGTATCCAGGATCACCTGGTAGCCTTCATCGACCAGGTTGCGGTACTTTAAGCGCGCGGTTTTTTCCTGCTTGCTGAGGCGGTTGAATTCGGCGCGCTGCGCGGTCCATACTTCGGGAATCTGCGCTTCAAGCTCAGCCTTTTCCTGGTTAATCTGGTCGATGCGCGCATTCAACCGTCCCTTGCGCTCGTTGTCCGGCTGCTCGGAAAAGCGGATTCGGTCGACGTCCTGCTTGAGAGCGTCGATTTCGTCATCGAAATCGCGCATCTGTTGCTGCAAAGCGCGCACCTGGTAGTGCAGCGGCGCGTATTCGACAGAAAATTCGCCCCGCTCAACCTCGGCCTGCTGTACTTTGTCGACCGCGGCGAAAACCCCGGCCATCTGCTGGTAACTGCCTTGCAGGTTCTCGCGGTAATTATCAGGCAGGTAATCGATATTGACCCGGCGCATGTCGTTGAGCGCCCGTTCGAGGTCCTGACGTTGCTCCGCGTAGCGTGGAAACACCATTTCCTCAAGACAGGCCTGGATGCGCGGATTGTTGGGTGGTGGCGCGGTATCGGAGGTCAGGTAACTGCGGTTCGGCAGGTAATTGATCAGCGACGGAAACAGGCCGGCAATCGCCAGGCCGAGCAATTGCAGTGCAATGAATGCAACCGCTCCCTTGTAGATTTGCACCGTCTTGACCACCTTCGGCGCGACCCCGCGCAGGTAGAACAGCGCAAAGCCGAACGGCGGTGTCAGGAACGAGGTCTGGATATTCAGGCCGACCATGACGCCGAGCCACACCGCGGTGACATTGGCCGAGGGATCAGCCAGCAGGATCGGCGCCACGATAGGCACCACGACCACCGCGATTTCTATGAAATCAAGGAAAAAACCGAGCAGAAAAATCACCAACATGACCACCAGGAACTGTACCCAGAAGCCACCGGGCAGGCCGGTCAGGTACTCCTTGACCAGTTCCTCGCCGCCGAACGCGCGGAACGCCGAGGTCAGCATCGCCGCGCCGAGCAGGATGATAAACACCATCGACGTGGTCTTGGCGGTCTCGACCATGACCTCGTTAAGCACGTTTTCGGTGCGATAGGCGCGCACCAGCGCCCAGCCGATACCGACCAGCAGCACGCCGACCATCACGATCGCGGCGTAAATGGCCATCTGGTCGGCCTGACTCTTGACGTTCTTGATGTTCAGGTCGAAATTGGTCACCAGCATCGCCAGACCCAAGACAGCTACCAGTGCCAGGATCGCCGGCATGTAAGCGTCGCGCGATCCCTTGGCCAGGCGATAACTGCCCATCAGCAACGCGCCGATTGCGCCCACTGCACCGGCCTGGTTGACCGTTGCGATACCCATTATGATCGAGCCGAGGACGACGAAGATCAGCAACAACGGCGGTACCAGCGAGAGCAGGACCTTGGTGAAGAACTCGCGGTCGTGCGCCCCGTCGTAAGGCACCGGCGGCGCCTTCTTGGGATTGATCATGGCCGATATGAAAATGTACGCCATGTAGATGCCGACCAGGATCAGGCCGGGGATGAACGCACCCATGAACATGTCGCCGGCGCTGGCCGACACCACGTCAAAGTCACCGGGCATCGAGTATTCACCGGTAATCTCCCGGTACTCGGCCTTGCGCGTGGTGTTCGCCTGGTCGGCCGCGCTGGACAATTGGTCGGCGAGTATGATCAGCACGATCGACGGCGGGATGATCTGGCCCAATGTGCCCGACGCGCAAATCGTGCCGCAGGCCAGCGGCTTGGAGTAATTGTTGCGCAACATCGCCGGCAACGAAATCAGGCCCATCGCGATGACCGTGGCGCCGACGATGCCGGTGGTCGCGGCCAGCAACGCGCCAACGAATACTACCGAGATGCCGAGCCCGCCGGGGACCGGGCCAAACAATTGCGCCATTGCCACCAGCAGATCCTCGGCGATCTGCGATTTTTGCAGCATGATGCCCATGAAGACGAACAGCGGGATCGCGATCAGGGTGTCGCGTTCGACTTCCCAGTAGAGACTTCGCAGGTTGGTCACCCCGGCGCTCAACCACTGGTTGGGCCCGCCGTGCGAGAAAAAGGCGTCGGTATCACCGAGGAATAGGTAGCCGCAGATTGCCGCGATCGCGATGGTCAGGATCGCCGAGCCCGGCAGTGCGAAGGCCACCGGGAAGCCGGAGGACAGCGCAGCGACCATCAGTAGAATCAGCAGGATCAGGAAATAGACTTCCACGCTCAGATCCTCGCTTCGGCTTCGATATCGCTGGCCAGCGAGTCGTCGCCGGTACCACAGTGCTGGTTGGTCGCCGGGTCGGTACCCTGCTCGTCGTCATCCGGGTTGATCACCCTCGAGATGTTTTCCAGCAGGTAGGCGACGAACTGAACGATCATGGTCACCGCAAACACCACCATGAACCCGGCCATCAGGTATTTGACGTACATGCCGTAGCCGCTTTGCGAAATCTCGAAACTCAACAGCGGGCTGTTGATGCTGTGCCCCTTGCCGCCCATGCCCTGCATCAGGATTACCCAGCACAGGGGAATGCCCAGCAGCAGGCAACCGACGATATTGGACCAGGCTTTCTTCACCCGGCTGAACCCGGCGTACAAAACGTCGACCCTCACGTGCCCCTCGTGCACCAGGGTGTACGCACTGGCGAACAGGAACATCGCCGCGTACCAAAAACGCACCAGGTCGCCCATGAAGGCCTGCTCGTAGGAAAACACGAAACGCGAAATGACGATGGCGAACTCGCTCATCACGACCATGATGCCCAGCCAGGCAAAGCTGATCGAGCGCAGGAAAAATGCCACGACCAACGACAACAGGATCAGTGGGTAGTGTACGTAAGTCCCGCGAAAGTTGGGCCGGCCGAGTTCGGCGACCAGTTCATCGCCAATGAACAGGCCGAGCATCTGCTCGACCCGCAGGAACGAAATCAGCATGTCAGCAAGGCCGATCAGGGTCACCGCCCAGAACGCGCTGCGCACCAGGTACGCCGCCAGCCGGGAAAAACGCTGCGACTCCTGGTGCAGGGTCAAATGCCGGTTGCTTTGCGCGTAGATTGCGAGCAACAACAGGCAACCCAGGTAACCGGCGACCTGCCACCAGCCCTGACGAACCTGGTCAGCTTCGAGTTGACCCTCCGATATACCCAGCCAACCCAGGTGGACGAACAGGTTGTACGGTCCGGGTAGACCCTGCCAGAACACAAGGTAGTTGTTCAGCAGGTAGAGAAACACGCCACCCACCATCATGTAGGCGAACATGGTGCTGATTCGGGGCACCAGCGAGGGATGTGAAGCAGATTGCATCGTAGGGAATAAGCAGATCAAAACGGAGCCGGCCGAGACCGGCTCCGTCCCGAGGTAGGGCGTTCCGAGCCTACAGCCCCAGTACCCGGTTACGCTGGGCGATGTATTCCACGTCGGAAATCTTGGCCCAACCACCGACCTCGGTGCGCGCGTTGAGGAAGCTGTCGTGAATCCGCTTAGCCAACGGCGAATGCGAACGCGCCTCGGCGAAAACATCTTCCGACGCATCTCCGAAGCTGTCATAGGTGTCGTCGGAGAACCTGCGCAACTTGACGCCCTGCTCGCGGAGCAGTTTGCCCAGGTATTCACCGTTCTTGGCGTTGTATTCCGACATCATGATCGAGTTTTCGGTCTCCGCGGCAGCGCGAACGATCAACTGATCGGTTTTCGACAGCCCGTCCCAGAACTTGCGGTTGATACCCACGCTGAGCATCGAACCCGGCTCGTGGTAACCCGGGTAATAGTAGTATTTGGCAGCCTCGTAGAACTTCATGAAGTAATCGTTCCAGGGACCGACCCACTCGGTTGCATCGATCGCACCGGAAACCAGGTTCTCATAGATCTGGCCACCTGGTAGCGAAACAGGAGAGGCGCCAAGCTTGGCCAGCACGTCACCGCCGAGGCCGGGCATGCGCATTTTGAGACCCTTGAAATCGTCGGCGCTGTTAATTTCCTTGCGGAACCAGCCGCCCATCTGCACCCCGGTATTGCCGCAGGGCAGGCACTTGACGCCAAAATCGCCGGCCAGCTCGTCGTGCAGTGCCTCACCGCCGCCAAAGTGCCACCAGGCGTTGAACTCGGTGTAGGTCAAGCCAAACGGTACCGCGGTGAAATAAGCCCAACCGGGATGCTTGCCTTTCCAGTAGTAATCCGCGCCGTGGTACATCTGCGCGTTGCCCGAGGCAACCTCGTCGAGAGAGTCGAACGCCTTGACGCGCTCTCCGGCGGCATAGTAGTTGACCTTGATTCGGCCATCGGTCATATCGGTCAGGCGCTGGGCGAAACGCTGCGCGCCCGTACCCAGACCCGGGAAATCGCGTGGCCAGGTGGATACCATGTTGACTTCGATACGTTTCTGGGCAATCGCTGGGGCGGACACTGCGGCGCCCGCAGTACCCAGGGCGGCGGCAACACCGGTTTTAAGTGCGTCACGACGGTTCATAGGTCATTTCCTCTTGGTATTGATTGGTCTTTTTTAGTTTTTACGGTTCAACTCGCCGCCTAACATCGACGAGCCCGTGATCAACGTTGCACGATTCTCCAACGATCATCGAAGCATTTCAAGGAAAACAAGATAAAACTGACCAATCGGAGGCAGTTTGATGAAATATGCTCGCAGCATACGATTGCCGGGGCGGGAAATGGGGTCAGATATCGACCAGCTCGCCGGCTGGGATTCTCCGCCGCGACCAGCGTTCGTGCACGTCTTCGTAGATCGACAGCAAGGACGGCACCACCAGCAGGATCAATAAAGTGGCAAACGCCAGACCGAACGCGATCGACACCGCCATCGGAATCAGGAACTGCGCCTGGCGTGAAGTTTCGAATAGCAACGGGGTCAACCCGGCGATAGTGGTCAACGAGGTCAGCAGTACCGCGCGCAAACGCTGGCAGGCGGCGTCGACCAGCGCTTGCTGGATCGCCACGCCTTTGGCCCGTATTTGCTTGTAGAACATCACCAGGATGATCGAATCATTGACCACGATGCCGGACAGACCGAACAGGCCGAACATCGACAGCAGGGTCATGTCCATGCCCATGATCCAGTGGCCGAGCACGGCCCCGGTCAGCCCCAATGGGATGGTCATCATCACCAGTAGCGGCCAACCGTAGGACGAAAACACCCAGGCCAGCACCAGGTAGATCATCGCCAGCGCGAGCATCGCGCCCACCCGCAAGTCGGCAAAGGTCTCGCGCTGGTTGGCGGCGCGTCCCTCGAGCGAATAGTCGATGCTGTACTTGCTGGCCAGCTGTGGCAGCGCGGTTTGCCGCAGGTCATCGGTGATCGCCTGGACGTTGTTTTGCGCGGCGTCGACATCGGCTGACACGGTGACCGCCAGTCGCCCACCAGCGTGGCGTAGCGCCTCGAAACCCTGCTTGGACGACCAACTGGCGACGCTGTCGAGCGGCACGAAGCGGCCATCGGGCAGGCGGATCGGCAGGTGATCCAGGCTGGTAAGGTTACGCCGTTCGCTGTCTGGCAACTGGATGCGCACGTCGACCTCGTCCGCGCCATCCTGGAAGCGCTGCAGGCGGACCCCGTCGTAGGCCGCTCGCAGCTGCCGCCCAAGATCGGCGATACTCAGGCCGAGCGCCTCACCGGCGGGCGTCAGCGCGTAGATCAGTTGCTCGTTACCGTACGGCAGGTCATCGTCGATCGCGCTGACTCCCTTGATCTGCTTCAGCGCCTCGGCCAGTTCCAGCGCCGCCAGCTTCATGCTGGAAGGGTCTTCGCCGATCAGGCGAACCTCGAGGTCCTGGCCGTGCGGACCGATGCGCCGCGCCGAAATCTTGAACGCCTCGACCCCGGCGGGCACGTCGATCTTTTCGCGCCAGGCGTTGATGAAGCGGTTGTTGTCGGTACGCCGGCTATCGGGAGCGACCAGTTCGACATAAACCGATCCATTGCGCTCACCCGAGATCGCCCGGCCCGCCCCGGACGACGATGCGTGCAACACGTAGTAGGTATCGACCACCTTCTCGTCGATTTCATCCATGGTCTGCTGCAACGCCTGCTCCACCTCGAGCAGAAAGCGGTCGACCTTGTCCTGGCCGCTACCGGCGACGAAGCGCACGTTGGCGTACACGGTGGTCGATTCCGGTGACGGGAAGAAGCGCCAGCCCACGCGATCGCTGGAAAACAGGCCGATGGCAAAGATGAACGTGCCGATAGCCAATGCGATGGTGCTGTAGCGATGGCGGATCGCCAGGCTGATCAGCCCCCGGAAACGGTAGTCGCGGAAATGCTCGAAAGCATCGTCGAACCATTGCTTGAAGCGCGATTTCTTGCGACCACTAGCGCCGACAAATGCGTTGCGCAAATGACCCGGCAGAATCAGGAAGCTCTCGATCAGGGACGCAATGATGACCGCGATGATAACCATCGGGATCGCCGACATCACGTTACCCATGCGCCCCCCGACCAGCAATAACGGCAGGAAAGCCGCGATGGTGGTCAAAGACGAGGCCATGACCGGCGCCAGCATGCGCCGGGCGCCACCCTCGGAGGCCTTGAGCGGCTCCTCGCCCATATCGAAATGCGCCTGCGCATCCTCTCCGACCACGATCGCGTCGTCGACGATAATGCCCAGCGCCATGATCAGCGCGAACAGGCTGATCATGTTGATCGTCTCGCCCGACGCGTACATCACCGCCAACGTCGCCATGAACGACACCGGGATACCGACCGCGACCCAGAACGCGACCCGGGTCGACAGGAACGCGTAAAGGATCATTAGCACCAGCACCAGGCCGCCGGCGCCGTTCTTGACCAACAGCATGATGCGCTGCTTGATCAGTTGCCAGCGTTCGTTGAACACCTTGACCTCGACCGTGGGCGGCAGGGTCGGCACGACCTCGGCGACCCATTCCTCGAGGATCTTCGCCGATTCCAGCGAATCGCCGTTCTCCGCGCGCTGCAGTACCAGCACCGCGCCGCGCTTGCCGTCGACGGTGATGGTTTCCTGGCCGACCTTGATCCGGCGGTCGATCTCGGCAATGTCACCGAGGTTGATCCGCCGATCCTCGGCGCCAACCACCGGCAGGTCTTCGAACTCTGCCGGGTTGCGCCGCTGGTTCAGGCTGCGCAGCTCGCGGGTGGCGTCGTTTTCCCCGACCAGTCCGGCGGGCAGGTCCTGGCTGGCCTGGTCGACCCGGTTACCGATTTCACTCAAACTCAGGCCCAGGTTGTACATTTGCTGCGACGGCACGGTGATCATCACTGATTCCTCGGGCAAGCCGACAATCGAGATCTTATCGATTCCGCGGTCGAGTAACTGGGTCTCGAACTGGCGCGCCAGTTTGCGCAGGTCAGCCATGCTTTCGGGACCGCTGACCAGTAACCTGGCAACCCCCTCGTAGCGTACCGTCTGCGCCACGCGCGGTTGCTCGGCGTCGTCCGGCAGGCTGGTGAAGTCATCGACCTGCTTGCGTACCTCGTCGAGCGCCAGCACGATGTCGGTACCCTCGTCAAATTCCAGCGTAATGCCGGACACACCGGACGCGGACGACGACGTCATCTCCTGGAGATTGGCCACGTTACGCAGGCGCTGTTCGAGGGGAATGGTAATGGCCTGCTCGACATCCTCGGCGCTGGCGCCGGTCCAGACGGTCGACACGGAGACGATGTCGAGATCGAAGTTGGGAAAGAACTGGACGTTGAGCCGATCCAGCGCCAGCACCCCGGCGATGATCATGATCACCATCAGCAGGTTGGGCGCAACCTTGTGCTTGGCGAAGATGCCGAGCAGGTCGTCCTTATGATGCATCCCGTTCACCACCAGCCTGGTTGCCCTGAACATCGACCTTGAGCCCGTCGACCGCGTTTGGCAGGTGGGTCACGATGATCTCGTCACCGGCCTGGATCGAGGGGTTGCGCACCAGTAACCACGCGCGGTCCTGCGGGTCACGGTACTGTCCGACCGACTCGACCCGGTGGGCGCGCATCCGACCGTCATCGAGCACGAAAACCCGGTCGTTGCCGTAGATCGCGCTGAAAGGCACCGCCACCACACCGACCTGTGGTGGCCGCTGCAGGTTGATTTCGAGTAGGTTGCCGACACGCAAACCCGGTGCTTCGGACGCCACCTTGAAGTAGGCGTCGATCCCGCTTGGGTCGGCGCTGCCCGCCAGCCTGGCCAGCTGCAGTTCGAAACTTTGCCGGTTGAGCCGGGCGCTGGCCGCGAGACCGTTGCCGGTTTCGAGCTGAGAGGCGATCTCCGCCTGGTAGGTCGCCGGTATGCGCGCTCGCACCTCCAGCGAGTCCAGCGGGTAGAGGGTGACCAGGGGATCGGCAACACGCACCCGATCACCGGCTGCGACCGCGACCGCCGACACAATGCCGTCGAAGCGGGCGGTCAGCGCGCTGCGCTCCAGCGCCAGCCTGCTCGTCGCGAGGTTGGCCCGGGCGCGCGCCAGGCGGGCCTTGAGTTGATTGCTGGTGGTTGCGTAGCGGTCAACATCGAGCTGTTTTTGGATCAGCGACAATTCCTGCCGACCGAGGGTTTCACGCGCGTCGTTCAACGCCGATTCGGAACTCAGGTTGTTGTTCTTCAGACGCTCGATACGCTGCATTTCCTGCCGCGCCAGTTGCAACAGTTTTCTCTCCTCACCGAGTGTCTTGATATTGGCGGTATTCTGCAGCTCGTGCTCGGCGAGCTGCGCTTCGAAGTCGGCGACATCGGCCTCGGCCTGCAACACGGCAGCGTCGAAGTCACGCTGATCGATCAGTACCATCGGCTGCCCTGCAGTCACCCGGTCGCCCACCTTGACGAACACCTGCTGCACCTGGCCCGCGCCCGGCGCGGCGGTGCGCACTAGGGCGCTCGACTCGACTTCGCCGTACAGAGTCAAGGTCGGTGCAATGGTTCGCGGCTGCGCGGTCTGGGTTTCAACCAACCAGACTTTTTCGCGCACCTGAGGCTTGGGTCGCTCGGGCTGGGTCGCTTTCATGTACGCGAATGCACTGACGGCCACGGCAACGATCAGCAGCGGCAGCAGCCGCGCCAGCAAATCAGACCTCGTCTTCAAATAATTTTCTCCTGAGCATCGGCCATCGCTTCGCGCGTGGACGATAGCTCCTTATCATCCGGTCATTTG
>Ga0316201_10000905_pt1 | contig 18710 bp, 12 predicted proteins | sample CS6wburrow_MG_FD_204516 | JGI IMG/M metagenome (GOLD analysis project Ga0316201, IMG submission 204516) | Coastal sediment microbial communities from Delaware Bay, Delaware, United States - CS-6 worm burrow | ecosystem: Environmental > Aquatic > Marine > Coastal > Sediment | place: USA... | reverse complement strand
CCTTTAAACCATTTGAATTGCGAACGGATCTAGCGATAGTTCCTATTAGGGATCAGTGTAAGCGGTCATTGGGAAGAATTGACAGTTTCTTGGAAACCGGGATATTTCGGTATCTCGGTTTCTTTTTAAAAACTATTAGAATGGGGTTTTTATCGTGGGGATAAGAAAACCTATAGGAATAGAAGCCGTCATGGGCACCCTTTAAACCATTTGAATTGCGAACGGATCTAGCGATAGTTCCTATTAGGGATCAGTGTAAGCGGTCATTGGGAAGAATTGACAGTTTCTTGGAAACCGGGATATTTCGGTATCTCGGTTTCTTTTTGAAAATTATTAGAATGGGTTTTTTATCGTAGAGATAAGAAAATCCATAAGTATAGAAGCCGTCAAGGGCACCTTTATACCATTTGAATTGCGAACGGATCAAGCAATAGTTCCTATTAGGGATCAGTGTAAGCGGTCATTGGATAGCCTTGACAGTTTCTTGGAAACCGGGATGCAAAAGCATCCCGGTTTTTTTAAAAAAATCAGGGCATTGATTCATATCTTTATAAGAAGATATAAGTCGAATGAAGCGATAGATACCAGCTTTGTCCAGATGTAGTACGGTGTTATTTTAGAAATAAGATAATGAAGGATTATATCCGGAAGCAATAAAAGTAAAAAACACTTCATAGGAAACAGGAGCCTTCGGTTTCCTGTTTTTTTACCTCGCCAAACTGTCTGAGGCTTGAATAATTCCTGAAGGTTTGGACTAAGATACCAAAACAAAAATCCCAACATTGACTAGTGTTGGGATATGCTTTGAATTCTAGTTGGCCTACTAGGACTCGAACCTAGAACGACTGGACCAAAACCAGCTGTGTTGCCAATTACACCATAGGCCATTAGTGCTTAAGAGCCTGCAAATTTAAGACAAACTTTTATTTGCACAAATATTTTAGATACAATCCGCTAAAAAAAGAACCACTCTCCGCTGTTAAAGGTTTGACAAAATTATAAGCCCATATCTATTTTAATTAGTAAATTCGCCCAGACCGGTAAACTTCATAGTACATGTTTTCAAAAGATTTTGAGAAATGGGACACCATCCTTGGGTGGGTCGTTTTTTTTATAGCCCTTATTACGTACGCTATTACAGTAGAACCCACAGGCAGTTTTTGGGATGCAGGAGAATATATTACAACATCTGCTAAATTACAAGTAGCGCACCCACCGGGGGCACCTTTACTTCAAATGATTGGAGCTTTTTTTGCCATGTTCGCATTAGAACCTGACCAAATTGCGCGGATGGTAAATTATGTTTCAGGGGTTTCCAGTGCATTCACCATTTTGTTTATGTTCTGGACCATTACCAATCTTACGCGAAAGTTAATATCCAAAAAAGAAAAGTTTACCAATAGCAATGCTATCGCCATTTTGAGCAGTGGCCTTGTGGGTGCATTAGCATTTACATTTTCGGATAGTTTTTGGTTTAATGCCGTAGAAACAGAGGTGTACGCCATGGCGAGTTTTATAATGGCGCTGCTGTTGTGGATGGGGTTAAAATGGACTGATGATCTTGAGGATCCAAGAGGTAACCGCTGGCTAATCCTTATTTCTTATGTAGTAGGACTTACTTTTGGTATTCAGTTTATGGGCTTTTTGGCAATTCCTACCATAGGTTTATTATACTATTTCAAAAAATATAAGACCACTACCGTTAAGAATTTTCTAATAGCAAATCTTAGTGTTATTGCAATTCTGATGTTAGTCTATAAATTTTCTTTGACCTATGTTCTAAAATTATTTGGCTGGAGCGAAGTTTTCTTTATCAACAGTATTGGCTTACCCTTTAACTCGGGTTCCATAATTATGCTTTTGGTTTTTATAGGTGCCTTTTACTTTGGATTGCGCTACACCAGAAAAAACAATTACAGGGTAGCCAATACTTTGGTACTCTGTGCTATGTTTTTATTCCTTGGATTTTCTTCCTGGCTTATGTTGCCAATAAGGGCAAATGCAAATGTAGTAGTCAATGAAAACAATCCATCGGATGCTCGCTCATTACTCGCCTATTATAACAGAGAACAATATCCACAAGTAGATAGCCCAATTTATGGCACGTATTATTCGGATACGTTTGCCCCGGCAGGTCCCGAAAAGGATGATAAACCCAAATATGAAAAAGATGAAGAGCTGGGCAAATACATCATTGTAAATAAATACAAGAATGCAATGCAGGGGCCCAATGAAGATCACAGGGGATTATTTCCCAGAATGTGGAGTGATCAGAACGCTGAGAACTACATGAAATATTTCGGCCCTTTGAATTTTAGAATGAAAACCTCAAATGAAGAGTTACGCAAAGCGGTTGCCCAGGTAAAATCTGGTCTTGCGAATGGCGAGATAGATGAGGAGCAATATATTGGTTTTTTACGGCAATTTGGAGAATATCTGGAAGTAGAACCCCCAAGTGTATGGCAGAACATCAAATATATGGTTCAATTTCAATTTGGCTATATGTACTGGCGTTATTTTATGTGGAATTTTGTAGGAAAACAAAACGACGTACAGGGCAGATATAATGGTAATGGTGAATGGTTAAGCGGAATTGGGTTTATAGACAGTCTTCGCCTGGGTAGTCAGGAAAATTTACCTCAAGATGTATTAGACAATAAAGGCCGAAATACTTATTTCTTTTTACCCCTGATTCTGGGGATTATTGGCTTGGTTTTCCAGTTTACAAAAAATCCGAAACAATTCTGGGCTCTTTTTGTATTTTTTATTTTCACGGGAATTGCAATTCAATTCTATACAAATCCTTACATTTTTCAACCAAGGGAACGGGATTATTCCCTTGTTGGTTCCTTTTATATTTTCGCCTTGTGGATTGGTTTAGGAGTATACGGTCTATATGAAGAATTTAAAAAATTCATAAATCCGAAGGTGCTGGGACCAGTAATATTGTTAATCTGCCTTTTGGCTGTACCCGGGGTAATGGCCTTTCAGAATTGGGATGATCATGACCGTTCCAATCGCTATACCGCTCGTGCAAGTGCTAAAGCCTATCTGGATTCATGCCAGAAAGATGCGGGCGCTATGCTATTCACTATCGGAGACAATGACACTTTTCCACTTTGGTATGTACAGGAAATTGAGGGATACCGTACTGATATACGAATAATATGCACCAGTCTTTTTGCAACAGATTGGTATGTAGATCAAATGAAACGGAAAGCCTACAAAAGTGACCCTATACCCTCTCAACTGACGCATGATCTTTATAGATACGGCAATAGGGATGTAATTTATTATCAGGGGCTTCCCGGTTTGGCTGAAAAAAGATGGGATATTAAGGATTTTATGAATTGGGTGGGCAGCAATAAGCCACAAACAAAATTCAAATATATACTTGAAAAACAAGGTGCTGACCTAAGTGAATATTCTGAGAGCACTTTAGATCTTGTATATTATCCAACTAATAAAATTAGGGTCCCGGTTAATAAGAAAAATGTATTGGAAAGTGGACTGGTTAAGGAAAAAGATTCTGCATTAATTGTTGATTATATTGATATAGATCTGCCTAAGAGTGCTTTACCAAAAAACAGGATTATGATGTTGGATATCATTGCCAATAATGATTGGAAGCGCCCAATCTACTTTTCCGGTGGTAGTTTTGACAAAGCAGAATACATTTGGATGAAAGAGTATCTGCAGCTTGAAGGATTAGCCTATAAACTAGTGCCCATCTATACCAAAAATCGAAGTTCTTTTGAGATGGGACGAATAGATACCGAACTGATGTACGATATCGTAAAAGGATGGGATTGGGGAAATTCAGGAAGTTCAGATATCTATCATGATCCGCAAACCAGGTCGCAAGGTTTATCATTTAGGGGCAATCTAGCACGATTAACGGAAGCTCTGATAAATGAAAACCAAATAGACAAAGCAAAAGATGTGATTAACATTGCTCTGACCAATATGCCTGTTGAACACTATGGTTTTTATGCTTTTGTAGAACCTTATGTAGATAGTTATTATAAGGTGGGAGAAACAAAAAAGGCCCGAGATTTATTCTATAAATTAAGGGATATTTATCAGGATCGATTAGACTATTATTCGAGTATTCCGTTAGATGAACAATATGATAATATCGAAAATATTATTGGCGATATGGAAGCATATAGAAGAAACATTGATATTCTTATAGAGAATAATGACAGGGAAATAGCAGAAAAAGAAACTTTAATTTTTAATGAGCATATAGATAGGTTCAGTCATTTCTATGAAGATGAGGTAATAGAAGAACCGCCTTTACTGCAGCAATCAAATCCGGATATAGAAGATTCTATGGAAGTTGAGCAAGATTCATTTATGGATGAATGAGTAAGATTCCGACAATGAATTGCTCAGAGTCAACAAATGGTATTTATATCTTAATTAATAGGGTATTAAAGTTTGAACCAATTTGCTATTTACAGGTATTCGTTAAGTATTCCGATAAGTGTATTTGCATCTTGTTCACCACTTTGCCTCCAAACCATTTCCCCCTTTTTGTAAATCATAAGAGTAGGGAGACCTTTAATTCTTAGCGCTTGTGATAACTCCTTATTCTTATCAACATCTATCTTTATAACCTTTCCTTTATCTCCCAAGGCGGCTGCTACATCCCGTAAAACCGGGTGCATAGACGTAGATTGTTCGTTCCACTCCGCATAGAAGTCAAGTAACACGGGGATATTTAAATCTATAAGTTCACCGAATTTCGACATATAAATTACATTGGGTTATAGATCAAATGTATGAAAAAATGTTAAAAAATGCGGTATCCCCTTAATTTTGGGCATTACTTGAAAGTTAAATTCAAGTTAATTCTTTCTTTTTTAAAGTAATAACCGTGATTTCCGGCCATATCCCTACCCTTCCAGGGTAGCCCAAAAAACCAAATCCACGATTAACATTTATAAATTCTCCAAGCTCTTCATAAACACCTGCCCAATACTTATAACGCCATTTAACCGGGCTCCATTTCACCCATCCTGGAATTTCAATCCCAAACTGCATCCCGTGTGTATGACCGCTTAGCGTGAGATGATAGTGATACTTGTCTTTTAAAACCACATCTTCCCAATGAGACGGATCATGGCTCAATAAGATTTTAAAATCGTCTTGGTTAATTTCAGATGCCGCTTTTTTTAAGTCCCCTGATTTTCTAAAACCTCCTCTTCCCCAATTTTCTACGCCAATTAAGGCTAATTTATCGTCCGCTTTTTCCAGATATCTACTCTCATTCAGCAAAAGATCAAAACCCATTTCTTGTTGCATAAGTTTAAGATCATCCAAATTTTTTATTTTTTCTTCATCTGTGTCCCAAATAATATAATCCCCATAATCATGGTTCCCAAGAATTGAATATTTCCCATCTACGGCCTGAAGGGATGAAAACAATTCAGCCCATGGTTTCATTTCATCAGCTTTATTATTTACCATATCTCCGGTAAAAAAAATAACATCACTCTTTTGCTTATTAATCAAATCTACCGCATATTCAATTTTTTTTCTATTGTCAAAACTTCCGCTGTGAATATCTGAAATTTGAGTAATCTGATATCCATCAAAAGCAGGAGGCAGATCTTCAAATTCCATTTGGTATTTCAATACTTTAAAATTGTATTTCCCCCTATACATGCCGTATAGTAATGCCCCAAAAGGAATTGCCGCGATACCCATGGCAATTAAGCTTAAAAACCTTCTTCTTTCCGGCAGACTGAACTCCCTGGCTGTGCCAAAAAATTTCTGATATCCTGCAGCAATGAATCTGAAAATATCTTCAGAAAAAAGAAATATCATGGTAATTATTTTGAAAGTAAGGATGGCTATTAAAAACCCAAAAGCATAACTTTTAGGCCTGCTTAGTACCCTTCCGCCTGCTTCGCCCAAGGTAAATTGAAAAATAAAATTACCAAGTACCAGTAAGGATATCGCTGCAAATACAAAATAAACCCATGGAAACCTGCTTACGGTTTTCAGGGCTTGCAGAGTATAGAATCCCAGAATCAGATAAATTATTACAAAAACTATCCAGCGTAGCATATGGTTTTTTTACAAATATATTTCTTTAGCAGAGTATTGTTTTACATCTTTGACTTTATTTAACGCTTTGAACCAGAGTCCGTATTATCTCAGGGTCCGTTATGGCTATTTCATCTTCTCTCAGATATGAGACATTGTTCATTGGAGGTTCAGGTGTTTTTTCAAGTGTTTTACTAAACTTCAATCCCGAAAGATGTATTGCTTCAAATCCATTATTTTTGAAAAACAAGGCGTTGTGCTTTCGTATTCCTCCACCGGGCATAATAACACATTTTTCTACTTTCTTTTTCCAAAAAACGAGCTCATTTATGGCCTCTTCCGCCTTTTGTCTTCCTCCGGATGTCAAAACACAACTGACCCCCAAATCTTCCAGTTCCAATAGTGTTTTTAGAGGGTCTTCTACCCAATCAAATGCCCTATGAAAAGTGAAGTGTAAATCCCCTGCCGCAGAAATTAATTCCGCGGTTCGATCCTTATCCAGAGTGCCATTGGAATACAAAACTCCTGAAACAATTCCTGATACACCAAGATCGGTGCAGAGAGCAATATTTGTTTTCATAATCTCAAACTCATCCCTGGAGTAAGTGAAATCACCACTACGTGGCCTAATTAAGACATGAATTGGAATAGTAAGATTTTCTGATACCTTCTTTATCAAACCGTAAGAGGGGGTTATACCTCCTACTGCCAATTCTGCACAGAGCTCTATCCTATCGGCACCAGCTTCCTCTGCATTGACAGCAGATTGATAAGAATTAGCACATACTTCTACGATCATTTCCTATATTTAGACTGATAAAAATAAGCAACCCTTCCAGATGAAACGTAGAAAATTTTTAAAAAATTCTTCATTAAGTACTGCCGGCATCTTGTCTGCTTCAATTCTATCAGCCTGCGAAACAGAAAAGAAACAAGAATCGGTCAATGAAATACTAAAACCTATAACAATTGCAACATGGGATGTACCCAATGCAACAAATAAAGCCTGGCAAATTCTTAGTAATGCCGGCAGCGCTTTAGATGCGGTAGAACAGGGAGTAATGATTGAAGAAGCAGATATTAATAATCAATCTGTAGGTAAAGGGGGCCGGCCGGACAGGGAGGGCAATGTTACTCTGGATGCCTGTATAATGGACAAAGACAGCAATTGCGGGGCCGTTGTGTACCTTCAAAATATAGTCCATCCCGTTTCAGTTGCCAGAAAAGTTATGGAAGATACACCTCATGTAATGCTCGCGGGTAAGGGTGCCGAAATGTTTGCTTATGAAAAAGGTTTTAAAAAAGAAAACTTACTTACGGAGAAATCCAGGGAAGAGTGGACAGAATGGAAAAAAACTTCAACATACAAACCAATAATAAACATAGAAAATCATGATACTATTGGGATGCTGGCAATTGACAATAAAGGAGATATTGCAGGTGCTTGTACTACTAGTGGAATGGCCTATAAAATGGCAGGGCGGATAGGCGATTCGCCCATTATTGGAGCTGGATTATTTATTGATAATGAAGTTGGAGGGGCCACAGCCACCGGAGTTGGGGAAGAAGTAGTCCGTACCGTTGGGAGTTTTCTTATTGTTGAATTAATGAGACAAGGTAAAACCCCACAGCAAGCATGTGAGGAAGGCGTAAAACGCATTATAGAGAAAAACAAGGAGAAACTTGATTTCCAAATTGGGTTTATTGCCATTAATAAAAAAGGAGAAACCGGAGGGTATTGTATTCAGCCGGGTTTTACCTACAGGGTCTATTCCGAAAAAGGACATATTAATAATGTAGCAAGAAGTTATATAAGCACTTAAATACTTTACTAAAGCACTTAAACTTTGTAGATTTGAAATTCTACAAGAACTCTAAAAATGGCAGACCAGAAAAGACTTTTTTTATTGGATGCATATGCTCTGATATTTAGGGGATATTATGCCCTTATTAAAAATCCCAGGATAAATTCCAAAGGAATGGATACTTCGGCAATCATGGGGTTTGTAAATTCTTTGTTTGACGTTATAAAACGAGAAAAGCCAGACCACCTCGCCGTTTGTTTCGACAAGGACGGTAGTACAGAGCGTACAGAATTATTTGCAGAATACAAGGCAAACCGTCTTGAGACGCCAGATGCCATACGGGTAGCAATACCAATAATACAGGACATTCTTAAAGCAATGCATATCCCCTGTATAGAGGTCTCTGGTTTGGAAGCCGATGACATTATTGGCACATTGGCCAAACAGGCAGAGAAGGAAGGATACAAAGTATACATGGTTACACCCGACAAGGATTTTGGACAATTGGTATCAGAAAATATTTTTATGTACCGCCCTTCCCGAATGGGTAATGGCGTTGAAATTTGGGGGATCCCTGAAATACAAACTCGATTTGGAGTAGAACGCCCCGAACAAGTGATCGACTATTTGGGAATGATGGGTGATGCCAGTGATAATATTCCCGGACTCCCGGGAGTTGGAGACAAGACTGCGAAAAAATTTATCGCCGAATTTGGCACCCTTGAAGGTTTGCTTGCGAATACGGATAAACTTAAGGGAAAAATGAAAGAGAAGGTGGAAGAAAATGCCGAGTTGGGCCGACTGTCCAGAAAATTAGCCACAATTTGTGTTACCTGTGATGTTACTTTTGATGCAAAGGATTACGAACTATCTGAACCCAATAGCGAGGAAGTACAAAAAATATTTGAGGAATTAGAATTTAGAAGGCTTAAAGAACAATTCTTAAGAATATTCTCGGAGGAATCTGATGTTGCAGCAGCCAAAGCCAACAGCGAGGAAACAAAACCTAAAAAAGAGACGCAAGCTGCCGGAAGCGGTCAGTTTTCCCTGTTTGGAAGTGATGGGGATACTCCAGCAACTATAAAAGAATTTTCCAGTAGAAAAACCATAAATGACGTAGCCCATGTCTATCAGAGTGTTTCACCGGGGATGGGTATGAAGTTATTACTTCAAAATTTAATGAAGCAAACTAAAGTATGTTTTGATACGGAAACAACTTCTTTAAATTCACTTGTCGCCGAACTGGTTGGAATAGCTTTTTCCTGGGAAGCGCACAAAGGATTTTATATTCCTTTCCCGGAAGGACGAGAAAATGCACAGGAAATTATTGAACAACTCCGCCCATTTTTTGAAGCTGAACACATAGAGAAAATTGGTCAGAACTTAAAGTATGATATCAAAGTTCTTCACAAGTACAATGTTACTGTTAAGGGCGGCTTATTTGATACCATGCTGGCCCATTACCTTATAAATCCGGATATGCGTCATAATATGGATGTATTATCAGAAACTTACCTAAACTATACACCCATATCTATTGCCGAACTTATCGGGAAAAAAGGTAAAAATCAACTGAGTATGCGCGATGTTAGTTTAGATAAACAGACAGAATATGCTGTAGAAGATGCAGACATAACATTTCAATTAGCAAAACTGTTTGCTAGGGAACTCAGGGAAGCTAAAACAGAAGAACTGTTCAGGAATATTGAGATTCCATTAGTAAGTGTTTTGGCAGCTATGGAATTAGAAGGGATAAACCTTGATAAGGAGTTTCTGCATTCACTTTCTAAAGATCTGGATGATGATATAAAGAATCTGGAAGTCAAGATTTACGAGAAAGCTGGTGAAGAGTTTAATATTGCATCTCCAAAGCAGTTAGGTGAAATTTTGTTTAATAAGTTAAAGCTTGTCGACAAGCCCAAAAAAACGAAAACGGGCCAGTATTCCACCTCGGAAGATGTACTTTCTTCTCTTTCTAAAGAACACGATATTATTAAAGATGTCCTAAATTATAGAGGTCTGGCCAAATTAAAGAGCACCTATATTGATGCATTGCCGGAGCAGGTTGAAGAAAGCACAGGCAGAGTACATACAGATTATATGCAAACTGTAGCTGCCACTGGAAGATTGAGTAGTAATAATCCTAACCTTCAAAACATACCAATACGAACGGAACGCGGCAGGCAGGTGCGTAAGGCATTTATTCCAAGAGATAATAATTATATTCTTCTAGCTGCCGATTATTCTCAAATAGAACTTAGAATAATTGCATCTCTGAGTAAAGAAACCACAATGATTGAAGCCTTTAAAAAAGGTGAAGATATACACGCATCAACTGCTTCTAAAGTTTTTAACGTCCCGCTGGACGAAGTTACAAGAGATCAAAGGAATAATGCCAAAACTGTGAATTTTGGTATAATTTACGGAGTATCGGCTTTTGGATTAAGCAATCAAACAGATTTATCGCGGACTGAGGCCAAGGAACTAATTGATACTTACTACAAGACATATCCAAAATTGCGAAATTATATAAGCGATCAAATAGATTTTGCAAGGGAACACGGATTTGTGCAAACGGTGCTGGGCAGAAGACGCTATTTAAAAGATATTAATGGAAGTAATGCTATTGTTCGCGGTGCTGCTGAAAGAAATGCCGTTAATGCACCCATACAAGGTAGCGCAGCGGATATTATCAAAATTGCGATGATCAATATCCATAAAAAGCTTATTGAAGGTAATTATAAATCCAAGATGCTTCTCCAGGTTCATGATGAACTGGTCTTCGACATTTATAAACAAGAACTGGAAGATCTAAAGGTTATGATCAAAACCGAAATGGAAAATGCTTATGAACTACTTGTGCCCCTGGATGTAGAACTGGGTATCGGTGAGAATTGGCTTGAAGCCCACTAATTATACGACACAAATAACTGCATGATGGAAACAATCTTCCCATTTACAGCGGCTTTATTAGCTGCCATGCTTCATGTAATTACGGGGCCAGATCATCTGGCAGCGGTAGTTCCATTTGCTGTTGAATCCAAAAGGAAAGCATGGAAAATTGGCTTATCCTGGGGGATAGGGCATTTGGTGGGTATGCTGTCTATAGGCCTTCTTTTTATGGTATTTAAAGAACTTATCCCCATAGGACGAATCTCTGACTATAGTGAACAATTAGTAGGCTTTGTGCTTATAGGGATTGGGGTATGGGCTTTCTACAACATCTACAAAAAAGAAAATAACCATGCGCATTTGCATGTACATAGCGAGCAAGCTCCTGTTATTCATCGCCATGCTCATGACCACGGGCAGGAAATCACTCATGCGCACAACCATAGTCCCCAACTTAAACAGTCCCATTGGGCTTCCTTTTCGGTTGGATTTCTCCATGGATTAGCGGGTATTGCACATTTTCTTTTATTCCTCCCCGTACTCAGTTTTGAAAAGCAAACCGAGGCCTTTAGTTATGTAATGGGGTTTGGAGTTGGAATAGTTTTGGCGATGACGGTTTTTGCCTTTGTAATAGGAACAGTAGCCAACCTTTCCAAAAACGGACACAATGATGTTTTTTTTAAGGGGATCCGCCTGGCAGGGGGTCTCTTTGCTATAGTAATAGGAGTGTATTGGATTTTCAGCTCCTAACAAATACGTGGTAACTGCTCTCCGATAAGGGGACTTACAATACGTTTGCCCCCAATGACACTATCCATGACGACTTTGCCAGGGTGTTCAGCTGAAATTTCACCTATACAAGTAGCATGTTGCCCTTTAGGATCTTTACGCATCAGGGCCAATACCTCCGCCTCGATAGCCTTGTCCGCAATTACAACAAATACCCCTTCGTTGGCAACATACAAGGGGTCTAACCCTAGAATTTCACAAGCAGCTGCTACCTGTTTTTGAATAGGAAGCCTGTTCTCTTTTAGTTGAATCCCCATTTCTATTTCCTCGGTAATTTCTGAGAGTATGCTCGCCAGTCCCCCACGAGTAGGGTCTCGCAATAAATGTATTTGTGAACCAAAGGCGTCGAGCAGGTCCTTCACCATATAATTTAAATTAGTGGTATCGCTTTCGATAGTCGATTCAAATTCCAATCCCTCCCTCTGAGACATGATGGCCATCCCATGCTGAGCCAAATAACCATTGACAATAATTTTATCCCCTGTTCTAATATTCGATGTCGCAATATCAGCACTTGGGTGTACCACCCCAAAACCAGTAGTATTGATAAATATTTTATCGCCTTTACCTCTTTCCACCACTTTAGTATCCCCTGTTACAACCTGTACACCACTGTAGTCCGCAGCTGCCTTGATAGAATTTATAATTTTAGTAAAATCAATCATAGACAGGCCTTCTTCCACAATAAAGGAGAGAGTAATAAATTTTGGGATAGCGCCGCACATAGCTACATCATTGACTGTGCCATGAACTGCCAGTTCCCCTATGTTACCTCCTTTGAAAAAGATAGGGGAAACCACAAAGCTGTCTGTAGATACCGCTATTGGCCCCTCAATTTTAAAAATAGCCCCATCGTGCTTCTGGTCCAGGTAAGGGTTGCTAAATGTTTTAAAAATAAGACTATCTAGTAATTCCCTGGTCATTAACCCACCACTGCCATGACCTAAGTGTATGCTATCATATCTCTTTTTTGTACCATCCATTATTTAAGAGGAAATTAGATTATTTGCATAATGATAATAAGCCGCACAAGCCCCTTCGGAAGAGACCATTGGGGCTCCAAGAGGATTTGCCGGCGTACAGGCCTTGCCAAACTCACTGCACTGATTGGGTTTTTTAATTCCTTTTAAGATTTGTCCTGCAATACAATCGGGGTTTTCCGGTGCGGTTATGGACTGTATCCCGAATTTTATTTCCGCATCATAAGCCTGATAGGCTTTTTTTAAGACATAACCACTTTTAGGAATCACCCCCAGTCCCCTCCAGGCCCTGTCACCCACCTCAAATACGGTATTTATGATTTTTTTAGCTTCTGGGTTACCCGCTTTCTTCACCACTCGGGCATACTGGTTCTCTACTTCATATCGGCCCTCCTCCAACTGTTTTACAGCCATATAAATACCCTCTACTAGATCTAAAGGTTCAAAACCTGTAATAACGATGGGGATCTTGTATTTTTCTGCCAGTGGATAATATTCCCTCATTCCCATGATAGCGCACACATGTCCTGCCCCTAAAAAGGCTTTGATATTACAAAATTTATCCGCCAGGATCCCTTCCATGGCAGGGGGTACCAAAACGTGCGAAACTAAGATGGCATAATTAGTTAGTCCCTCCTTTTGGGCATGTAATACCGATAACGCATTGGCTGGGGCAGTTGTTTCAAAACCCACTGCAAAGAAGACAACCTCCTTATCCGGGTTTTCACGTGCGATTTTTACAGCCTCCATCGGCGAATAAAGTATTCTAAGGTCACCTCCACTGGCCTTGGCCTCCTGCAGACTTTTCCTGCTACCAGGCACCCTTACCATATCACCAAAGGAACAAACAATTACATTCTGCTCTAATAACTCTACCGCCTTATCTATTAGTTGTAAAGGAGTTACACAGACGGGGCAACCAGGACCATGGATCATTTGTACTTCTTCCGGCAATAATGCAAGGATACCATTCCGGACCAAACTATGGGTTTGCCCCCCACAAATTTCCATGATCTGCCAGGTCTGAGTTACCGTTTGTGCGATGAGTTTAAGATACCCCTTGGTAGCTTCTAAATTTCGGTATTCATTCAGATATTTCATGATTGTTGAATAAGGTTTACATAATACATGAGCTGACCCAAGGCGATATTCTCATCATTTGGAGATATATTTCTATTAAAATAGAGTATATAATCGTCTTTACCAATTTCCTTGAGAATATCTACCAAAATGGCATTTTGAAATACCCCGCCACTGAAGGCAATGTGATTAAGTCGCTGCTGTCGAGCAACCTGAAAAATTAGGGTAGCCAAGGTGAACAAAAAATTACATATTATTGTCTCCCTTGGTATTCCACGCCTTACCTCAGCAAAGATATTTCTGATAATATCAGACGTTGGTATAGTACCTGTTCCCGAAATTACAGCATACACTTTACAATTTGAAAGTTGGTATGTCTCGATATACTGTTCCATCAAGATAGCGGCCTCCCCTTCATAAGTATTTGTATCACAAATGCCCAATAGTGAAGCTACAGCATCAAATAGCCGACCTACAGAAGATGTTTTTAAAGAATTCTTCTGCAATAGGGTCTGGTAGATATCAAGGGTACGAGAGTCAAACTTTGATTCCAGAAGGTCATCCATACCTTCACAGGCCAGTGAAAGCAATGATAATTTGGGTTCCTTAGCCATTTTATCCCCAGCTACCCAATTATAGTATTCAAAATGGGTAATACGCTCAATCTTCTTCTTTTCGTAGCGGAAGAATTCACCTCCCCATATTTGACCATCGTCGCCATAACCCGTGCCATCCCAGATAACCCCCAACACAGGAGTGTCCTGATCAAATAAATTATACTCCCCCATTACAGAAGCAAAATGTGCTTTATGGTGCTGTACTTCATGGCAGGTTACACCCCATTGTTGAACTAGCTTTTTCCCATATTGGGTGCTTAAATAGGCCGGGTGCTTATCTACCAAAAGAATCTCCGGCTTAGCTTCAAAAAGTTGTACAAAGGTTTCAATGGTATCGGTAAAACGGTTGAATACTTCATAGTGGTCCAGATGTCCCAGATATTGGCTTACGTAAAGAAAATCATTCGGGTAAAATGCGATGGTGCTTTTTAAATGCCCTCCCAGTGCCATAATTTTTTCGGAAGAAAAGGGAAGGGGGCCATAATAATTAGGTGCATAGCCACGAGACCTTCGGTATATTATTTTATGTTGGAATTTGGGAGTAAATTTTACCACCGAATCGTCTTGAGCATTAGTTATGTCCAGGTTATGGTGCAAAAAATAATCTGCCACCTGGGCAAGAGCCATTTGCGCATCTTCCAAATTACTAATGATGGGTGAACCATGAATATTTCCGCTTGTAGCCACAACAGGGGTTTGCACTTCTTTCATTAATAGCTCAAGGAGGCTGGAATAGGGCAACATCACCCCCAGCTGGTTAAGGCCTGGCGCTAGGTCCTCAATGACAAACTGCCCTTTAAAACCTGTACTGGAAATAAGGACTATGGGACGCTCATAGGAAATTAATTCTGCTTCCTGGGCCTTGCTTACACTAACTTCTCCCTGAAGCTTTTTCAAAGAAGCATACAGAATAGCGAAGGGTTTTTTAGGCCTTCGTTTTCGATTGCGCAGGGTCTGTATGGCCGTTGCATTCTGTGCATCACAACAGAGTAAATACCCACTGGTGTTTTTTATGGCGATAATGTATCCTTCCCTTATTAAAGCCGCTACTTTTTTAAATATCGCTTGCGGATCTGCTGCTAGCTCCTTCCCCCTTGTATCGGTAACGGAAAGTGCTATGCCACAATTTGGGCAGGAGTTGGTTTGCGAATGAAACCTTCGGTCTAAAGGGTTGGTATATTCTTCCCTGCAGACCGGACACATATGGAAAGAGTGGAGGTTAGTGTGTGCCCTTTCAAAAGGGAAAGTGTTCGTAATCGCCCATCGCGGACCACAATAGGTACAGGTAGTAAACGGGTAATAATACCTTCGGTTATTTACTTCTAAAAGCTCTTCCCGGCAGGCATCACAGAGTGCAAAATCTGGTGTTAATTGCAGGTTTAGCTTACCCCCTTTTTGCGAAGGAACAATAGAAAACTTATCAAAAAACTTAGACGGTACTTCTTCTATGCGGTGACCTTTTACCCTGGCTACCCCAGGTGGATTTTGGGTGAGTTCCTGGTAAAACCCCTCTATAGTTTCCCGGGTTCCTGTAGCAAGGACAATTACCCCTTCTTCATTGTTCGAAACGGTTCCTGTAACCTGATGCTTTTGGGCTGTAACATACACAAACGGTCTAAACCCTACCCCTTGTACCTGGCCTTGGATAATAATTTTAAAGGTCATGAATACGCTAGGGATGAACCATGGTTAATTTCCCCGACAGATCTAAAATTTGATCAATCGCTGAAGGGATTGCAGCAGCTACCTTGGAAGATAAGGCAACCGTCATCGGGGTTATTTCTTCAACTGAGATGGTGAATAAATGAATATCTGGATGTAAATTGGTAAGGTAAACTGCCTCTATCATATCCTTCAGACCGACATCATGTACACTGAGTGCCGTTGGGAAATCGGATGCAAATTTAGGACGAATTAAGTTAATAGTACCTGCCTCCTTACCATCCATAGTCGCATCTACAAAAATAACCGTCTTATAGGCTTCAAAACAATTGAGGAGTAAGAACCCACCAGTACCGCCATCCAGGATGTCTACATAATCAGGCAGGGTTCTTCTGGCCATTTCCTGAATCAGGTGTACACCTACCCCTTCGTCACCCATCAGGTAATTACCTACCCCCAGAATAAGGATACTACTTGTTTTGTCCTTTTCAAAGAAAAAAGCATCGCTACTTACCGCAACGGGAGGTCGTGCTATATTGGCCATTCGCTATTTTATTTATTGTATTGCTTGTTTATTAGTTAACTGATTTGGGTTCTGTTTCTTTTGGCAATTCCACATTCGTAATATTCACTTTATTTTTGGAAAGCCGCTCACGACTTACAAATTTATATCCACCAAACATGGAGGAAACCTCTCCCCTGCCTTCCAGCCAGTCATGGTAAAATACCAGGTAAACATGAATCAGTGTGAACAAAATAAAAAGCCAGGTAACCGAATGATGAATAGTCCTTACCATAAAATCACCCCCTAAAAAAGGAACTACCCAGGCAAATAGCTTAGGAAGCCACCATCCCGACATGGACGAATAAAGGCCAAAGCCTGTAAAAACCTGGGCCAGGGCTATCAAAAATAAGGCTAAATAAGAAAGGGCTGCCATGGTATTGTGACCAACACTAATATTCCTGACGTCCGGATTTTTCTCATTCGCTAAAAATATATCCACTTTTAAAACATGCCATAAATTACGCCACATTTTCTTATCACGAGGGATAAAGGCCTTCCAGCTAGAAAATCTATTTCCAACAAAAGACCAGTAAACCCTTAAGATCATATTAAAAAAGAAAATATAGGCGGTACCAAAATGAATAAACCGAACTGTACCAAACCAATAAATTTCACTTGCTTCCATGTTCGACATTATTGCAGGCGGATCTGCAATGATAAAGCCTGTAATAGCTAGGGTGGTAATAGACAGTACATTAATCCAATGAAAAATACGAACGGGCAATTCCCAGACATATACGCGTTTATAAGTTCTTGTTCTCATGATCCGTTACTTTCTAAATGTCACAACTCGAGATGTTTTGTACCTGGGAAATATGATTCCCATGTTCGTCATATAAATGCACGGCACAGGCCAAACAAGGATCGAAAGAATGAATAGTTCTGATTATTTCAAGCGGCAATTCCGTATCGGCCACAGGAGTCCCAAGAAGGGTAGATTCATAGGCAGAACGTTGCCCTTTTGGGTCTCTTGGTGATGCATTCCATGTAGAAGGTACCACCAATTGATAATTGGCCGTTTTACCATCTTTAATTCTGATCCAGTGTGCAAGGGCCCCTCTTGGTGCTTCTGAAAAGCCTACCCCTTTGGATTCCGGCGCCCATTTTTCGGGTTCCCATTTGTCCATATTGGCCATACGGGTATCCCCATTTTTAATATTCTGAAGCAAGGTGTCATAAAACTCCATAGTCCAATTTGCAACCAACTGCGTTTCAATGCCTCGTGCAGCAGTCCTTCCAAGGGTAGAAAACAAAGCATCAACGGGTACATCTAAATGACTTAATGCACCATTTACAGCATCCTGAATTTCCTTATTACCCCTGGCATAGCCTACCAGCAAGCGGGCTAATGGTCCAACTTCCATGGGTTTGCCTTTCCACCTCGGTGTTTTGATAAAACTGTATTTCTGGCTGACATCCAAATGTTCATATGGTGGTTTAGGTCCCGAATAGTTGATGCTGGTTTCCCCATCCCAAGGATGCTTACCTGTATCCGGTCCTTCGGTATAGTTGTCATACCAGGAGTTGTTTACAAATTCTTCAATATCTTCATTTCGGTGATCTACATCGTATACCTTGGAAAGGTCTCTGTCTAATATAATCCCCTGTTGAAATTTAAACCCAGAAACATCATTATAGCCCTTGGTAGGGAAATCACCATAGCTCATATAATTTCCAAAACCTTTTCCGATGGCACCCCAATCTTTATAAAAAGAAGCAATAGCCAAAAGATCTGGTATATATACCTGTTCAATGAATTGTTTGCCCTCTTTAAGGAGACGGCCTACATAGGCCAGACGCTCAGCGTTGATGCCTCCGGGGCTTTCAGTATTGATGGCACAGGCCATACCCCCTACCAAATAGTTAGGGTGCGGGTTTTTACCTCCAAAGATGGTATGTATTTTAACGATTTCTTTTTGCCATTCTAAGGCTTCCAGATAGTGCGCAACGGCCAGAAGGTTCACTTCTGCCGGAAGTTTCATTTGCGGGTGACCCCAGTAACCATTAGCAAAGATGCCTAGTTGCCCGCTTTCTACAAATTTGGTTACTCGTTTTTTTACATCTGAAAAATAGCCGGGTGAACTTTTGGGCCAGCTGGAAATACTCTGAGCTAGCTGAGAAGTTTTTAAAGGATCAGCCTGCAAGGCATTCACCACATCTACCCAATCCAGGGCATGCAGGTGATAAAAGTGAACGGTATGGTCATGCATATACAGAGCACCTTCCATAATATTTCGAACCATTTCCGCATTCGGCGGAACGG
>Ga0316201_10000904_pt1 | contig 18719 bp, 22 predicted proteins | sample CS6wburrow_MG_FD_204516 | JGI IMG/M metagenome (GOLD analysis project Ga0316201, IMG submission 204516) | Coastal sediment microbial communities from Delaware Bay, Delaware, United States - CS-6 worm burrow | ecosystem: Environmental > Aquatic > Marine > Coastal > Sediment | place: USA... | reverse complement strand
GTTTTCTTCCAGTCACGGGTGCCCTCGGCCTGGCTGCCGTGGCATACCGAGCAGTTCTGCTGGAAGATCCGGTCACCGTAATCGACGATATCCTGGTTGAACCAGCGCTCGGCAGCCTGCAGCTGCAGGCCGGGCAGAAACAGGGTCGAACATACGAGTATCTTGATAATTTTCATTGATGGTTACCCGCGCATATTAACTGGTGTATGATAAAACCTGTAGTTGCTACAGGGTCAATAGCTATTTTAACTGATGGATATAATCGCCTGACCCGATACTGACTAAAGGATTTAACCTGATTTTCTACTCATCGCGGACCCCGAGAGATGCCGCGGGGCCCACTACCAGGCACTTGCACCGGCGGAGACATGAAACTGCTGACACGGGGAAAACTGGCAACCGAGACAGGTTGTAATATCGAGACCATCCGCTACTACGAGGCCATCGGTTTGATTCCGGCTCCCGAGCGGACACCGTCGGGCTATCGCTCCTATAGCGAAGAGCATCTACGGCGACTGAATTTTATCCAGCGCGCCAGGGCGCTCGGATTTACCAGCGACAAGATCCAGGGGCTGCTCGAGCTCACCGAATCCGGCGGCAACCACACGCGCGCCGAAGTGAAGGCCCTGACCGAGGCGCATATCGAGGACATCGCCGAGAAAATTCGCGATCTGCAAAAAATCAAAAAACGCCTGAGCCAGATTTCCTCGTTTTGCGATGGTTCGAGCGAGAGTGCCGCAGGTTGCCCGATTTTGGAATCGTTGTTCGACGATGTGCCAGCCGGCTGAAGTCTCCTGATCTCGGTGGGTTGCCCGATCTTTTCGGCGTCGATCAGACCCATTTAGCCCAATTTCGGCTATCGCCTGACTCATGAGCGTCAGAGTCATCCTTGCCGCCGACCACGAAAGCCTGCGTGCCGGATTCCGCCCTAGCCTGGAATCCGCGGCGGACATCGAGGTCATATCCGAGGCTGGCAACGGGCGCGATACAATATCCCGGGTTAGCGACATTTGATCCGATGCGGCAGTCCGCCCCTGGGGCTAAGCCGTATCGAACTCGGAATACTCGACGCGATGAACCCTGGTTTCGAGACTACCGTCGGCATTCAGCCTGAGGTGTCGAAACCCGGGTAGTTCCTCTCCGATTGCAAATTCCTTGCTGGCTGGCTTGAACTGGACACAGCTCGATGGCGTCGACATCCACTCGACGCCAGCGATCGAACGCTGCATTTCCTGGTGAACATGCCCCCACAGTACCGCCCGTATGTTTCGATGCCCCGCAATATGCTCACGCAACCGATCCGCATCCCGCAGGCCCAGCAGGTCGATCCACTCGCTGCCGGTTTCCAGCGCCTGGTGATGCAGGCAGATCAGCGCGTGCCGGTCTGGGTATTGCCGCAGGGCAGCTTCCATGAACGCCAGTTCAGCTTCCGCCACGCGACCATGCACTTCGCCCTCGACGGTTGAATCGAGCAACAGGATCTGCCAGGCACCTGCCAATACCCGTTTTGCCGCGTGGATCCGCTTACCGCAAAGATGCCTTGCCATGGCGTCGGCATTATCGTGGTTGCCCGGTAGCCAGAAGGTGGGTACGCCAAGGTCGTCCAACTGTTGCGCCAGGTAGTGGTAAGACTCGGCTGAACCGTCCTGCGACAGGTCCCCGGTGGCCAGCAGCAGGTCGAGATCGCCCCCGGCCGCGATGATCGCCGCCCTGACTGTTTCGAAACTGCGTCGGGTGTTTATTCCCTTAAGTCTTTCATCCGCGTCCGCGCAGATGTGACAATCGGTGATTTGCACCAGCTGTACGCTACCCGGCTCGGCCGGCGCCAGCAGTTTTGGAGGTTCCTCAGGAATTGAACTCATACGGTCATGTTTTCGGGATAATCGTTTGACGGCCAGCCGCCGGTAATTTTTCTGTGCCTGACCAGAAAATTCCAATGACTGATTCTTTTCGGCCAGGCGACGACAATATCAACATTCGGGCGCAGCGACAAATCCCGGCAGGTTGCGCGAGTCGTTACCAGGGCTGGCTAACAGGCGGGCCTTACAATAAATTATCGGAACGGGGTGATGCCAGCCGCTAATCTCGCGCTGTTGCCGGCGTAACTGCGCCGGCTAATAGTTGGCCCGGGAAAGGCTCGTTGCGAAAGCAGCCTGTGAGACCGATTCAATTATCCCGGAGAAGCAGATACCGACGGGGCGCTTTCCGGTATCATTGGCAATCGAAAAAATCAATTGCCCTGGGTCCCATTATTCCACATGACCTGAGTCCAGGCTGGGTTAACCTATGGATCCCGGGTACAGGGCAGCTTTAATAACAACCGTGTAGTCAAGGTGGTCCCCATATGTTTTCCATAATGCTGGTGGATAATCAACCCGCAATTCTGGCGGGATTGTCCACCCTGGTCGAGGGCAGGCTGACCGGAGAGCAGTTTCCGGAGGTTCGCGATTTCGAGCTGATCAGCACCGATCGCGAGGACTGGTCGTGCGTGCTGAGTTCGATCCACGATTTGACCGACGAGGTGGACACGGCCAATCGCCTGCGCGGCTACCAGCAAGAGTTGCGTTCGCTGGCCGGCAAGATTTCGTCCGCCGGGGAGGGCGGGCGGCGCCGGATAACCTCGGATCTGCATGACAGTAGTATCTGGCCCGTTGGTTGGCGGATCGGGGGTAATTGCTTTGTTGTGACGGCGGATGCTGGCATGATGTTTCGATGACCGGGCAAACCAGTAAATTTAGATTCATACCTTATCGTCGGCGCGACGTCGTCGAGATGTGCCTGCAGGAGAACCGCCCGGGGGCGAATCCAGATGATTTTCGTCAACTGGGGTACATGCTCGACCAGATATTTCATTTCGAGTTTCACCAGGTGATCGAGGCGCTGAAAAATGCTTATGCCGATCTCGATCCTGATTCCGATACCCGTAGCCCGGGGCTTGGCGAGCCGGGCGATGCGAAGTCGTTCGTGCAATTACTCGATGGTCTGTTGGAAAAGGCGAACTACGAGCGTGTTACCGAATCCGAGCTGAACCAGGCGCTGACCGAATCATCGCTGTTCAAGATCCGGCTGCATGTCGATTTCGACCATTTTTCCGAAGTCTCGCTGTTTGCCAGGGGGCAATCGATCCGGCGCGAAACCCTCCCTAAATGGTTCGGCCTGGGCTCCAGGGAGATCGAGTTCATTAACTACGACCGGGTGGTAGTCTATATCCGGATTCGCGACGACTACGTCCATGGTAAACAGGATTTCGCCGGCTGCCGCGCGGGGGCTACCCTGCTCAAGCTGTTTCGCAATGTGCCCAGGGCGGATCTCGAAATGCTGTTTCCGAACACGCGCGTTCGCATGCGCCTGCTGGACAAGCTGCTGATCGGGATTCCGGCGGTGGTCAGCGGGGGCGTGGTGCTAACCACCAAGCTGGGGGCGTCGCTGGTTCTACTCGGCTCGTTGCTGGGTTACTGGCTTGGTGTCAGCAACCAGCCGGCCGAGCTGAACCAGGCCGGCATCATGGCGCTGCTGGCCGGTGCGGTTGCCCTGGGGGGGTATTTCTGGAAGCAGTTCAGCAATTTCAAGAATCGAAAACTACGTTTCATGCAGGCGTTAACGCAGAACCTCTATTTCAAGAACCTGGACAATAACGCCGGGGTCTTCCATCGGCTCGCCAACGATGCGGAAGAGGAAGAATCCAAGGAAGCAATCCTGGCGTATTACTTTTTATTGACGGCCGAACAGCCACTCGGCAAGAAAGAGCTGGATAAAGCGATCGAAAACTGGTTTGAAACGCGCTGGAACTGCGCTATCGATTTCGAGATCGACGATGCCTTGCACAAACTGTTGACGCTTGGACTGGTGAACGAATCCGGCGCCGGACTTACCGCGGTGCCTGTCGCCGACGGAATACGGCTGCTGGATCAGCGCTGGGATGATTACTTCGTCCCTGAAAAAAGTTAAGTTAGTATTACGATAAACTATCTGGGGTCGGATTAATGTATATTTTTATCTCTACCGATGGCGTCCTGTCCTTGCGGGATAGTGACAACATGCGGGCATTCTCTATTGTGGAAGAAGAAAGCGGTGGTGCCGAGCGCTGGCTAGCGCCGCTCGTGGTAGACACGGCCGGACAGGATTTCTGGCTGGATGCAAACGCGGTGGTCGAGCTCTCGGGTAAAGCGCATGATAAAGCCTGGGTCGGTCAATTCTGGGATATGCTCGCCAGCGTCGAAGCTTACGGATATTCCGATATGAAAACCAAAAGAGTAAAAGCCCACGTGGAACAGGCCTAATGCAGGGGCGGTTATGGATACTGCTGCTGACGTCGTTGCTGGCGGGTTGCGCCAGCCTGGTCAGCTCCGCGACAACACGGATGGCCGACAATATTTCGCTCGCAATTCTGAACCAGGATGATCCTGCCACGGTGCGCGACGGCGCGCCCGCCTACCTGTTGATGATCGATGGCTTGATCGAGGGAGATCCGGGCAATACGCAACTGCTGTTAACCGGCTCCAGGCTGTACGGCTCCTACACCAGCGCGTTTATCGAAGACGAGGCCCGAGCCCGGCGGCTGGCGGGCAAGTCGTTGCTCTATGCACGCACGGCCCTGTGCCAGCAGAACGCCGAGGTTTGCGCGGCCAGTGACGGCAAGCTCGATCAGTTCCGCGAGGCGCTAGCGTCCATCGGCAAATCGCAACTCGACACCCTGTACGGATTCGGCGTGGCCTGGGCCTCGTGGGTGCAGGTCAATGCCGCGGACTGGAACGCCGTTGCCGACCTGTCAAAAATTGAGGCGTTGTTCGAACGCTGTCTCGAGCTCGACGAATCCCACGATGGAGGCGGTGCGCATGTTTACCTTGGAGTAATCAAGTCGCTGCTGCCGGCCGCGGTCGGTGGCAAGCCGGAACTCGCGCGCCAGCATTTCGAGCGTGCGCTCGAAATCTCGGCGGGCGAAAACCTGATGATCAAGGTATTGATGGCGAAGCATTACGCCCGCAACGTGTTCGACCAGGAATTGCATGATCGGCTGCTGACTTCAGTCAAGGCGGCGGATGCCGATTATAGTGGTTACACCCTGATAAACTCCCTGGCAAAACTCGAGGCGGATCAATTGCTTGCCGAGTCAGAAGAGTTTTTCTAGGAAACTATTAAGCCATTAGAGGTTCAAATCATCGATATCGGGAATCAACGATGAATAAAATATTAAAATCCCTGGGCCTGGTAATCGCGCTCGTCGCACCGAGCTTCGGTGCCGGGGCGACGACGCTTAAAATTGCGACGTTGGCGCCGGCCGGCACGACCTGGATGAAGGAAATGAAAGCCGGCGCCAAACTGATCAAACAGCGTACCGAAGGTCGGGTCAAGCTCAAGTTTTACCCGGGCGGGGTTATGGGTAATGACCAGAGCGTGCATCGCAAGATCAAGATCGGTCAACTCCATGGCGGCGCCTTTACCCCGGGCGGACTGGCCAGGATCGACTCCAGTATCCAGTCGCTGGGTTTGCCGATGCTGTTCAGATCGCTGGATGAGGTCGACTACGTGCGCGCCAGGATGGACGAGGTGTTAAAACAGAGGATGGAGGCAAAAGGATTCGTCATCCTGGGAATCTCGGAGGGCGGATTTGCGCGTATCCTGTCGCAGCAGCCGATGCGTGACCTGGAATCTATACGCGCCAGCAAGGTCTGGATGCCCGAGGGCGACCGGGTCGGGCAAACCGTGTTCAAGGCGCTCGGTATCTCACCCATTTCCCTGCCGATATCAGATGTCTTCACTGGCCTGCAAACCGGCCTGATTGAAACCATCCCGGTTAATCCGACATCGGCTATCGCGTTTCAATGGCATACCAGCGCCGCCTACATGACCGACGTGCCGATCACTTTTCTTATCGGTGTGCTCGCGGTCCAGCAGAAAGCCTTTAATCGATTGTCGGCCGAGGACCAGGCGGTCGTCAGGGAAGAAATGGGCAAGATTTTCAAGCGACTGGATAAACTGAATCGCGACGACAATCAGGCCGCCAAGGCCGCGCTGGCCAACCAGGGTATTGCTTTCGTAGAGCCGCAGGCGGGAGAGGTCGAGCGCTGGCGAGAGATCTCGAACCGGTCGATCGACGAGATGATCGAAGGCGGCGTTATTCCCCGCGATGTTGTCGAACAGGTCCGGAGCCACCTGCAAAGCTTTCGCAGCAGCCAGTAATGCAAGCCTGGAGCAAACGGCTTCACCGTGTCGAGGATACGTTGCTGGTCGTCCTGCTGTCGGCGATGATACTCCTCGCCATTACCCAGATCCTGCTGCGTAACTTCCTGGATTCGGGTATCGTCTGGATCGACCCAATGCTGCGGGTGATGGTGCTGTGGCTGGGCCTGATTGGCGCAACCGTCGCCACCCGCAAGAACAAGCATATCCGCATCGACCTGTTGTCACGCTACTTCGAACGCAACACCCATCGGCTGATTCAGGCAATCGTGGGGCAGGTCAGCGCCTGGACCTGCCTGGTTGTCGCCTGGCATGGATTCAAATGGATCCATCTGGATTACCAGGAGGGCCTGACCTCGTTTGCTGGAATTCCCTCCTGGCTGCTCGAAGTCGTAATCCCGGTAACGTTCGCATTGATCGGATTGCGCTACCTGGTTATGTCCCTGGGCTGGGCGCGGTTGTATTCCAGGCATCGCAAGGTCGCCGAAAGGACGCGGCAATGAGTTTCGCGGCGCCGCTTTTACTGTTACTGGCAATCCTGCGAACACCCCTGTTCGTGGTGATTGCGTTGAGCGCGATGCTGGGGTTCCACAGCCTCGACGTCGATTTGTCGGTAATCAGTATCGAGATTTATCGGCTCGCCGAGATGCCGGTGATGATCGCGATCCCGTTGTTTACTTTTGCCGGTTACCTGCTGGGTGAGGGCAACGCATCGACACGGCTGGTAAACCTCACCAACGCCTTGCTCGGCTGGATGCCCGGCGGCCTCGCTATTGTCGCAATTTTCGCCTGCGCGCTGTTCACCGCCTTTACCGGCGCCTCCGGTATTACCATCGTCGCGCTCGGCGGTCTGCTCTACCCGGCACTGAAGCAGGCCGGCTACCTGGAGAACTTCAACCTCGGACTCTTGACCAGTTCGGGTAGCCTCGGGCTCCTTTTCGCACCATCCTTGCCGTTGATCCTCTACGGCGTCGTTGCGCAGCAGATGGACCTGGATCAGCCGGTCAGTATTAGTGACCTGTTCCTGGCCGGTATCTTCCCGGGTCTGCTGATGCTGGCAATGCTGTCGGTCTACTCGATGGCGCAACCCAGGGATCGCAGCGCCCGCGAGGCTTTCGACTGGCAGGTTGCAGTCGCCGCGATCAAGGCGGCCAGGTGGGAAATTCCACTGCCCGTCCTGGTGCTCGGCGGTATCTACGGTGGCTACTTTGCCGTTTCCGAAGCGGCCGCGGTTACCGCAGTTTACGTCCTCGTGATCGAAGTCCTGATTATCCGCGAGATCAGGTTGACCCAGCTGCCCGGCATCATGCGCGAGGCGATGATGCTGGTTGGCGGCATCATGATCATTGTCGGGGTCTCGCTGGCTTCCACCAACTACATGATCGACGCCGAAATCCCGACCCGAATGTTCGAGTTCGTGCAGCAGCATATCGATGAAAAACTGACCTTCCTGATACTGCTGAACCTGTTCCTGCTCGCGCTAGGAATGATGCTCGATATTTTCTCGGCAATCGTCATCATCGTGCCTATCATTCTGCCGATCGCCGTTGGTTATGGCATTCACCCGGTGCATCTCGGTATCATTTTCCTCGCCAACATGCAGCTGGGTTATTTCACGCCGCCGGTGGGAATGAACCTGTTCATTGCCAGTTACCGCTTCGAGAAGCCGGTGATGACGCTTTACCTGGCGACGATTCCTTTTTTTATCGTGTTGCTGATTTCGGTACTGGTCATTACCTACTGGCCGGCGCTGAGCCTGAGCCTGTTACCCGATTAGACTTCGGGTTCGCATTAATCGGATATCGAAATCACGATCTTGCCCGCGGCGCTGCCGGTATCCAGTCGTTGGTGCGCCGCGACGATGTCGTCAATAGCGTAGCAACCGTCGATCACGACGCGCAGTTTCCCCGCAACCAGCAGTTGCAGACCCTCGCGGATGATGTCCGCCTGACGGTCGAGGTGCTGTTGCAGCCCGAGCAACATCGGGGTCAGCATCATGACATTGAGGATGCTCAGGTTGTTGACGTACGCGTTTTCTGCCTCGTCGTCTCCGGGCGTTCCCATCAGCGTGACCAGCCGCCCATAGGGCGCCATCAGCGGGATTGTTTTTTTGAAGATTTCCGGCCCCAGGTTATCCAGCGCGACGTCGAGGCCGCGCCCGTCAGTCCAGTCGCCTGTCGCGTCGCTAAAATCCTCGCTCCGATAAGCGATTGGCCTCTCAACGCCGAGCAGCCTGACCATCTCGACCTTGTCGTCGGTGCTGACAGTGGTGGCGACACGCGCACCGCGCAGCGCCGCTAACTGAATGGCGATGTGACCGGTGCCGCCGGCGCCGGCGTGAATCAAAACGAATTCCCCGGACTCGAGCCTTGCCCGGTCGTAAAGCGACTCCCAGCCGGTGATCAGCACCAGCGGCAGTGCAGCAGCAGTGGCGTCATCAACCGAATCGGGTACCACCGCCAGCTGGGATTCAGGCACCACCGCGAATTCGGCGTAAGTCCCGTAATTCCCACCAATTCCGCCATTGCAAAAGCAAACTCGTTGTCCTGGCTGGATGCCGCTGACATCTGGGCCCACCGCTTCGACGATGCCAACGCCGTCGTGACCAAGGATGCATGGTCCGCCGTCATCAATATAGGGGCCAAAGGCCCGGAAATAAGCATCCGCCGGATTCAACGCGGCCGCCCTGAGGCGAACCAGCACGTCGCGCTCCGCCGACGGCCAACGCAGATCGACATCTCTGATTTCGAGCGCCTCGGGCCCGCCGGGTGCGGCGAGGACTGCGGCTTTCATTTTTTTCGTCATGATATCTCCTTACACCAGTATCCAGGGCTCCTGGATTTTTCGGTTAAACCGCGATTAGCGGGGCCGATAGTTTAAATTCCAGTCTCGGTTTTGACCACCTGGAATGGGATCGCCCGAGTCGTCGCCATCGGTAAATTCGAGGGCATTGGCGATATCTCCGGCATTGCTTCGCCGATCGCGTGGTAACGCTCCGGTCGGTTCAGCATGATCGTTGTGAGCCGATCACGGATTTGATGAGGGACATCGGCGAATTTCATTCTAATGACCCCTTTGCTACTGGGTTACGGGCGGAAATACCTGAAGCAGTTCGGCTTGATGATTTCCCAGCCACGGTCCAGTATATCGAGGATCGATTGATCCAACGGCGCGTGATCACAGGCCGCCATGTTTTGCGCGAGGTGATCCAGCTTGCTGGCGCCGAGGATAATACCGTCCCCGCGGGAGGCATCGAGCATCGAGTGATTAGCCAGCCAGCTCATCGCGATTTCGACCGGTTTTACCTCGAGTTTGCGGCAGACGTCCTGCAATTCCCGCAGCACACTGAAATAGTCTTCACGCCAGTAGCGCTCCTGGTAACCGCGTTCCGCTACGAAGCGGCCGCTGTCCGGAATATTGTCCTGCGACAGGTGCTTGCCGGTTAGCATACCGCCGGCCAGCGGATTATAGGCATAGAAACTGATGCCATAGTTGCGCAGGCAGGGAAACAGCTCGCGTTCGACGTCACGCGTCAGCGCGTTATACATACCCTGGTAAACCGTGGGCTGCATCCAGCCATTGTGTCGGCAGGTCTCGACCACTTCGGCGACCTGCCAGGCGGCGTAGTTGCTCAATCCGAAATGTTTGAATTTGCCCTGCTCGAACAATTCGAAACAGGCTTCCAGGGTATGCGCCACCGGCGTGTCGAGGTCGGGGGAATGCAGGTATAACAAATCGATGCTATCGCGGCCGAGGCGTTGCAGCGACTCGGCGAACTGTTCTTTAACCTGCTGCGGTTGCAGGCCGTCGTCGTTCCAGGGGTTCACCTTCGAGGCAAGGTACAGGTCATTGTCCACGAAAGCGGGCAACAGCCTCCCCAGCATGGTCTCGGTGCGGCCCTCGCAGTAGGTATGAGCAGTGTCGAGTTCACGATTACCGGCCGCGATAAACTGCTCGATCAGTAACTGCGCCTGCTCTGGTTCGACCTGGTCGCCGAAAGTCATGGTGCCTAGGATCCGTTTCATATCGATCATACTCCTTTGGGTCGGTTTTAATTGTTGAACTCAGTTGACGCTATAACCACCATCGACCATGTAAACGCCGCCACTGCAATAAGCCGAGGCGTCGGAGGCCAGATAAACCGCGAGCCCCGCGATATCGTCGGGTATGCCGATGCGCCCCAGCGGAACGCGGTTTACGAAATGATCGTGGATCTGCTCGTCCTGCCACAGGGCCTCGCTGAATCTGGTCTTGATCAGCCCGGGGCAGATTGCGTTGACGCGGATACCGTCGGCGCCCCAGTCCTGCGCCATCGCCTGGGTCAGGCTAATGATGGCGGCTTTGCTCACGCTGTATAAGCCAATACCCGATTCGGGTTTCAGGCCGCCGATCGAGCTGATGTTGACTATCGAGCCGCCACCTCGTTGCTGCATGATCGGATGGGCGCGTTTGCAAAGTTCGAACGGGCCCTTGAGGTTGACGTCGATAATTTTGTCGAAGGCACGCTCGTCGGTATTTTGCACCGGTCCGTAGACCGGGTTGGCGGCGGCGTTGTTGATAACGATGTCCAGGCCTCCATAGATTTCAACGGTCCTGTCTACCAACACCTGGATATCGTCGATGCCGCCCATGTTGGCGGCGATTCCGGTTGCTTCTAACCCGGCGGCCCGGAAATTCTCGGCGACCGCATCGACGGCTTCCTGTTTACGACTACTGACGATGACACTGGCGCCAAACGCGGCCAGTGCACGCGCCATGGTCTCGCCGATTCCCTTGCTGGCGCCGGTGACCAGCGCCACCTTGCCGTCGAGCTGAAACATGGATCGTAAATTGTCTGGCATGGTGATATTTGCCCGTGTTAATCGCGAATAACGGCGAGTTTACCACGCGAGATTTTATGGTTGTCACTTTTATTCAACCAAAAGGTTGATTATTATTTGATTGTCAATTATATTCAACACTATGGTTGAATATCGTAACGACGAAATGCTCTCGAAAATGCTGAAAGCGCTGAGCGATAGCACGCGCCGGGCATTGTTGACTCAACTGTGTCAGCAGGGGGCTAGCCGGGTGACCGACCTGGCCAATTATTACGACATGTCGTTAAACGCGATCTCCAAGCATATCAAGGTGCTGGAAAGCGCCGGGCTGGTGCATCGCACAACCATGGGCAGGACCCACTGGATCGAGGCCAGGCTCGAGCAAGTCGAGTTAATGGAAACCTGGCTGGATTCGCTGAAGTCGATCTGGACGCTGCGCCTCGACACACTCGAACAACTATTGAATGACGGAGAAGAACAATGACCGACCTGATCGTAAACATTAAAAAGACTATCAACGCGCCGATCGAAAAGGTATTCGACGCCTGGCTCGACCCGGCCATGCTGACCCGGTTTATTTTACCGATGCCCGGCATGCCGCAACCCGAGGTCGAAACCGATCCGCGCGAGGGCGGGCGTTTCAGCATCGTCATGCAGGTTGGCGATGACAAGATTCCGCATACCGGTCGCTACCTGAGCCTCGAGCGACCCGGTCGCCTGGTGTTCAGCTGGGAATCACCTTACTCCGCTGACGACAGCAGGGTTACCCTGGACTTCACCGAGATCGATGCCGCTACTACCAGCGTGGAATTAACCCATGTAAAGTTTGTGCACGAGGAAGCACGCTCGGACCACGAGGGCGGCTGGGGCAATATACTCGACCAGCTCGACGAGGCTATCTAGCTGGCAAGATCGTCGCTGCTACACGGGGCAGTCACCAGCGACTGCCCTCCTGCTAGATCGATGCCACCGTAGGTGACGCCGCTGAGCCGCGCCATGTCGGCGTCGAAGGTGGTTAAATCGTCGATCGAAAACTGGCTCAGGTGATCGTGGCCGGCGGCGCGCGCGAGCACCGCCATCAGGTCGACCGCGGCACCGAAAAACCGCGCCAGGCGCTCGGCCGCGGTATCGACCGGCAGGCGTGCGCGTAAATGCGGTTTTTGCGTGGCGATACCCACCGGGCAATTGTTGCTGTGGCAGGCGCGCATGCCGAGACAACCGATGGCCTGGATCGCGGCGTTGGATACCGCGATGCCGTCGGCGCCGAGCGCCATCGCCTTCGCGAAATCGGCCGGGTGGCGCAGCCCGCCGGTGATGATCAAAGTCACGCCGTTCGCCTGGCAGCGATCGAGATGCCGGCGTGCACGCGCCAGCGCCGGGATGGTTGGCACCGAAATATTGTCGCGGAAAATCAGCGGTGCGGCGCCGGTACCGCCGCCGCGTCCGTCCATGATGACGTAATCGACACCAATTTCGAGCGCCGCGTCGAGGTCTTTCTCGATATGCTGCGCCGACAGCTTGAAGCCGACCGGAATTCCACCGGTGTGCTCGCGCACTTCGGCGGCGAAATCGCGGTATTGCTCGAGCGAGGTCCAGTCGGGAAACCGGGCCGGCGAGATCGCCGCTTGTCCCTCGGGCAGGCCGCGCACCTCGGCGATCTTGCCTTTAACCTTGTTGCCCGGCAAATGTCCCCCGGTGCCGGTCTTGGCGCCCTGTCCGCCCTTGAAATGAAACGCCTGGGTTTTCTCGACCTTGTCCCAGGAAAAACCGAAACGCGCCGATGCGAGTTCGTAAAAGTAACGCGAATTGGATGCCTGCTCTTCCGGCAGCATGCCGCCTTCGCCGGAGCAGATACCGGTGCCGGCAAGTTCAGCGCCTTTTGCCAGTGCGGTTTTGGCCTCCTCGGACAGCGCGCCGAAACTCATGTCGGAAACAAACAGCGGAATACTCAGCTTGAGCGGTTTGTTCGCATTCGGCCCGATTACCAGGTCGGTACCGACGACCTCCTCGTCAAGCCGCGGCAGCTTGTGCAATTGCCCGACCACGAACTGAATGTCGTCCCACTTCGGCAACTGGTCGCGCGGCACGCCCATGGCCGAGGCCGGTCCGTGGTGCCCGGTCTTGCTCAAGCCGTCGCTGGCCAGCTGGCGAATAAACTTGACGTAGGGCTCGTCGACCGTGCCATGGGGATCCTGGTAGGCGCCCTGGTAACTGTCGCGATTGTAGGGTTGCGGATTGGCCTCGGCCCAGGCGCTGATTTCGTCCTCGTCGACGCAGACCTGGCCGCCTTCGACCCAGGCGTTGAATCTCGGCAGCGTCTCGCTGTTATTGTATTCGCTGATGCCGGTGTCCATGCGGTAATCCCAGTTGTGAACCCCGCAAATCAAGTTGTCGCCAGAAACGAATCCGTCGGCCATCAATGCGCCGCGATGCGCGCAGCGCCCGTAGAGCACACTGACCCGGTCGTCGAAACGCACGATAACGAGATCGATATCCGCGACTAGCGCATGTTGCGGTTCTCGGTCGGGGAGCTTGTCCCATTCCATCAAGCTTATCTTGTTCATCTTTCCTCCATCAGGTTGAAGCGGCAATGTGTTCTTCGCGTAGCGGTATCGCCGCCGCCAGAATGTTCTCTTAATACTCACCCATGCCAGCACGCTTTATGCCTGGACTGAAGATAAATCGACTCCTCAATGGGTTATTGGTCGGGTTGCCGCGGCGGTGGCTGGAGTCATTTAACACCGCGAAAATAGATAATACAATCTCGAGCCTGTTACATTCGATGCGCGGTATCAAATAGATTCCGCTGTGGGATGAGGCATAGAGGCGATGATTATCATGGACAAATCGATGTTCGAAAACAGTGCAGCGTCTAGCGTAATTGAACTGTAACTAGTCCAACGTTATGCTCGAATACTCAAACCACGATACCCGGAAAGTAAAGATGGATCTACTGTCGTCCTCGCAGACCGGGCAGTTTCGCAGTCCTTCATGCATAGCGGATTTACTGTGTCTTTTATCACGTGAGATTGACGCATCTCGCGATTTTTCGATCTCTTGCAGCTCGGTCTCGGCGAGCAGTTTGGCATCGCAGGCCGAGCAGCGATGAATATCGACTTCTTCGTAACAGAGCGGGGACAGTCGAGTGCGACAATCGGGGCACTTCATAATAATTTCTATCGCTAGTGTTTATTGATAATAGTACCTGGAATGGAAAGCATTCATTTTCATCTCTTGATCGGGCAAACGGGATTTACCTAACGGTTCGGAAAAGCCGGGTCGACTTGCCCTGATGGCAGTTAGTTCTGCAAAATAGGACGATGAGAGCCTCGACAAATGCGCGCCAGCATCATTTGTCGCTGGTTGCTGAATGTTTTGCTGTTTTCCAGGAAGGCTTGCCTTATGCAGATTGTATCGACTACCCGAGTGCAACAGAAACATGTCGACGAACTCGGTCATCTGAATCACGTGGCCGCCGTGGATATCCTGCAGTATGCGCGTGACGACTGGTATCGCGAGGCGGGTCTATGGGAGGGTCGTCCCTGGAGCGCCGACGAAAACCTGGGCACGCTGGTGCTGAACATCAATATCAACTACCGGGCGGAGTGCTTCCTCGACGAGGAGCTGAAAGTCGTAACCCGGCCGCTGCATCGCGGCAACAAGAGTTACGCACTGGCACAGGAAATCATCAAGCCCGACGGGACGGTTGCCATCGACGGCGTCGTTACCAGCCTGATCATGGACATGGCCCAACACCAGACCCTGCCGGTGCCGGACTGCATGGCGCGTTGTTTCCCGGCACGTGACCCGGGTAGGAACAGCGGGGCTTAATCGACGAGGTTATCGGCGCGCACCGTGCTATCGGCGTGCGCCTCGGTAACCTTGCCGTACAGGTTCTGCACCCGCGCCTTGCTGCCGACCATGCCCGGTTTTTCGCTGAACGACATGATCAGCAGCAGGCGGTCGTTATGGCCGGTGTTTTCGGTCACCTGGTGCAGCGAAAAACGCCCGAGGAAGAACTGCAGGTCGCCGGCGTTCAGCTGCAGCGGCTTGACGCGGCTGCGATCGCCTTCGAGCACGCTTTTGACATCGTCATAGCACTCGTCTTCGGCGCTGCGCAGTCCCGGAATATACTCGAAAATCCCCCCGGAACTGGCGCCCTGCAACAGCATGGTGATGGTGAACTCGTTGGTGTCGAAGTGCCAGTTGAACTGCTGCCCGGGTTTGCCGACGTTGACGATCATATTGGAGACCGGGTCCTCGTAGATAAACAGCTCGTCCTTGCCCAGGCATTCGGCGAGAAACTGTTTCAACGGATCCCAGTAGTAAAGCCGGTGCGCAGTGGTGTCCTCGCCGAACAGGTCGGCGGTTATGAAGCCGTTGGTGCGCGGGATGAAAACATTGAGCGGATGATCCCCGGGAAAATCGGGATTGCCGTCGTTCAGGTAAACGTTGCACAGCTTGCGGGGTGAATAGTAGGTTTCTGGCTTGCGCTGGTTGGCCTCATCCAGCAGGGCCTGCAGCCCGGCCGCGCTGAAAAAGTTGCGAATCACGGCGCAGCCATCCGCGGCGAGTTGGTTTCGCACCTGGTCGATAACCTGCTGCCGAAGGGGATTGCCAGTCTCGTCGATCGGATAGGCGGCGTGATTAATGACTTCGTTGCAGGCAAGACTGGATGACATGGCGGGCTTACTCGGTTCTCGGGTTTATCGCAGTTGACTGTCCTTGCTGGCCCGGCGGTTGATGCCGGCCTGGCCCGCCTGTTCACGGTCGAATTCTTCCTGGCAGGCGATGCACAGGCGTACGCCGGCGACGGCCAGCCGGCGGGCTTCGGGTATCTCCGCGCCGCAGTCCTCGCAGTGGGTCAGGCTTTCGCCTTTGGGTAAACGGCTGCGCGCCAGTTCGACCGCGTCTTCGACGCTGGCGTCGATCTGATCCTGCACCGCACCGTCGCGTGCCCAGCCTGTCGCCATGCCTGTCTCCGAAATTATCTGCTGGCTGGTATTTTGCACCGCCAAACCGCCAGGTTCAATCAGGATTTGCGGTGCCGGTTGCGGGATTGCGCGCCTCGATATCGCTTGCCGCGGCAAACAGCACGTCTTCGCGAAACCGCGCTGCCACGAGTTGAACGCCCATCGGATCCGCGCTGTCGCCGCTGGTCGCGACCGACAGCGCCGGCATGCCCATCAGCGGCAACGCGATCTGTGTCATCTGCGCTTCGAGTATGCGTTTGAATGACCCCGCCGATTCGACGTCGAGCAGGTCGGGGAAGGGCGGTTCGGCCGATACCGGGCATAACAAAAGCGGGTAGCTGGCCAGGAAAACTTCCCATTCGCGGGCCAGCGTCACGCGCCGCTGCAGGGCTTCCATCAGGCTTTCCAGGGTTGGCGTCGGGCAATTTTCGCGCAGTTGCGCGTATACGAAATTCGCATCTGGATCATCTTCGCGCGCGACCGCCTCGCCGCCGTTATAGGCGTATTCGGACATCCATAGCAACAGCTGCAACTGCATCGCTTCGCGCATTGTCGGCGAATCCACCTCGGTGACTTCCCAGCCAGCCTCTGCGAGTTGGTCCGCGGCTTTGCGCAGCGCCGCTGCCACCGGCTCCGTTACGGCCAGGCCGTCGGGTGAAATGCATAGCGCCACCCGCCTCGGTGGCAACGGCTGTTGCAGCGGCGCCGGCACCCACCAGGGATCCAGCCTGCTCGCCGCCGACATTGCCTCGAGCCCGAGCCTGAGATCTTCGATGCTGCGCGCCATCGGGCCGGAGACCGCGGTCAGCTGTGCGCCGATGTGGCGGTCTGGCAGCGAGCGGTTCACCGCCGGTACCCGGCCGAAGCTGGGCCTTATTCCGTGCAGCCCGCAGGCGTAGGCGGGATAGCGTATCGAGCCGGCGATGTCGGTGCCATGCCCGATGGCGCAGATCCCGGCCGCAACCGATGCCGCGCCGCCGCCCGACGAGCCGCCCGGGGTCAGCCCGGCGTTGCGAGGATTGAGCGTATGCCCATGCAGCGAATTGCGCGTGAACCAGCGCATCGAAAACGCCGGCGTATTGGTCCTGCCGACGACGATGGCACCCGCGTTTTTCAGGTTCGTCACCACCGGGCTATCCTGGTCAGGAACCAGGTCCTGCTGAATGCGAATACCGTTGGTGTTGGCGAAACCCTGTTGATCGATGTTGACCTTGATCGTCACCGGAACCCCGGCCAGTAAGCCGGGATTTTGACCGGCCGCGATCTTGTCATCGATGGCGGCGGCGGCGGCCATGGCCTGCTCGGGCATTTCCTGCACCACCGCGTTGATTTTCGGATTGACGTCCTGCAGGCGTTGCAGGCAGTGTTCGATCACCTCGGTGGCCGAGATGTCGCGATTTGCTACCCGGGTTGAGATTTCGGATGCGCTCAGGCGCCAGAGTTCAGTCATGGATCTTTCCTGGCTGCGGGGCAGCCTGATATAAAGCAGTTAGACTCTACCACGGCCCGTATTATGGTTACTTTGGACATGTATCGGAACCCGTATGGCAGTGAACCCGACTTGCGGGTCACAGACGATGGTGACGGCCGTCCACGAGCCTCCCTAACGCCTCACCTGGCAGGTGATTTCGACCTTGCTGCCGCCGAACAGTCGTTTCGATTCGACGGTGGTGCGGGCAGGGTAAGCCCCGGCGCCGAAGAATTCGCGGTAGGCGGCATCCATGGCGTCGAAGTCGTCGAGATCCGCCAGGTGAACCTCGACCTTGACGATGCGCTCGCGCACTAGCTCGAGCTCGTCGAGAATCTCACCGATGGTGGCCAGTACCGCGCGGGTTTCGGCGGCCGCGTCCCCCAGCACTTCGAGCCCGGCCGGGAAGTCTGCGGCGACCAGCCCAGACAGGAAAGCGTATTGATCATCCAGTACCACCTGGCTGAACGGCGCCGCCGACTCGGGGACGGCTTTGGGCTGGATTCGAGTTAAGATGACAGGTCCGGTGTTAGCCGATGATGTTGGCCCCGATGATCAACAGGACGCATAGCACGCCGAAGGCAATGAAGGTGATAATCATGTGCCTGGTCGTGGTTTTATCGTCTTGGTTCGGATTCATGTTTTGTTCCCCCTCGGATATCTAATCAAGTACTATATAGTGCCGAAGCTGAATCCAAATTGCCACCGTGTATGACCGATAATAATTACGCCACGCTCACGCTCGAAAAACCGGTTGCGCAGGTTTTGCTGATCACGCTGAATCGTCCGGAGTTCGCCAACGCCTTCAATACGCAGATGGCGACCGACCTGGTGCATTGTTTCGAAGCCCTGGCCATGGACGCGGGCGATGCTCGCTGTATCGTCCTCACCGGCGCCGGCGAACGTGCATTTTGCGCCGGCGGTGACCTGAAAGAACGCGACGGCATGAGTAACGAGGCCTGGACCGCGCAGCACCTGGTCTACGAGCGCATGATCCGCGCCGTTATCGATTGTCCGATCCCGCTCATCGCCGCCGTCAATGGCGCCGCCTACGGTGGTGGTTGCGAGCTTGCGGCCGGCGCCGATTTTATCTACGCCGCGGACAGTGCGCGTTTCGCGATGACCGAAACCAGCCTCGGCATCATTCCCGGTGCAGGCGGCACGCAGACGCTGGCGCGCGCGCTCGGCGAGCGCCGCGCCAAGGAGTTGATTCTGTCGGCCAGGCGTTTCGACGCCGAACAGGCGCACCGGTGGGGCCTGGTCAACGAGGTGTTTCCG
>Ga0316201_10000903_pt1 | contig 18723 bp, 20 predicted proteins | sample CS6wburrow_MG_FD_204516 | JGI IMG/M metagenome (GOLD analysis project Ga0316201, IMG submission 204516) | Coastal sediment microbial communities from Delaware Bay, Delaware, United States - CS-6 worm burrow | ecosystem: Environmental > Aquatic > Marine > Coastal > Sediment | place: USA... | reverse complement strand
TCCTCATAATCGGGCTAATGACTTCCATGGCGACGCGCACGCCGATTATTCTCGACGTCATTAGAGACCGCAATACGCTGTACCGTGAAATTCCGAACAACATGATCGAGAACATATACACGCTCAAGATCATCAACCAGGATGAGCGTACGCGGAGCTTCATCCTCAGTATCGAAGGTGTCGACGGCATCGTTCTTGATGGTGTGGGCGAGACTGTGGACGTTGATGGCAGCAGCGTCGCGTCACTGCCTGTTCGCGCACGCGCCAGCCGGGACGACGCCTATGGCATCAATACGATCTATTTCACCGTTACGGCAATCGACGCCGAGGGCGTGTCCGTGACTGAAGATAGTCGCTTCATCGGCCCGACACCTTGAGCCCGAGCATGGAGCGTGAAGATACCAAGCCCTGGTACCGGCAATTCTGGCCCTGGTTCATTATCGCCCTGCCCGCCTCGGCAGTCGTAGCCGGGTTGACCACCGTATGGATTGCGATGCAGACAACTGACTCACTGGTCGTGAAATCTGACGACGGTGTCGGGAAAGCAGCGGACCGCCGAATTTCCGCCGAACGCCTGGCCGCCGAAATGAATCTCGCCGCCCTTGTTGAAATCGATCCTGATACTGGCGTCGTCTCGGCCGTGATTCGCTCGGGCGACCTCGCCAAGATACCCGCAGTACTCGAGTTTGAACTTTCGCATCCAGCGTTCGCCGATCGCGATCGTCTGGTTACCCTGAACAAGGCCATGCCTGACGAGTCCGGCAATCCGGTCTGGGTAGGCCACCTGGTAACGGTTCCCGACGAACGCTTCTATGCGGTCCTGAAAGCCGGCGATGAGTGGCGCATGTCAGCCGAGTGGCAGGGCGAGACCAGCCTGACGCTGCGCCCGAGCGGCGTTGGCGATGATGACGGGCGATAAGAACCACAAGACCTGTTTTCACTGTGCGTTGCCGGTCCCCACGGGCTGCGAGCTCACGGTACAGATCGAGGAAGAGCAAAGGCCCGTATGTTGCCCCGGCTGTAAGGCCGTCGCCGAACTGATTCGCGATACAGGACTTAGTCGCTACTACGACCTGCGCGACGCACCCGAGCCGGGAGTCGGCCGCCCTCCTGAAGAGGCCGCCGAATGGAAAGTTTTCGACAGCCCCGAAATGCTGGACGCGTTCACCGAGTCTCACGACGATATGCGCGAGGCAACAATCTACGTCGGTGGCATGTACTGCTCCGCCTGCAGCTGGCTGATCGAAACGACGCTAGGTAAGCAACCCGGCGTCGCGTCGGCCGAGGTCAATCCGATTACGCACCGCCTGCGCCTCCGCTTTCCCGCTCGCGAAGCGAGCCTGTCGAGCCACCTTGCGACGCTGGCCGATCTTGGTTACCAACCACAACCCTTATCGCCTGAGAGCACGGTGCGTCCCGAAGTTATCGAGCAGCGCACAGCACTGAAACGCCTTTTGGTCGCCTCCCTGGGCATGATGCAGGTCATGATGTTTGCCGTCGGACTGTACTCGATGGATTTCCAGGGCATCGATCCCGATATGCAGCACTTCCTGCGCCTCGTAAGTTTTTTTGTTACGACCCCTGTCGTTTTCTACGCGGCCAGGCCATTCTTCACGAGCGCGTGGCGCGGCGTGGCCAGGCGCAAGCCCGGTATGGACCTGCCTGTCTCGATTGCAGTGGGTTCAGCGTATGCCGCGTCGGTGTACGCAACGTTTACGCGCGGTGAGGCCGTCTGGTTCGACTCGGTTACGATGTTCGTGTTTTTTCTGACCCTCGGCCGCTTCCTCGAGATGCGAGCCCGACATCGCTCGATCGATCGCAGCGCCGCCCTGTCCTCCCTTTTACCCAACACGGCGACTCGCATCGATAACGAAGCACATGTGGTCGTTCCCGTCAGCCAACTGACCACGGGCGATCATGTCCTCATTCGGGCCGGGGAAGCAATTCCCGCCGACGGTGTTCTCGCATCCGGAACGACCAGTGTCGATGAAGCACTGCTCACGGGCGAAGCCACGCCGCAGACAAAGGTCGTAGGTGATGAACTTTCCGCAGGCAGCGTAAATCTCGACAACATGATCGAGATGACTGTGACATCAACAGGCGGCGACACAACGCTCGGCACTATCAGCCGCCTCAGCGAACGAGCACGATATGCTCGACCGGCATTCGTTACGCTCGCAGACAAGATTGCCAGCTATATCGTCGTTGCCTTGCTCGTCGTGGCGACGGGCGTTGCAACGTTCTGGTACTTCAACGATCCCGAACGCGCATTTGTCATCACGTTATCGGTACTCGTTGTCACCTGTCCATGCGCCCTCGCTCTCGCAACTCCTGCGGCGTTTGCAGCAGCCGGCAGCCGTCTGTCGCAGCTTCGCCTGCTGGTAACCAACGGCAATGCAATCGAAGCGCTTTCGCGTGCGACGCTCGCAGTATTTGACAAGACCGGTACGTTGACGATTGGCCTGCCACGCATCACCGCCGTATTTGTCACCGACAATGCCTGGACCGAGAAAGACTGCCGCGTCATCGCCGCTGCACTGGAGCATGCATCGACCCATCCGCTGGCACGTGCATTTGCGTTGCCCGACGAATTACCTGTTGTCACCTCACACAAGATCGTCGTCGGCCAGGGCGTTCGCGGCATCATCCATGGCCGAGAGTGGCGTCTCGGTAATGCGTCGTTTATCGGCGGTGTAGCCGAAGCTAATGACAGTGCCGCAACACATGTATTTCTCGGTGTTGACGAAAATGTCGTCGCGTGGTTTGAACTCGAAGACGAGTTGCGACCGAATGTTGCGCAGACGCTCGAGAATCTGCGCGGTCACGGTGTGGGCACGGCACTTGTTAGCGGCGACAATCGGGCTGCAGTTGAGTCGGTCGCTTCCAGACTGGCTATCGACGATGTCTATTACGAATGTACACCCGAGGACAAGCTCGCAATCATCGAGGCTGCACAAAAACGTGGTGAAAAGGTCGTAATGATCGGCGATGGCATAAACGATGCGCCCGTGCTCGCCGGCGCCGATACTTCAATCGCTCCAGCGCATGGTGCCCTGCTCGCACAAACAAGCGCGGACGTAATTATGCTCGGGGATTCGCTTTCACCCCTGACGACCGCAGTCGAGATGTCACGCAAGACCATGCGCATTGTGCGCCAGAATCTGGCGTGGGCAATCGTATACAATGCACTGGCATTGCCGCTTGCTGCAGCAGGCTACGTTCCGCCATGGGCAGCAGCCATTGGTATGAGTGCCAGCTCACTCATCGTTGTGCTCAACGCCTTGCGCCTCAACCGGTTCGAATAATGTCTGTACTCTACGTCCTGATTCCACTCGCCCTGCTTCTGCTTGCTGGTGCCGTATGGGCGTTCTTCTGGGCAGTAGGCAGCGGTCAATTTGATGATCTCGACACGCCCGCCATGCGTGTCGTGATGGATGACGACACCAGGCCCGACGAGGAGGACACTCGTGACTGAACTCTGGCCGGTTCTGACGGCCGCGTTTATCACCGGTTTTCTCGGCAGCGCACATTGTTTCGGCATGTGTGGCGGTATCTCAGGACTGTTTGCAGTCAATGCGAGCATCGTGTCGTTGCGCTCACAATTTCCCAAAGCTATTGCCTACAACACCGGACGCATCCTGAGTTATGCGTTTCTTGGCATCGTGGTGGCGATGTTGGGTAAAACGGCCGTTGACTCCATTCCGGATCTCATGGCTCCAGTGCGCCTCGCGAGCGGGCTGTTGATTGTCCTCGTCGGCCTGCAACTCGCTTTTGGCTGGCGCATCCTGGCACCCCTGGAAAATGCCGGCGCGCGCCTGTGGAAACGCATTGCGCCTGCGGCAAAAGGCCTGGTACCAGTCAATTCGATACCGCAGGCATTTGGCTTGGGGCTGATTTGGGGCTGGCTGCCCTGCGGACTGGTCTACAGTGTGTTGTTGCTGGCTGCCACGACGGCAGAACCGGCCGGCGGCGGACTGGTGATGATCGCATTTGGTCTGGGTACAATGCCCGCCATGGTTGCGACCGGGGTCAGTGCGTCAAAGCTTGCTCAGTTCATGAGTGGCAAGCGAATGGGAGCTGGAATACTGATTGTCCTTCTCGGCCTCGCAACAATCGTGATGCCCGTGATGAAACTGGCCGGAACCCAGGGCCACGGTGGACACAACATGTCGAGCCAGACAATGGAGAGCTAGATGGCGGGAGTCGAAGGGCGCGTAGCTCTGATAACTGGCGCAGGCCGCGGCATAGGACGCGCAACTGCAGAAACGCTGGCGGCACGCGGTGCCCGCGTAATGTGCGTCGCGCGCAGTGAGCAGGAACTTGCAGATACGGGGCTCGACTATGCGGTGGCCGACCTCGGAACAGTCGACGGTTGCGAAAAGGCGGTCGCAGAGGCTGAAGAGCGTTTAGGTTCAATCGAAATTCTCATCTGTAACCACGGCCTCGGTTCAGCGCACGAGCGCGTCATCTGGGAACAGGACCCCGGGGTCTGGGACGAGATGATGCGCATCAATCTTGACGGGCCGTATCATCTATCTCGGCTGGTCTTGCCGCAGATGGTGGAACGCAGATACGGCCGCATCGTGTACACCAGTTCGACGGCAGGCCTGGTTGCCGAATACGCGGGGAGTGCCTACAGCAGTTCCAAACACGGCTTACTGGGACTGATGCGCTCCGTCGCGCAGGACGCCGGCCCCTTTGGGATAACCTCCAATGCCGTGCTGCCCGGCTGGGTGAGGACCGAAATGGCCGATCGCTCTGCACAGGCCGAGGCCAATGACCGCGGCACCACTGTGGAGCACGTGTGGGAAGAGCGTGCAGCGCTGTATCCTCCAGAACGCGTGGCCACGCCGCAGGAAGTGGCGGAGATGATTGCTTTCCTCGCTACCGAGGAATCGAGCGGAGTAAGCGGAGAAGCCATCAGGGTTGCACTTGGCAGCGTCAGCTAGCTGCCCAGGTCCACCCATGATGCTGAAGCTACTGACGGATCGCCTGCAACTTACTCCGCTGGTCGATGCGGATATCGACATCTCAATTGAGTTGTGGACCGACCCCAACGTCGTCAAATACATCTGTGATGCCGAAACCGAAGAAGAGATTCGAGCCGGGATGCCAGACTCGACCAGGCGAGGCTGCAACGGCTGTATTGGTATCTGGTGTGTCGCCGATCGAGTGACCAGCGAAAAGTACGGAAGTGCCTATCTTCTACCTCTGCCCATTGAGGAAGATGATTATGACTTCAGCCTGCTCATCCCGGACCAACTGCCCGAGGGCGATATAGAGCTCGGCTATTTTCTGAAACCGTCGGCGTGGGGCAAAGGATATGCGACCGAGATTGCCAGGCGGCTGCTTGAATTTGCATTTCGGGAATCGCCCCTGGAAGAACTGGTTGCGTCCGTCCACGACAAGAATCTTGCATCAAAAAAGGTGCTGGAAAAGTCGGGCTTTATCTACAGTGGCCGCACACTGTGTTACGGCGCAGTCACCCCGATTTATCGAATTTCCCGTGCCGGATGGGACGACATGCGGCGCTCGTCTTCAGTCTCTTAAAAAAAACGGGCCCATTCGGGCCCATTTATTGTCACGAATATAGTGACCTACTGAGCCGGCTGATGCTCAACGGAAATGGCCACAGCTTCGGTCGTGGTGATCACTACCAGGTCGCCGACTTCGGATCGTCTCAGGTTGTCCGGGTTCCGAGCCACGAATTCTTCGACAACACCGTCGGGCCCCTTCAACTTGAACGTATTCAACTCGAGGTTAATTTCCTCAACCTTCGCGATCACGATCTTTGAGTCCATCGCCGCGAATCCGGGCATCGCTCCTTCTTCGGCGCGGCCCATGGCAACCGCCTCGGCGGCATCCGTTCCCATCCCGTCATCCGCCATGACCTCTATGGACACGGACTCAACATACTCGGCAACGAGAATATCACCGACCTGGACCTGGGGCAGATTTCGCACCTCTTCACTAGCGGTAAATGTGAGCTCTTCACCATCAGGCTTACGAACAGTCACAACCCGGGTATCGTGGTCGATGGCCGTTACAACTGCGGAGACTGTCATGGATTGGCTGGCAGAAAATGACGGCTTGTCCATCACAGCTTCTGCAGATGCTGATGCGGCTTTTTCGTCTGTAGCCGAGGCAAAAGCAGCCATCGAGAAAAGTGCCACAATGGGCAAGTACTTGAAATATTTCATTATTGGAATCCTACTGTTTGGATCAAAAGATAATGCGAGCAGCATTCTATGCGTTCAATGCCATCACAAACAACTTACCCGTGTCACTCCAGCAGGCTGACGGGCGGCGGTTGGCCTGCTTCGGCCTTCAGTCGCTGCTCCAGCCAGTCCAGCGATGACTCCGCATAAAACGTGCATGCAAAGCTGCTCACGAAGGGATTGCCCTCGTCGCGGCGTTCCAGCTTATCATGCATGCCGAAGAAAAATGGATGCGGCGATAACAGGATGTCGCAGTCGAGATCGCCGATAATTCCGGCGCTTTCTATTATTTGATCAGCCATGCCGGTCGTTGCGAACGAGAAGCCTTGCGCGGAAACCGGGCTCATACTGTCGGCGTAAACAACGTCATAACAGGTATTGAGAGCGCATGATTCCCAGGTCCATGTAACACTCCCGGCCGTATGACCGGGTGTGTATACAGCTCTTACGCTGACATTGCCCACAGCTACTAATTCTCCGTCACCCACAACCGTAGCGTTGCTGACAGCCGGGAAAGAGCCGTGGTCTGAATCGGCCATATACTGCGGATCATTTTCGGCTAATCGACCGCCTTTAAGAACAGGCCCACCTGCCCTACTTGTAAACACGTTGGCTCCCGTGAGCCGCTGCAACGCCGCCACTCCACCTGCATGATCGAAGTGTGGGTGCGACACGAGGATTGCCTCGATCGTCAGTGGATCAAAGCCCAGTGATCGAATGTTGGCATCTATCAACGCGGCAGATTGTGGCAAGCCACCGTCGATGAGAATCAGGCCGTCGTCGGACTGAATCAAAATCGACGACAGGCCATCAGTGCCGACATACCACGTATTGCCGTGTATGCGGAACGGCTCGTGCGTCTCGTTCCAGCCATCACACTGGTCGCATTCGACAGGTGCATCAGGTTCAAGTTCGCGCGGACCGCAAGCGGGCAACGTGGCGATCGCAACAAAGTAGAATAAAATGCGTTTCACAGGAATGCCCGGTAGAAAAGTCGAATTGAGGCGAAGATCAGAAAGACCCCAAACAACATATTCAGGCGTTTTGCAGAAAACCCGTGTGCGATCTTCGCGCCGAGCGGCGCCGCAAGTACGGTCGCCGGCGCGATGCAGGCAAACCCGATCAGGTTGACGTAACCAAGACTGCTGGCAGGGATGCGCGGATCCGCCCAACCGGCGGCAACGAAACCGAGCATACCGGGCAGACTGATCACCAGGCCAAATAACGCAGCTGTACCGACGGCACGGTGAATTGGTTCGTTGAACAACGTCAGCGTCATGACCGAAAACGTGCCACCGCCAATGCCCATCATGCTCGAGAAACAACCAATAGCCGTCGGAATTACCGGCACCAGCACGCCATGCGGAACTTCCTCTGTAAGATTACGGCTTTCGGGCATGAACAACATTTTGAGTGCAACCAGGAATGCGAGCGTCGCAAATACTATCGCAAGGACGTCACTGTGCACCCGTGACGCTATCCACGCACCAAGCAAGGCTCCCAGCAGTACAAAAACGGCCCAGCGCTTGACGATATCGACATCGACCGATCTACGCATGTGATGTGCGCGCGCCGACGAGATCGAGGTAGGAATGATCGTTGCGAGCGAGGTACCTACCGCGACATGCATGCGTATGGCAGGATCAACCCCGGCGAACCCCAGTGCGGTCTCGAGCACCGGGACGATAACGATGCCACCTCCGATGCCAAAAAGGCCGGCAAGCACGCCGGCGACGGTTCCCGTCGCAAGCATGGCAACACCAAGGATGAGCCATTGTTCCATTTGAATCAGGCCCGAAGGCGCTCAGCATGAAACCGAAGATGCTCTTCAACGAACGTGGAGATGAAATAGTAGCCGTGATCGTAGCCTTGGTGAAAGTGCAGCTCTAGTGGCAGGCCACTTTCCTTGCAAGCAGCTTCAAGCAATTCCGGCTTCAGTTGTTCCGCAAGAAACGGATCGTCGGCTCCCTGGTCCACAAGGATTCGATCAAACTTCTTTATGCCTCCGGAACGCCGCGCAACTTCGCAGGCGTCGTAATCCTGCCATGTCGACTTATCGTCGCCGAGATAATAAGCGAGCGCTTTTTGTCCCCAGGGGCTGTGCAGCGTCGTGCAGATCGGTGCAAACGCCGACAACGAACTGAACATGTCCGGATTGCGCAGACCAATCGTCAATGCACCGTGCCCGCCCATAGAATGTCCGGTCAGACCGTGGCGCTCCGGATCGCCCGGAAAGTTGTCAAAAATGACCGGCGGCAACTCCTTCGTGATGTAGTCGTACATCTGGTAATTCGCCGACCACGGTTCCTGCGTCGCATTGAGATAGAAGCCTGCAGCCAGTCCGAAATCATAGTCTCCGTCGGGATCGTCGGGTACGCCCTCGCCTCGGGGACTTGTGTCGGGAGACACGAGCATTATGCCGAGCATGGCCGCAACGCGCTGCGCGCCGCTCTTCACCATGAAATTCTCTTCGGTACAGGTAAGGCCGGACAGGAATGTCAGCACCGGCACCTTGCCCTGCGCCGCCTGGGGCGGCACAAATACCGAGAACCGCATGTCGCAGTTGTTGCTGGATGAAGTGTGCTGGTAGAAGCCGATACGGCCGCCAAAACAGCTCGTTTCGCTTAAGGTCTCTATAGTCATAGTGACCGATTATGACGGACTGCTAGGGTTTCTGGAACACCAGTGTGGCGTTGGTTCCACCGAAACCGAAACTATTGGACATCGCCGTACTGACACCAGCGTTCTCGACCAACTCCGTGACAAGCGGTGTGCCGGCAACAGCCTCGTCAGGCTCGACGACATTAATCGACGGCGCGATGAAATCGTGCTCGAGCATCAGCAGGCAATGGATCGCCTCCTGCACGCCTGTGGCACCAAGAGAGTGTCCGCACATCGATTTCGTCGAGCCATAACGTGGCATGTCGTCACCAAACAACTCGCGCATCGCCTCGATTTCCTGCACGTCACCTACCGGCGTACTGGTGCCATGCGTATTGATATAGTCGACAGGTCCTTCCACCGTCGAGCGCGCCAGATCCATGCAACGAATCGCACCCTCTCCCGACGGCGCGACCATGTCGTAGCCATCCGACGTTGCTGCATAGCCGACGAGTTCTGCGTAGATCTTTGCACCACGCGCTCTGGCGTGCTCAAGCTCCTCGACGACAACCATACCGGACCCCGAGGAACTCACGAATCCATCACGTCCTGAATCATACGGCCGAGATGCCTGGGTCGGGTCGTCATTATATTTCGTTGACAGCGCGCCCATCGCGTCGAACAAAGCGGTTAGCGTCCAGTCCTCTTCCTCGCCACCACCGGCAAACACGATGTCCTGCTTGCCCAGCGCAATCTGCTCTGCGGCAGCGCCAACGCAGTGTGCGCTAGTCGCACAGGCAGAGGTGATCGAGTAGTTGATACCTTTAATTTTGAATGGCGTCGCGAGGCATGCGGCAACCGTACTGCCCATCGTCTTGGTAACGCCATAAGGACCGATCTTACGGACACCCCTGGAACGAAGCGCATCGGCTGCCTTGACGATGTTCGCACTCGATGCGCCGCCAGAGCCGGCAATCAGGCCGGAACGGATATTCGAGACATCACTGTCCGCGAGGCCGGCGTCGCTTATGCACTGCTGCATGGCAATGTAAGAGTAGGCCGCTGCATCACCCATGAAACGCAAGACCTTGCGATCAATATGTTCCTTGAAATCGATCTCGCAACTGCCGGAAACCTGGCTGCGAAGACCCATCTCCTTGAACATCTCGTTGGCAACGATGCCTGAGCGGCCGTTCTTCAGAGAGTCGAGAATTTCTTCTTTGTTGTTACCTATGCACGAAACCGCACCGAGTCCCGTGATGACTGCACGCCGCATGCTATCCCCTAGAAATTGTCTGTGGATGAAAACAGGCCGACCCGCAAGTCTTCAGCAGTATAGATTTCGCGTCCATCAACGTGCATCGTGCCGTCGGCAATTGCCATGTTCAGTTTGCGCGCAATAACACGCTTTATATCGATCTGGTAAGTGACTATTTTCGCGGTCGGTAAAACCTGCCCCGTAAATTTGACCTTGCCGACGCCCAGCGCCCGCCCGCGCCCCTGCAGGCCCTGCCAGACAAGATGGAATCCGACAAGTTGCCACATCGCATCCAGCCCAAGGCAGCCGGGCATTACCGGATCACCCTCGAAGTGACATTCGAAGAACCAGAGATCCGGGTTGATATCAAGCTCCGCCTTGATTTCACCCTTGCCGTACTTGCCACCTTCGTCCGAGATCAAGGCAATACGATCCAACATGAGCATATTGGGCTTTGGCAGGCGACCGTTCGTTGGTCCGAACAACTCCCCATGGCCACTGGCAATCAAGTCATCGTAGTTATAGGAACTTCGACGAGCCGGAAGTTCTGTCGCTGAATTTGTAGTTGTCGTTGTCATCTGCTCTCCGGCGTAAAATCAGGCTAGGACTTGCCGTGGACATAGGTAACTTAATATTTTACTCGCGTAAGTCGCGCCTTAGTTTTGAATTTGCGCCATTCCGAGCCCCGATTTCCCGTTTGCCGGGAGAGGACCCTTCCTAGGATTTGTCGTAATCCAGTACGATCTTGTTCGTGACCGGCCTGCTCTGGCAGGCGAGCACAAATCCCTTCTCCACCTCCCACGGTTCGAGGCCGTAGTTAGTCGCCATGTCGACTTCGCCCTCACGAACGTGGGTGCGGCAAGTCGCACATACACCGCCCTTGCAGGAATACGGCAGCTCCAGACCGTGTTCCGCGGCCGCATCAACAATATTCGTCCCTGCCCGCGGCATCTGGAACGACTTCCTGTGACCGTCCATGATGACCGTGACCTCAACATCGCCTGCCTCGGTCTCAATAACAGGCGTTGCGGTCTTGACGCTCTTTCTCGGCACACCGAAGCGTTCGGCGTGTACGGCATCCGCATCGAGGCCCTTTGCAAGCAATGCGTCCGTGACAATCTCTGTCATTGATTCCGGGCCGCAAATCCAGGCCTCGTCAACGGTGTCGCCGCTGCAGAAGCTCTCGTACAACTCCTCTACTTTGGCCGCATCGAGGCGACCGCCGGAGATCTCGAACTCCTGCTCTTCCTGGCTGAAAACAAAATGAACCTGAAAACGCTGTGGATACTGGTTCTTGAGCGCAAACAGATCTTCGATAAACATGGTCGTATTCTGCCTGCGGTTGCCGTAAAACAACGCGAATCGACTGGTCGGCTCATTGCGTAATACGGACGCAACGATCGAGAGAATCGGCGTGATACCGCTGCCTGCAGCAAAACCAATGTGAAATTTTCCATCCTCGCGATCTGTCGGAAGATGAAAACGTCCTGTCGGAGGCATAACATCGAGCGTGTCGCCAACTTTCAGGTCGTGAGCAGCATATTCAGAGAACCGACCACCGGGTTGCACCCGTACGCCTATCTCGAGTGGCCAACAACCTTCGGCAGAGCAAATGCTATAGGTGCGCCGAAGTGGTTTGCCATCCTGTTCGATTTGTATCGGCAAATGTTGTCCCGGAAGAAAAGCAAATTCGTCCCGAAGCTCTGCGGGAACGTCGAGGCCGATGCGGACCGCGTCTCGAGTCTCCTGAGTCTTGGACGCGACCGTAAGGGGATAAAACTGTTTCATAGGCACTTGAAATATTCGAAAGGCTCGAGGCAATCGACACACCTGTAAGATGCCTTGCATGCCGTGGAGCCAAACTCGCTGACAAGCTCTGTATTGCTCGAATCACAGCGTGGGCAGATGATCGGGCGATCGCGCCGTTGAGGTGGGGCTATGCCATAGACCCGCAACTTTTCGCGCCCCTCCTGGCTGATCCAGTCAGTCGTCCAGGCAGGTGCAAGCACGCGCCGTATATTTATTTTCGCGACGCCTCTCTCCTCCAGGGCAGCAACCACGCTGGCCTCAATTGCTTCAGTTGCAGGACATCCTGAGTAGGTCGGGGTCAACGATACGGTTACTCCTCCGTTGCATTCAACATCACGCACGATGCCCAGGTCCATGATCGTCAACACCGGGATCTCCGGGTCGGCCACGTCGGACAGCCACTCAAGGATCTGCTCAGGTTTGTAGATTGTCTCTACCATGTTGCACCTGGAAATGTGCGTTGCATAAATTGCATCTCGGCGAGCAAAAACCCGAAGTGCTCGGTATGCCGACCTTGTTTACCACCACTTGCCATCCACTGGTCGTCAGGCAGATCGAGAGTCGCTTCAGCGACAATTGCAGCGATGTCCGCTCGCCACTGTGTTTCGAGAACCTCGAGATGTGGGCCATTGAACGCCGACCTCATTTCATCATCAAGGTCGTCCGGAACGAACATCTCGCCTGTAAATTTCCACAAGTCGTTGAGCGACTGTTGTACGCGCGCGTGGCTTTCATCCGTGCCATCACCGAGACGGACAAGCCACTGACTGCTGTGCCTCAAGTGATACCGAACTTCCTTGCATGCGCGTGCCGCAATATCGGAGATTCCTTCATCGCTGCAGCGCGTCAGTACTTCAAGCAGAGCCAGGTACCATGAATCGAACAACACCTGGCGCACGATAGCGTCACCGAAATGCCCGTTGGGTTGCTCGACGAGCAACAAGTTTTGGTACTCGTGCTCTGGCCGCAGAAAAGCGAAGTCATCTTCGCTGCGGCCCGCACCTTCACACTCACCCGCATAGCTGAAGAACATGCGCGCCTGACCGATATAGTCGAGCGCGAAATTTGCGTTGGCGAGCTCCTCTTCGAGTTCCGGCCCTGCGGCGACAAGCTCGATCATGCGCTGACCGATAATCAGCGCGCTATCGCCGAGACGCGTGGCGTAGGCTGCGAGGACGTTTTTGTCAGTCACAGGTTCTCGACCTCGTCGGGAATGTCGTAAAACGTCGGATGACGATAGACCTTGTCTTCCGCCGGCTCGAAGAAAGCGGAGGATTCGGCAGGATCTGAGGCGACTATCTGGTCTGAACGAACAACCCAGATGCTTACGCCCTCGGTCCGCCGTGTGTAAGTATCGCGCGCATTGTTGAGCGCCATTTCGTCATCGGCAGCATGCACACTGCCCGCATGCCGGTGGCTAAGGCCCGACTTACTGCGAATAAAGACTTCGTAAAGTGGCCATTCCTGCTTTGTCATAGCTAATTCCTGTCGTAGCTGAGGCCGAGCCTATGCAGCGGCGGATGCGTCTGCTTTTTTCGCCGCGTGAGCCCGGGCCGCTTCGCGAACCCACGCACCATCGTCGTGTGCCTTGCGGCGTTTGGCCATGCGCTCTCGATTACATGGGCCATTGCCGGAAATCACTTCAAAAAACTCCTGCCAGTCGATCTCCGAGTGCTCGTAGTGCCCCGTTTCCTCATTCTGCCGCAGCTTGTCATCCGGAATAGTCAGCCCCAGAAAGTCCGCCTGCGGCACGGTTACGTCAATGAATTTCTGTCGCAGCTCATCATTGCTGAAACGCTTTATCTTCCAGGCCATGGACTGGGCGGAGTGTTTTGACGCCGAGTCATTCGGGCCGAACATCATTAGCGATGGCCACCAGAATCGATTCAAGGCGTCCTGCGCCATCGCCTTCTGCTCCTCAGTGCCGCGACACAATGTCAGCATGATTTCGAAACCCTGGCGCTGATGAAAACTCTCCTCCTTGCAGACACGAATCATGGCGCGTGAATATGGCCCGTAGGAGCAGCGGCACAGGGGGATCTGGTTCATGATGGCTGCACCATCGACAAGCCAGCCGATTGCGCCAATGTCAGCCCAGGTCAGTGTCGGGTAGTTGAAAATACTCGAGTACTTGGCCTTGCCAGACAACAGGTCCGCAACCATCTGATCTCGCGATACGCCCAGCGTCTCGGCCGCGCCGTACAGATACAGACCATGCCCGGCCTCATCTTGAATTTTTGCCAGAAGGATGGCCTTGCGTTTGAGCGAGGGCGCACGTGTCAACCAGTTACCCTCGGGCTGCATGCCTATAATTTCGGAATGTGCATGCTGGGAAATCTGGCGAATCAATGTTCTGCGATAGGCCTCGGGCATCCAGTCCTTCGCCTCGATCTTCTCTTCAGCATCGATGCGTGCCTGAAACGCGTCCAATTGCTCTTTGGATTCTCCGCCCGACTTGGCGGAATCACCGCTTCCTGACTGGTCAAGGCCCTGCGTATACATGTATTAACTCCAAGGACAATCCGTTCAATGTGTCACGGTTATTTATACTTTTCAAGACACCCTGTATCACAATTTCGGGTCGACAACCGGCTCGTCGCGACTCACCACGCGTCCGCGAAATATTGCCACGGCCTCGTCTTGCTGATTCGTGATCTTCACCGTGTAAAAACCTCGACGCTGACCCCGATAATCCTCCGTCGCGATCGCGGTCAACACATCGCCCAGCATTACGGAACGCAGAAAGTGAATCTTTCCGGACGCCGTCAGAGTGACACGATTATAGGAATTGCCCGCAAATGCGCACGCCGTATCGGCCAGCGTGAACAGCATGCCGCCATGGCATATATCGAAACCATTGACCATGTCCTCGCGCACGCGCATCGTCGCCTTCGAGGCCCCGACTCCCGTGACCTCGACCTCTATACCAAGCAGGCGCGATGCGTTATCCACCTTCCACATTTCGGCAGCACAGCGCTGTGCCGTTTTAAAATCAGCCATTGTCCAGTCCACCAAACCGCCTCATAAACGCCCGCGACACGGGCGGCAGCGGCCCGTCCGCCGTCTCCATTTGTTCATCCAGCCACGCGTCAGCCCCCACGTGCACCGCGCGGTAGAGATTACGGCAAAGTTGGTAAGCCGCGGCTCCGTGCCAGCCCACTGGCAGTAGCTCAGCCGGCAACCAGGGATCGCGCAACAGGACCTTACGATACTCCTGTATCAGCAGCGTGCGAACTAAAAAAGCCGATTTATCAGCGATTTGAGGCTTCCCGGCCAAGGCCTTTAGCACCGGTCTGAATCTCCGAACAAAATCGGCGTAGCGTGCGTCGATTTCATCGAGTTTCCAGCAGTCGTGTGTTAGCTCCCTCATCGCGGCACCGCATCGAATGGTCTGCCCCCGCATGACAACGAGCGAATCCTCGATTCCCAGGCGGTGCATCGTTACGTCCAGTTCTGCAAGATCTGGTGCCGGATGCGCAAGAACATCAGCCGACAAGGGGCCGAAACCCAGCCAGCCACATTCCCTGCGGACAGTATCCTTGGCGGGAGTGCCCAATCCTGACAACAACAGCAGGCACCATTCGCCATCCCAGTGATCAACAGGCTCGCCGTAAATTCGATGCGTCGCCTGCTCGAACCGCTCCCGGCCTTCGGCCGTCAGGCTGTAATACGAGCGGCGACCAATTTGCTGCGACCGCAGCCAACCATCTTTCACGAGGCGAAATACAGACGTGCGCACAAGACGCTCGCTGATACCGAAATCAGCCATCACCCTTATGAGGCTGCCAAGCCATACGGTACCACCACGGGGTGCAATTGCATCGCCAAAAATGGTCGTTATCAGAGAACCCGTGCGCAACGTTGGTCGCGAACGAAATTCATCAACGAGTTTCTGACATCTAATCTCGATGCTCATTTGGATCAGCTTGATTTCGACTGGCCCGACCGTACAATTCGATACGGAATATTTCAATTCCTTTTTTTTTTGTATCTAACTACAGCGCCTTTGCAAGGAGCTCCCGATGAAACTTGGCAACCTCGTACTCGATCAGTGGATTGACGGTGACGGCGACGGCACCATCCTGAGCAGCGCCGTCAGCGGCGAACCATTGGCGAGAATTACCAGCGATGGCGTGGACTTTGCACAGGTGCTGGCTCACGCGCGCAGTGTTGGAGGTTCGAACCTGCGAAAAATGACGTTTCACGAGCGGGGCGAAATGCTCAAGGCGCTCGCACAATACCTCATGGAGCACAAGAAGGAACTGTACGCCCTGTCCACAGAAACCGGCGCAACGAAGGCCGACAGCTGGGTCGATATCGACGGCGGCATATCGACGCTGTTCGTGTTCTCAAGCAAGGGCCGACGAGAGATGCCGAACGACCATGTCTACCTCGACGGACCACCGGAAGCCCTGTCCCGCAACGGCACATTTGTCGGTCAGCATATCTTCACACCGAAGCTGGGCGCCGCCGTGCATATCAACGCTTTCAACTTTCCGTGCTGGGGCATGCTGGAAAAGCTCGCGCCAACCCTGCTTGCCGGCGTGCCGGCAATCGTGAAACCGGCATCGAGCACCGCGTACCTTACAGAGCTCATGGTCCGCCGGATCAACGCTTCAGGCATTCTGCCCGATGGCGCACTGCAGCTGATTTGCGGCAGCGTTGGTGACCTCTTCGATCACCTGAATTGCCAGGATACGATTGCATTCACCGGGTCTAAAAACACGGCCGAATTTTTACAACAACACCCGCGCGTCGTCAGCGAGTCGGTGGCATTCACGGCGGAAACTGATTCCTTGAATTCGTCCATCCTCGGGCCGGACGCGCTCCCTGGCACACCCGAATTCGACCTGTACGTGAAAGAGGTTACGCAGGAGATGACGAGCAAGGCCGGTCAGAAATGCACGGCAATTCGGCGCATTATCGCACCGGCGACCATCTGTGGGGCGCTTGTCGAAGCGCTGGCGAAAGCGCTGGGAGAGGTTCGTATCGGCAATCCGGCAAACAGGGAAGTAGGCATGGGTGCACTTGCGAGCCAGGGACAGCGCGATGAAGTACGAGATCGCGTCAGGGAATTGTCGCACCAGGCCGAGATTGTTTATGGCGGTGACGACAATTTCGATGTCGTGGACGCTGACGCCAGCAAGGGAGCGTTTTTCATGCCTACATTGTTGCATTGCGAGAAGCCGCTCACGTCGAGTGCCGTTCATTCTATCGAAGCCTTCGGGCCCGTAAGCACGGTGTTGCCGTATGCGGATCTCGAAGAGGCGATTCAGCTTTCTCGCATGGGTGAAGGCAGTCTCGCCGGCTCGATCATAACCAACGACAACAATGTCGCACGCCAACTCGTGCTCGGTACAGCCGCCTACCACGGCCGCATGGTCATCATTAACAGGCATTGTGCCGCAGAGTCGACCGGCCACGGATCGCCTCTGCCACACTTGATTCACGGTGGACCCGGCCGCGCAGGGGGCGGTGAGGAGATGGGCGGCGTACGTGGCGTAAAGCATTACATGCAGCGCACGGCAATCCAGGGATCACCGCAAACATTGACGGCGATTGGCAACCGGTGGACCCGTGGTGCTGATGAGAGGGACCCGGGGGTCCACCCATTTCGCAAAACATTCGAACAACTGGCGATCGGTGACACCGTGCACACGGATGAGCGCCAGGTCACACTCGACGATATCCAGCACTTCGCAGATTTCACCGGTGATACATTCTATGCACACACTGACGAGGAAGCTGCTGCCAGGAATCCCTTCTTCGACGGCCGCGTTGCACACGGCTACCTGATCGTCTCATTCGCGGCGGGCCTGTTTGTCGATCCGGATTTTGGTCCGGTGCTGGCCAACTACGGCGTTGATGATCTGCGATTCGCCCAGCCCGTCAATTACGGTGACACGTTGAAGGTTCGCCTGACATGCAAGCAAAAGACACTCCGGGCTGGCACCGGTTACGGGGAGGTGCGCTGGGATACCGAGGTGAGCAATCAGGACGATGAGATTGTCGCCCAGTATGACGTCCTGACGATGGTCGCGACCGACGAACATTGGGCATCGGTGCAATAGAAGCTGTCGAAATATATAATGCGCGCCCTTTGCGAAAGTCGACTACGGGATCTGCATGAGCACCATCATCTACACGAAGACCGACGAAGCACCGGCACTGGCGACCTGTTCGTTCCTCCCGATGGTCAAGGCCTTCACAGACGCTGCCGGGATCAATGTCGAAACACGTGATATTTCGCTCGCAAGCCGCATTATCTCCAAATTCCCCGAGAACCTGACCGACGATCAACGCCAACATGATGCGCTGGCTGAACTGGGAAAACTTGCAAAAACCCCGGAAGCCAACATCATAAAACTTCCAAATATCAGTGCCTCGATACCGCAGCTCGTTGCGGCCATCGAAGAACTTCAGTCCCAGGGGTTCGATATACCCGACTATCCTGAGGAGCCGTCGAATGATGCCGAGAAGGCCATTCTTTATCGCTACGCCAGCGTACTTGGCAGTGCCGTAAACCCCGTATTGCGGGAAGGCAATTCGGATCGCCGAGTTGCATTAGCCGTCAAGAACTTCGCAAAAGCAAATCCACATCGAATGGGTGCCTGGAGCGCTGACTCCAAATCGCACGTGGCGCACATGGAGGATGGAGACTTTTTCTCCAGCGAGCAGTCAGTCATCGTGGCAAGGGCTGGCAACCTGCGTATTGAGCACACAGACGCAGATGGCAACGTGAAGGTACTTCGCGAGGCGATACCGGTACTCGATGGCGAAGTGGTCGACTCGGCCGTGATGAACTGCGAAGCGCTCAGCAAGTTCTTTGCGCAAGAA
>Ga0316201_10000902_pt1 | contig 18733 bp, 15 predicted proteins | sample CS6wburrow_MG_FD_204516 | JGI IMG/M metagenome (GOLD analysis project Ga0316201, IMG submission 204516) | Coastal sediment microbial communities from Delaware Bay, Delaware, United States - CS-6 worm burrow | ecosystem: Environmental > Aquatic > Marine > Coastal > Sediment | place: USA... | reverse complement strand
TTATGGACCAGGTTTTACTTGTCTGATGCAGAAATAACCTGAATATTCAGAACCCATTGGAGATGGGATGGTAAAAAAATACCACAAGGGAATAAATAATTCTTTACTTTCTCACCGGTAGTGATAACTTAGCCTCAAAGAAATAACAATTTCTTAACTTTATCATTCGATCGGGGTTTAAATCATGACGAGCCAATCAGCATTGAGAAGATCGCAATTCAAACAGTCGAATACGTTATGGCTACTGGTATTGACCAGTATTATGGCGGCTTTTTTTTCGGCACCGCTTCTGGCGCAGCAATCAGGCGACATCGGCGGTCGTGTGACCGACGCGTCAGACGGGTCGCCCATCGCTGACGTCAGCATTGAAGCGACCAGCCCGAACCTTCCGGGTGTCCGTACTTCAACAACCTCGGCAAATGGTGACTATCTGCTACCGTTGCTGCCGCCGGGTGTCTATACCGTGACCTATACCTTACCGGATGGCACGACGCGTGTGCGCCAGACACAGGTTCTGTTGCAACAACGTGCCTTGGTTAATCTTGCCGTTGATTTGGCAGCGGATTCAGCCATGATGGAGGAGGTTATCGTTGTAGGTACCAGTAACCTGCAAGTAAATCCCGGTGGTGCAGCTATCTCTGCTGCGATCAGCAATGATGTATTTGACGCGCTGCCAGTGGGTCAGGAATACCGTGACCTGGTTAAATTGATACCGGGTGTACAGTACACCGAAGACACAATCCGTGGTCCGAGTGCCGGTGGCAGTGGCCAGGACAACGTCTATCAGTTTGATGGTGTTGACGTATCACTACCGTTGTTTGGTACCTTGTCTGCCGAACCCTCCACCCATGATATCGACCAGGTATCCATCATCCGTGGTGGTGCCAAGGCCATCGGCTTTAACCGTTCCGGTGGCGTTACTGTCAATACGATCAGTAAATCCGGTACGGAAGAGTTTCAGGGTAGTGCCAGCTATCAGACACAGACCGCGGGTATGACCAGCAGCCGCAAAAATGATACCGCGCAGGAATTCGACGAAGACAAATCCTGGATCACGGCCAATATCGGCGGTCCTATCATCAAGGAAAAACTCTATTTCTACGGTTCGTACTACCGCCCGGAAGTCAAACGTAACAACGCCTCCAATGCCTATGGTGAAGTTCCCAATTACAAGAGTGTCAGGAATGAGTATTTCGGCAAGTTGACCTACGCACCGACAGACAACCTGCTGTTCGATGCCAGCTACCGGACCTCAAAGCGTACCGTGGAAAACGAAAGTGTTGGCACCTACGGAGCGGCTTCAACCTCGGAGGGTTCCGAGGCAAAGCAGGATATCGGTATCGTGGAAGCTTCATGGATTATCAATGATGCCAGCAACGCCTATGTCAAATTCACCGATTTCCAACTCGATACATCCGGAAGACCGGATACCTTGTTCAACCTCTCGATCTCGGAGGGTGACAATCTGAATATCAATAACCTTGATCAGCTGGGCCAGTTATCCGTGCCAACACCGCGTAGTGGTGAAGATGCTTACAATGCCTTCATCCAGCCGCTGCTTGACCAATATGGCTATATTGAAGATGGCGTGAAAACCGGCGGCGGTAATGTCGGCGGTGGGAGTGAAATCAATAACCAGGATTATTCCCGGCAGAGTTTTGAAATAGGTTACGACTACGTTTTTGAAATACAGAACGCCAGCCATGCGTTTCATATTGGTTATCACACGGAAAAGATTCAGGAAGACCTGCTCAGATCGTCTAACGGCTGGGGTGTGATTACGGTTCCCGGTGGTCGCGTTGATGTGCCAACGATGCCTGGCACACCTATGTACTACCAGACCCAAACCTACCAGGCGAGTTTTGATGGTTTCACGAACGCCAATATCAATTCTCAAACACGGTCGCAGAGCGTCGAGTTCAATGACACTATCTCCTGGAAAAACTTCACATTCAACCTGGGTCTGCTGGTCAGCCAGGATACGCTCTACGGCCAGGGCCTGAAAAGGAACCCCGATAATATTTCGGGTTACGAGGTTGCTGAAGGCAACAGGTACGAGATGTACAAGATCGACCCGATGCTGCAACCACGTCTCGGTATCACCTGGGATGCGAATGACAAGACCACCGTATTCGCCAACTATGCCCGGTATTACCCATCCGCCGGTTCACTGGCAAGGGCGGCTTCATGGGCGCGTAACATCCAGGGCAGAAACATACGTGCCTATTATGATGCCGATGGTACCTATATCGATTCCGAACAATTCGGTTCGTCTTCAGGAAAGATTTTCCAGGATGACATGGATCCGCGTCATATCGATGAATTCCTGCTGGGTGCAAGCTACGAATTCAGCGATCGCCTGACCGGCCGGGCCCATTACCGTTACCGGAAAGCCAGGGACTTCTGGGAAGACACCAACAACAACGCACGTGTCGTTTATGAACCACCTCCGGGTATCCCGCAGGAACTGTACATCGAGAACCTGGCTGAAATCAGGGCGGAAATCGGTGGTTCTTCCTACGTGATCGCGCAACTCGATGATGCCTATACCGATTACTGGGAAATCAATCTCGAAGCCGAGTGGCGCGGTGACAACTACTGGGTCGGCGGCTCCTATGTCTACAGCGATTACAGTGGTAACTTTGACCAGGACAACACGACCGTTGGCAACGATGGGAATATCTTTATCGGCTCATCCAATATTGCCGATGGCGCAGGCCGGCAGTTGTGGGATAACAAGGATGGCACATTGCGTGGCGATCGCCCCCACCAGTTCAAGATGTACGGCTATTACGAGTTGAAATGGAACGCAGGTGTCGGCGCCTATTTTGTATACCAGTCCGGTCAACCTTGGGAAGCCTGGGATGTAGAGGTCTACCGTGCCCTGACCGGCAGTACCAGCGATACCATACGTTACGCGGAGCCTGCGGGTTCACGGCGGACCAGTTCGCACGCCCAGCTGGATTTGAACTACACGCAGAACTTCTACCTGGGTGGAGCTGATCAATATAACATCCAGCTACGTGCTGACATCTTCAATGTCTTTGATAGCCAGACCGCTTATAACATCGAGCCGCGCGTCAACAACTCCAACTTTGGTGAGCCAAGAAGCTGGTTCAATCCAAGGCGGATACAGTTGATGGCCAAGTTCATCTTCTGAGCCAGGCAGGCTTAACGGCCGGTTTGTACTTGTTACTTGATTGTGATCGGCCCGGAATTCCGGGCCGATTTCGCTTCTGGAGGTTGATTTCCGTGTTATGAATTTCTCCATGAACATTCACCCGCTGGACGCCACGATTGTTGTTCTCTACCTTCTGGCGGTGTTGGTTTTCGGTTTGTGGGTCGGGCGCGGGCAACGTACTTCCGCCGATTATTTTCTTGGCGGCCGTTCATTACCATGGGGTGCACTACTGCTGTCGATAGTTGCCACCGAGACCAGCACGGTAACGTTTCTCAGTCTCCCGGGAATTCCAGCAGCGGTTAATGGCAACCTGACTTTTTTGCAGATTGCAATTGGTTATATTGTTGGCCGTTTGCTTATCATTCAGGTGCTTTTGCCCATCTATTTCCGCAGTGAAAATTTCACGGCTTACGAGGTGCTTGAGTCGCGTTTTGGCAAACTAAGCCGACGATTAACCTCTATTCTGTTTCTTTTTACCCGTAACTTGAGTGATGCACTGCGGTTGTTTCTGACCGCGCTGGTATTGCAAATTGTACTGGGGCTGGATTTGACGACTTCGGTGATTCTGCTGGGGCTTATCACGGTTATCTATACACTTGTAGGCGGGGCAAGGTCGGTCATCTGGAACGACAGCATTCAATTTGTCATCTATATGCTTGGTGCCGGGGCGGCCTTCACGATTATCATCATGAATATGCCGGGCGGATTGCCTGGGCTGTTGCAGTTCGCGGATGAGACCAATAAATTCCGTTTGTTCGATTTCGATTTCAGCCTGACCAAACCCAGTATGACGTTCTGGTCGGGTCTTGTGGGTGGTGCGTTTCTGACAGCGGCAACACACGGCACTGACCAGTTGATGGTGCAACGTTACCTGTCTGCCAAAAACCAGCGTGATGCTGCGTTAAGCCTGGGTTTCAGCGGTCTGATCGTGTTTCTGCAATTTGCCGTGTTCTTAACCATGGGTATCGCCCTGGCCGGGTTTTTCACCCAAATGTCGGGTTCAAATCCATTGACCGATGGCCATGGTGACCGCCTGTTTGCCTTTTTTATCGTCAACTATATGCCAGTCGGTCTGGCGGGTCTGACGCTCGCAGCGGTTTTCGCGGCGGCCATGTCCACGCTTTCCAGCTCACTCAATAGCTCGGCGACAGCACTGATCAATGATATCTGGCTACCCATGCGCCGTCGCGAGGTTTCGCAACCACTGCAACTTCGCGCCGGTCGAATCGCGACCGCGTCGTTTGGATTATTGCAGATCACGATAGCTTCACTGGTTGGCACTATCGGGACCACGGAAAGTACGGTGTTCAATGTCCTGAAAATAGCCGGGTTTGCAAGTGGACCGGTATTGGGTCTGTTTTTACTGGCGGTGGCAAGTCAGCGTGTCAAACAGCCCGCTGCCCTGATGGGATTTGTCATCGGTGTGGCGGGTCTGTCGATGGTCGCCCTGGGTACGGACCTTTACTGGCCCTGGTACGCTGCGGTTGGCTCACTGATTACCTGGGGTGCAGGCGGGTTGATCCAGTTGCTGACGCCGGCGGATTTGAGCGCCGTCAATTCACCCGCTAAGAATCATCTGCAATGAAAAAGGCGCTGATCAATTGCCGTGTTTTTGATGGACTGGAGTTGCACTCCGGGCTGGCAGTTTTACTTGAAGGCGACAGAGTTTCTGCGTTGTTGGCAGAAGCCGATATTCCGGATTCGGTTACGCAGCGCCATGATCTTGCCGGGCATATCCTGGCCCCCGGCCTGATTGATATCCAGGTCAATGGTGGTGGTGGCGTTATGTTCAATGATGCACCCAGTGTCGAAACCATTCGCCGCATAGGGGCTGCCCATCGCAGGTTTGGTACGACCGGGTTTCTACCTACACTGATCAGCACTGATTTCGACACGATGAAACTCGCAATTGAAGCGGTCGGGCAGGCCATGTTTGAAGGCGTTCCGGGTGTGTTGGGTATTCACCTCGAGGGTCCGTTTCTGAATGCCGACAAGCGGGGTATCCACAATGCTGACAGGTTCTGTCAGCTTGATGAGACCGCTTTTGAGATGCTCACTTCAATGAAGGATGGTTGCACGCTAGTAACCATTGCTCCGGAGAAAACTGGCACGGATATGATTTCACGGCTGACGGAGCGGGGTGTGCTGGTATTTGGCGGTCATAGTGCCGCAACCTATGAGCAGGTGCGCAAGGCATTACGTGCCGGCATGCGGGGATTCACCCATCTATTTAATGCAATGAGTCCTTTCGAACCCCGGGCGCCGGGAATGGTCGGTGCGGCCTTGCATGACAGGAATAGCTGGTTCGGGATCATTGCCGATGGTCAGCATGTGCATCCAGCTTCATTTGCCGTTGCGGTTGCTGCAAAGCGAAGAGGCTATTCGCTACTGGTTACAGATGCAATGGCAACGGTCGGTTCGGATAGCCGGTCATTCAGTTTTGATGGAAACCAAATTACCGCAGTGGATGGCTGTTGCAAGACGGCTTCAGGTCTGTTGGCCGGTTCAAACCTGGATATGATCTCGGCAGTCCGTAACGCAGCCAGGTTTGCCGGGCTCGAACCAACTGAAGCTTTGCGTATGGCATCAAGTTACCCCGCCGAAGCGCTGGGTCTCGACAAGGAGTTGGGTTTTATCCGACCGGGTTTCAAGGCCAGCTTTATCGAGGTAGATGAGAATCTGAACCTTTTCCGAACCTGGATTGATGGGGATGTGAGCGGATAACGCGGGAAACCATGGAAGTCATCATTCTTAAAAATGCTGAAAAAGTCGCCGCCACGGGTGCCAAACTCGTGGGTGAACTGCTGCGTGTTCGACCCGCAGCGGTTCTCGGCCTGGCGACCGGCAGTACCCAATTGGCGCTTTACCAGCAGTTGGTTGAAAGATATAGGAATAACAAGATTTCGTTCAGGCAAGTGAGCAGTTTTAACCTGGATGAGTACCTGGGTATCGCTGCCGATAATCCACAAAGTTACCGGGCATTCATGGATCGGGAGTTCTTTGACCAAATCGATATAGACAAACAGAACACCCATCTGCCTTATTGTGAAGAAGGCCAGAATCCGATTCTTGTTGGTCCCGCTTATGAACAAAAAATTATCGAAGCCGGTGGAATTGACCTGCAACTGGTGGGTATCGGGGCTAACGGACATATCGGATTCAATGAGCCAAGTTCGAGCCTGGGTTCCAGGACCCGTGTGAAAACACTGACCCGGCAGACCTTCAAAGATAACAGCCGGCTGTTCTCAAAGACCGAATTTCAGCCAAAACTTGCAATAACCATGGGAATTGCAACCATCATGGATGCACGCAAGATCCTGTTGCTGGCAACCGGCGAGAACAAGGCGGGGGCCGTCAGTAAAATGGTAGAGGGTCCGGTCTCAGCGATGTGTCCGGCATCGGTTTTACAGATGCACCAGCATGTGACAGTATTGCTTGATGAGACTGCCGCCAGCGGTCTGAAGAACAGGGAATACTACGACTGGACGTATCTTCAAAATGAGTCGTTGAAGAAAAGGTTTAGGGTGTTCCATGATGACTAACCCGAACACCGTAAAAAACTGGCAGCCGTTACCTGGACCGCCGTTACCTGTAGATAAGAAACTGCGATCGTCGGTCTATGAAGTGCTGCAGGTCACTGCTGTAAACCTCGTGGATTTGCGGATAGGATTGATCAAGCCTGATCGCTTCCAGTACGGCTTTATTACCAAGCAGCCGGTCATAGCGCTCGATCTCCCATTTCAACGGGTACAAACGTCGCAATTGAATGGCAACTTCAAGACCACTGCGCACCGATTCAAATTGTCCACGTTCAGTGATCTCGATACCGACACCTCCACAGGATTCTCCCTCGTATTTACTAGCATCGGGCGTGAATTGAACCGGGATAAATCGTACCCCGGGCAAATCAAGCCGGTTAAGTTCCAGCGCGAGTTGATTGCCATCAAGCCAGGGCGCACCGAACAGTTCAAAAGGCGTATCAGTGCCACGACCCACCGAGAGGTTGGTGGTTTCAAGCAAACCTATTCCCGGATAAAGAATGGCTTCTGTCAGGCTGCGCATATTGGGCGACGGATTGACCCATGGCAGTGTGGTGCTATCAAAATAGTCCGTCCGTTGCCAACCCTCGAGTGGAATGATTTCCAAATCGAGATCAAGCTGCAACTCGGCCTTGAACATACGGGCCAGTTCGCCGATGGTCATGCCGTGACGCACCGGCAGACGGTGGAAAGCGGTAAACGATTGTCTGCCCTCATCCAGCACAGGACCACTGACGGTGATACCGTTGATCGGGTTGGGCCGGTCGAGGACAACAAAGCGCACACCGTGCTCATTCGCAGCCTGCATGGCATGACCCATGGTCGAAATATAGGTATAAAAGCGGGTGCCAATATCCTGGATATCGAAGACCAATGTATCAAGGCCACTGAGCATTTCGCTGTTCGGTTTGCGGGTGCTGCCATAGAGACTGAAGACTTTGATACCGGTCCCGGGATCCACACCGTTTTCGATCAGCGGGATATCGAGTTTCCCAAGAAGCCCATGCTCGGGGCTGAAAATGGCAAGCAGTGTTACGCTGTGTGCGTCGTGCAGCAGTCTGACGCTGCGGATACCAGCAGCGTTGATACCGGTCTGGTTGGTTATCAAGCCAATGTTTTGACCGCTAAGCTGCCTGAAACCGTCGCGCTGAAGAACATCGATGCCGGTCAGAACCGAAGCCTTGATGGTCTGTGTGCTTTCAATAGTCGCTTGCGCTGCCACAGACCCTGTGAAGCAGATACAGGATACAGTTATCGTGGCCGCAATTATCGTGAGCAGCGACAATTTCACTTTACGGATAAACACCATGACAGACTCCATTGAATCTTCTCTTGGGATGTTGACGACTGAAGGGCGTAACCCCCTTACACGCGACCTTGACAATCTTAGCGCACTTGAGATTGTGAAGCTGATAAATGCAGAGGATGAAAAGGTCGCCGTTGCGGTGAGAGAGGTGTCTGAACCCATAGCACAGGCCATTGATGTGATAGCAGACCGTCTTTCCAGGGGAGGGCGTCTGATCTATGTCGGCGCAGGAACATCCGGTCGGCTCGGTGTCCTGGATGCGGTGGAATGCCCGCCAACCTTTAATACTGAGCCGGAACTGGTTGTCGGCCTGATTGCGGGTGGCCCGGAAGGTCTTGTACGTGCGGTCGAAGGCGCCGAGGATTCCACCGACATGGGACGGGAGGATTTGCAAAACCTTGGCTTGGGAAACCTCGATGTCGTGGTTGGTATAGCCGCAAGCGGTCGCACCCCCTATGTCATCGGTGCACTGGATTATGCGCGCAAGCGTGGGGCCTGCGCGATCGGTTTTAGCTGCAATACGGACGCAGAGCTTATACAACATGCCGATTTGAGTATTATTCCGCTGGTAGGTCCGGAAGTGCTCTCGGGTTCAACACGCTTGAAGGCGGGCACAGCCACGAAGATGGTGCTCAATATGCTGACCACGGGCGCGATGGTGCGTATGGGCAAGACTTACAGCAACCTGATGGTCGATCTTCGGGCCACAAATACAAAACTGACGGAACGTGCCTGCAGAATTGTTGCAGAAATTACAGGTTGTAGTGTTTCTGAATCCAGTGATCTTCTGGATCGTTGCGATGGTGAAGTTAAAACCGCCATCGTCTCATTTAACACCGGTGTATCACCCGCTGCGGCCCGTAGCCGGCTCAAATCGGTCAATGGACATTTGCGCAAGGCTCTTGAACCGGTCCCGACGTTAAGCATGGAGGATCACAAGTGAGCCCGGTCTCCTTGTCTGATTCACAGTCTGATTCCAGCGCGGTGAGGTCCCGTCTTATATTGGGTGTGGATGGTGGTGGATCAAAGACCACAGCAGTTGTTGCATCACTGGATGAAACCGGCTTTATGCAAATACTCGGTCGGGGCAAGGGTGGACCATCAAATTTGAGACTGGCTGGAAAGGAACAATCATTGGCCAGCCTCGACACGGCTTTAGATGAAGCTTTATTGGAAGCAAATGTACCCGGACAAAGTCTGGATTATGCAGTGCTTGCGCTTGCAGGCAGTGGTTCACCCGATGTTCAGCGCGATGTTTCAAGTTGGGCAAACGAACGCAAACTTGCATCGCAGTTCGAGATCGTCCCCGACGTTAATCCGGTTTTGGCCAGTGGCACCGACAATGGCCGCGGTGTCGCACTCATCGTTGGCACCGGCTCTGTTGCTGTCGGTGTTGACTATGATGGAAACTCTGTAACCAAGGGTGGCTGGGGGCATTGGTTTGGGGACAAGGGAAGCGGGTTTTACCTTGGATACAAGGCGCTTGCAGCGGTGGCTGAAGCCAGTGACGAAATTGGCCCGCAAACGATACTGTCAGAATTGGTCCTGCAGGCACTTGGGGTCAAGGATCACAGGGGTATTCTCAAAGAGGTCTCGGACAGCGGAGACGAACGCCGCAAGGTTGCCGCATTGGCTCCCATTGTTTTGCGTGCCGCTGCCGCCAATGATGGCGTCGCACAGCGCATCGTCAACGGTGCAATTGAGGAAGCAGTGAAACTGGTCGCGGCTGTTACCAAAACGCTGACATTTAAATCACCCTTTGCGTTGGCGCTGGCCGGTGGTGTTGCATGCAGAAATCAATATTTTCGTGATGGCCTGATCATAGAGTTGAACAAATTGCGGACACCCCCGGGTGCTATCACGGTGGTGGACGAACCCGTGCTCGGTTGCCTGACGATCGCCCGGCAGAAGTTAACCGGCGCCGGCGCGACGAACAAAGCGGGTTCTGGTTAGACAGGTATGCCAGCGCATTCAAAACGGGTAAAACCATCCCCATGGTCGTGGATCCCGAGTCTCTATTTTGCCAGTGGCATGCCCTATGTCGTGGTGATGACGGTGTCGGTCATCATGTACAAACGTCTGGGTATATCGAATACGGATATCGCCCTGTATACCAGTTGGCTCTATCTGCCCTGGGTCATCAAGCCGTTCTGGAGTCCGCTGGTCGATATTCTCAAGACCAAGAGAACCTGGATCGTAGCGATGCAGTTGCTGATCGGGGCGGGTCTGGGTGGTGTGGCGCTGACTATCCCAACCAATGAATTTTTCAGAAATTCACTGGCGTTTTTATGGTTGTTGGCATTCAGTTCAGCCACCCATGATATTGCCGCTGACGGTTTTTACATGCTGGGTCTGTCAAAACATGATCAGACCTGGTTTGTCGGAATACGCAGCACCTTTTACCGGTTTGCAATGATTGCCGGCCAGGGGCTTCTTATTATCCTGGCTGGGAGTCTTGAAAGCATCCTGCAATCACCACAGTCCGCCGCAGCGGGGCAGGTCGCATCTGTGTTTGATCCCGGAACTGCCATGGCCTGGGCAATTACCTTTTACATGATGGCCGGGATGTTTGTTTTATTTTTTGCCTGGCACCGTTTTGTTTTGCCACGGCCTGCTGAAGATGTACCGACAATCCACGCGACCTACGCCGATATCATGCGGGATTTTCTGCAGACGTTTATCGCCTTCTTCAGGAAGCCAAAAATAGGGCTGATTCTCGCATTCCTGCTCTTGTTCCGGTTTTCAGAAGCACAATTGGTCAAGCTCGCGGCGCCCTTTATGCTGGACTCAGCGGAAGTTGGCGGACTGGCATTAACTACCGGACAGGTGGGTTTTGCCTACGGGACGATCGGTGTTTTGATGCTGACGCTGGGTGGTCTGCTGGGTGGATTTTTGGCGGCAAGACATGGTTTAAAGCACTGGCTCTTGTGGATGGTTCTCGCCATCAACCTGCCGAATGCAGTTTATGTTTTTCTTTCAACAACACTGCCGGAAAATATCCTGATCATCAATCTCGCAGTTGGGCTGGAGCAGTTTGGTTATGGTTTCGGCTTTGCGGCCTATATGCTGTATATGTTGTATACATCAAATGGCGCGCACCAGACCGCACACTACGCCATCTGCACCGGTTTCATGGCGCTGGGTATGATGATTCCCGGTATGTTCAGTGGCTGGTTACAGGAGTTGATCGGTTACCAGTACTTTTTTATATGGGTGCTGATTGCGACCGTGCCGTCATTTATCGTTACGTTATTGATACCACTGGATAGAGGGTTTGGTATGAAAGAATGAGTTCCCAGACTTGATGTTCCTGTAGTTTTAAAAGCCACAATTTAAATACCTGTGCTGGTATATTATGGCGGCATTATTTAGTATTCGCCCAAATAGACAAGCGATCAACTCAAAGGCAAATAAACATGAATAAGCATTTTAAACTGGCTTTTTGCGCCATTTTGTTGGCAGTGTCACCAACTGTGCTGATGGCGCAGGACTACCAATATCATCCCGCTCTTTCTGATAATTTCACGGCCACATTGGGATTCATGCGCTCTTCAAATGCATTCAAATTGGAGTCGGATATAGTAGGTGACCCGGGAGACGACATTGATTTTGATGATTCGCTCGATGTCAGCGATCATAGCACTTTTTTCAATGGCCAGTTTAGGTGGAAGTTTGGCAGCCAAAGAAAGTGGAGTATTGCGGGGCAATATTTCAGCAACAGCGCCAATGGCGATGCAGTGCTTGAAGAGGATGTTGAGTGGGATGGTCTGACATTTGGTGCAGGAACCTTTGTCGAGTCACAGGTCAAGATTGCGGTAACACGTGTATTCGTTGGCAGGTCTTTTATCAAGAACGATCAGAACGATTTTGGCCTGGGAATTGGTTTGCATAACCTGGATATTTCAGCATACGTGGAAGGCGAAGTAATAATCGATGGTGAGTCCAGTGGGGTTGAACGCGCAGAAGTCGACGCAAACCAACCGTTACCCAATATCGGTGGGTGGTATAACTATTCGCCCGCCAGGAACTGGCTGCTGCATGCCCGGGTGGACTGGATCAGTGCCAATATTGGTGATTACGATGGCAGTCTCTGGAACGCTAGCGCCGGTGTCGGTTACCAGGTATGGCGTAACGTCGGCTTCGACCTGTCCTGGCAATGGTTTGGACTGGACCTCAAGGTCGACAGTGACGATTGGAGAGGCCGCACTAAAATGACGTATAGTGGCCCTGTCGTTGCCGTGAATTTCAGCTGGTAGTACCCGTCGACTGAGTGGTGACAGGTTTGTGTTGCCTTAACAGTCTGTTGATATATCTCGAAAAATATCAGCAGGATTCTGGTTTAGATAGCGCGTCTCTCAATCTGAGCCCCGAGACCCTGTAATTTCACCTCGAGTCGTTCATAACCACGGTCAAGGTGATAGATACGACTGACCGTGGTTTCACCATCGATGGCCAGGGCCGCCAGTATCAGGGAAGCGCTGGCGCGTAAGTCGGTTGCCATAACCGGCGCGCTGCTCAGACCACCTTTCTCGCCACGCACCACGGATACCTGCGACTTCGGCGTGATATTGGCCCCCATGCGGGCCAGTTCCTGGACGTGCATGAAGCGGTTTTCAAAGATCCGTTCGGTGATCACCGAAGTCCCCTTGGCCTGGGTCATCAGGGCCATGAACTGGGCTTGCAGATCGGTCGGAAAACCCGGATGGGGTGCTGTATCCACGTCGACTGCAGACCATTGAGCACAGGGTCTGACACGCACCCAATCGCTTCCGGTTTCAATATCGAAGCCGCAATCTACCAGCTTGCTGATCAGGGAGTCGATATCCTCGGGCACACAGCCCGTCACCTTAACATCACCACCGGTGATCGCACCGGCTATTAACAGTGTTCCCGCTTCTATGCGATCCGGGATGACCCGGTGCTTTGCCGGTTTCAGCTCCTCGACACCCTCGATGGTGATAACACTGCTTCCCTCACCTTCAATGATTGCACCCATACCACGAAGGCAGCGGGCGAGATCGACGATCTCGGGTTCCTTGGCGACGTTTTCGAGGATCGTCGTACCCCGGCAAAGACTGGCGGCCATCATGATGTTTTCAGTGCCGCCAACCGTTGCAAAATCGAACACGATACGGTCACCAACCAACCTGTCGGCCCTGGCAATGACATAACCATTTTCTATTTCGATGTCAGCACCTAACTGGCGCAATGGCTCAATGTGAAGATTGATTGGCCGGGAACCTATGGCGCAACCACCCGGCAGACTGACTTTTGCCTCACCGTAACGGGCGAGCAGAGGGCCGAGGCAAAGGATGCTGGCACGCATTTTTCGCACTATATCGTAGGGTGCAACAATGCTTTTGGGCTTTTTTACCAGTACTTTGAACTGCTCCCCATCCCTAAAGGTCTTGCAGTTGAGATGGTTCAGCAACAACTCGGTGGAATCAATGTCCTTCAGAAACGGGACGTTTTCAAAGCTGTGCTCTCCCTCGGCCAGTAATGTGGCAAACAACAGCGGTAAGGCAGCATTCTTGGCACCACTGGTTGCCACGCTGCCGGTCAGCGGTTTTCCGCCCTTGATGATCATAACGTCCATTTTCTATCCTTTAACGGTATCCAACAGCTCAATCCAGTGCAGGACCGGCACGTTTGAATCCTTTCGCAAGTGAAGTTGACAGCCCACGTTCGCAGTTGCGATCACGTCAGGTTCGTGCGCTTGTAAATTGGCCAGTTTATCCGCTTTCAGCCGCCCTGATAAGTCCGGCTGAAGTACGGAGTAAGTGCCGGCTGAACCACAACACAGGTGACTGTCAGCGACCGGCAGTAGGGTAAAGCCAAATTGCCTGAGTAAGATTTCAACCTGGCCGTTGATCTTTTGTCCATGTTGAAGTGTACAGGGGCTATGGAATGCGACTTTGAGATTCTGGTGAAGTTCCGGAGCGGGTGGTGATTTTGCAGTTTCAGTGACGAGGACCTCTGCGATATCGACTGTCATGCTGGCTACCTGTTTCGCTTTGTGCGCGTACTCCGGATCATTCTTTAACAATTCACCATAGTCCTTGATGGTTACCCCGCAACCGCTGGCGGAAGAAATAATGGCTTCGGCACCGGCTTGCACTGAAGGCCACCATGAATCGATTCGTGACCTGATATCCTGCAGGCCCTTTTCGCGCGCCGAGGTGTGTAAACGCACGGCACCGCAGCAACCTTGCCTGGTTTCGGGTAACAGCTCAATTCCAAACCGATCGATTACCCTGGCGGCCGCAGCATTGGTCTCCGGGGTGAGGCTCGATTGCGCGCAACCTTCCAATAGCAACATTTTGCGCTGGTGGGTCTTGTTTGGCCGGGCCAGGTTCTTACCAGGCAACGGTAGCTGGCTCGAAAGCTTTGCCGGTAAGAGTGTGCTAAGCGGTTTGGCCATCTGAACACCAGCCTGCATCAGCCCGTTATTCGGAATCAGCGTGGTCATAATTTTACGTTTCAAGCCATCCAGACCAGAGCGGGGCTGCTGTTGCTCCAGCATATGCCGTCCTGTCTCCAGTAACCGGGCGTAGGAGACACCGGAGGGGCAGGTGGTCTCGCAGGCCCGGCATAGCAGGCAACGGTCCAGGTGAGCGCGTGTGAGTTCGTCAGCCGGTTGCCCTTCCAATAATTGTGTTATCAGGTATATCCGCCCGCGAGGCCCGTCCGATTCATGACCGAGCAGTTGGTAGGTAGGGCAGGTCGCGTTACAAAAACCACAGTGCACACACTTTCGTACGATGCTTTCCGCTTCCTGGGCCCAGGCCTGATCGGCAATCCTGTCATCGAGGTGAATCTCCATAAACCTAAAATTCTGGGTGCAGACGGCCGGGGTTCAAAATGCCGGCAGGATCGAGAGCAGTTTTTAAACGCTTGTTAACCGCAAGTACATTTCCTTCAAGTGGGTGAAAAGTAGCCACACCGGGGTCCTGGCTAAAGCAATCAGCGTGGCCGCCGAGCTGACTGGCCCGCGTACGGATGCTCACCGCCGGTTCATCGCTTTTAAGCCAGCGTTGTGCGCCACCCCAGTCCACTAGCTGGCGTGATTCTGGACCAAATGACTCGCTCATGGGTGCAAGGCCGATACGCCACAAACGACCCGCTTGTTGAAAAAAATCCAGTCTGAAATTGTTGAGATCCTGCCAGTAGTTTGTGCCGGTGATATAGTCCCCGCCGATTACCGAACGCGCATGCTCAATACCCGAAGCGGAGCCCGAAAGCCGGATGCGGATATTCGCTCCGTCCCAACTGGCCGCGCTGATGGCCTGGGTCTCAACGGGCCAGTGGTTCATTTTCCTTAACGCGGCAAGCTCATCGGTCTCCTCATGCAGCAGGGTCTTCTCGACCTCGGGCAAAGGTAAAAGTCTGAGCGCGATCTTTAACATCACACCCAGCGTACCCATGGAACGGGCCATGGGTCGGAACAGGTCAAATCCTGCGACATTTTTCATGACCTTGCCACCTGCCGTTACGGGTTCGCCCTTGCCATTGATAAAAGTGCTGCCAAGGACGAAATCACGCACCGCACCCGCATAGGCCCGTCGTGGTCCGGCAAGACCCGCGGCCACCGCACCACCGAGGGTAGCACCGGCATCGGCAAAGGGTGGTTCGAAACCGAGCATCTGTCCGTTTTCGTTCAAGACATTTTCTATTTCCGACAGTGAAGTTCCGGCACGTGCAACCATTACCAGTTCGGCGGGATCGTACTCGACAATGCCGGTATGTCCGGTGACATCAAGCGGTTGATTGTTGGTAGCCTGCTGACCTAAAAATGATTTGGTGCCCGCACCGGTGATATTGAGTGGGGTGCGGATGGTGTAAGCCGACGCTACGGCGGAAGTGATTTCAGCAGCAAGACAGGGCATCAGAAGCGCTCCAGTTCGGGGTGCGCTAGTTGACCATGATGCACATGCATCGCATTGAACTCGGCACAACGGGCCAGGGTCGGTACGGCCTTATCCGGGTTCAGCAGACCGTCCGGGTCAAAGGCTTTGCGAACCGCCAAAAATTGGGACAGCGATGCCTGGTCGAATTGCACACACATCCGGTCGATTTTCTCAACACCCACACCGTGCTCGCCGGTGATGGTGCCTCCCACGGCAACACACAGATCGAGTATTTCCGCACCGAAGGCTTCTGCTTTTTCGAATTCATCCGGTTGGTTGGCGTCGTACAATATCAGCGGATGCAAATTGCCGTCGCCTGCATGGAAAACATTGGCAACCCTGAGGCCATACTTGTCTGATAACCCGGAAATACAGGTCAGTACATTGCCCAGTTCTTTGCGCGGGATGGTTCCGTCCATGCAGTAGTAATCCGGTGAAATCCGGCCCATGGCAGGAAACGCATTTTTACGGCCGGACCAGAAGCGGACACGCTGCTGCTCATCACTGGCCAGGCGTATATCGACTGCACCGGAGCTTGCCAGCAGTTTTTCTACTTTTTCGACCTGGGCAACAACATCATCTTCGGTGCCGTCGAGTTCGCACAACAATATGGCTGTAGCATCGGTAGGATAACCAGCCCTGACAAAGTCCTCGGAGGCCTGTATGGCCGCCTTGTCCATCATCTCAAAGCCGCCGGGGATCACACCCGCTGCAATTACTGAAGCGACCGCGTTACCAGCTTTTTCTATGTCGTCGTATGCTGCCATCAGCACCCGTGCCACCTTTGGCCGGGGCAGCAAGCGTACAAGGACCTCGACCACGATACCCAGCATACCTTCCGAGCCCATCAATAGTGCCAGCAGGTCATAACCTGGCGAATCAAGGGCAGTGCTGCCAATGCTGATCAATTCACCATCCAGATTGACCATTTTAACCTGCAGAATGTTGTGCACGGTCAGGCCATATTTAAGGCAATGTACACCGCCGGCGTTTTCGGCGACGTTACCACCGATGGTGCAGGCGATCTGGGAAGATGGATCGGGTGCATAATAAAGCCCAAGGTGTTGCACTGCTTCCGATATCTGCAGGTTGCGCACACCCGCCTGCACCCTGGCGGTGCGATTATCCTCGTCGATCTGCAAAATACTGTTAAGCCTGGCGAGTGACAGTACAACACCATTTTTGTGTGGCATGGCTCCGCCGGAAAGACTGGTACCGGCACCACGCGGCACGATCGGTGTGCCGGTCTGCTGGCAGGTTTTCATCACTGCCTGCACCTGTTCTACCGTTTCCGGCAGCACCACCACCCGGGGGATTTGCCGGTAGGCGCTGAGGCCGTCACACTCATACGGTTTCATCGAAACCGGGTCGGCAACAATACACGACGCCGGTAGTAGCGTTCTGAGTTGGGCAATTAACGGGTCAGTGGCAGGTTTTGTTCGGGACATTGGAATCTCTGATGAACCGGGTGAATTCGATTGAAATCTGAAGCGATATTCAATATTTTACTTGAAAAAGAGCAATGAGGCGCAGCATTGGTTCAAATAAAACCTGCCTGAGAACAGGTATTCTTTTGGTTTCTGCTGGAGTATCTGTTTAAGGCTTTGTATGCTAGTGCCGGTGACCAAGGCGCACCGGTTAAAACGGTTGTTAAAAAAAAGCGAGGAGCACCCATGATGAACCCAGTCCAGAGGAAGCCACGTAAGCGTGGTGAAAACTATACTTCCAGGGGAGTCATCAAGAAGAGGGTATATGAAAATGAACTTGCCCGCTTGCAGGTTGAATTGGTCAAGTTGCAAATGTGGATCAAGCACAAGGGTCTGAAAATTGTTGTCATATTTGAAGGCCGTGATGCCGCGGGGAAGGGCGGCACCATCAAGAGAATCTCCGAGCCCCTGAATCCGCGAACCTGCAGGGTGGAGGCGTTACCCGCGCCCACTGAAAGACAAAAAACACAATGGTATTTTCAACGTTATGCCGCGCATCTTCCTGCTGCCGGCGAGATGGTGATCCTTGACCGTAGCTGGTACAACCGTGCCGGTGTGGAAAAGGTCATGGGTTTTTGCACACCGAAAGAATATGAAGAGTTTTTACGCTCCTGTCCGGAGTTTGAACGTATGCTGGTGCGCAGCGGTATCATATTGATCAAGTATTGGTTTTCAGTCAGTGACCAGGAACAGGAAAGACGATTTCAGGCCCGTCTCGCTGATTTGACCAAAAGGTGGAAACTGAGCCCGATGGACCTCGAATCCAGGAATAAATGGCAGGAATATTCCAGGGCCAAGGATGTCATGTTCGCTCATACCGACATCAAGCAGGCACCCTGGTACGTGGTCAATTCTGATATCAAAAAACACGCGCGGCTGAACTGTATTTCACACCTGCTCAGCATGGTGGATTACCAGGATCTCACACCACGGCATATCGAGTTGAATGAGCGGCCCAGACCAACCGTTGGCTATGTGCGGCCACCGATGGAAGACCAGGAGTTCGTACCGGAGATATTCTGATGCAACGGGTCCTGGTGGTCCGTATCGGCCGCCTGGGCGACACCATCCTGGCAACCCCGGTTATTGAAGCCTTGCAGCAAACCTGTGGCGCTGACGTTTTGATAGATTTTGCGTCAAGTCCCGGTGCCTCGGCTTTTATCCTGGAAATGGATCAGCGAATCCACCGGGTTTTTCCAATCGCTCACCGAAGTACCCCCTGGCGTTTTCATCGTGTGAAACGGGAGCTCGAACAATACTCCCGCGATTGTCCCTATGACCTCGTAATCAACCTCGAGTGTGGTAAGGAATGC
>Ga0316201_10000901_pt1 | contig 18734 bp, 18 predicted proteins | sample CS6wburrow_MG_FD_204516 | JGI IMG/M metagenome (GOLD analysis project Ga0316201, IMG submission 204516) | Coastal sediment microbial communities from Delaware Bay, Delaware, United States - CS-6 worm burrow | ecosystem: Environmental > Aquatic > Marine > Coastal > Sediment | place: USA... | reverse complement strand
ATGATACGCAAGACCTGTTGAAAATTGCCGGCGGGGCACCCGTCGTCATAAAGCTGCTGGAAGGCACGCAAGGTGTAGGAGTCGTCCTTGCAGAGACGAAGAAAGCTGCCGAAAGTGTCGTCGAAGCATTTCGTGGCCTGAAGGCCAACTTTATGGTGCAGGAGTTTATCGCTGAAGCTGGCGGTGCCGATATCCGCTGCCTTGTGATCGGTGACAAGGTCGTTGCTGCAATGAAACGGCAGGGCAAAGAGGGCGAGTTTCGTTCCAACCTGCATCGCGGCGGGTCTGCTACCCTGATCAAGCTCACGCCCGAAGAGCGTTCGACAGCAGTACGCTCGGCCAAAGTGATGGGTCTGAATGTTGCTGGAGTGGATTTGCTCCGCTCCAATCACGGCCCCGTTGTAATGGAGGTGAATTCCAGCCCCGGGCTCGAAGGCATCGAAAAAGCGACCAACAAGGATGTGGCTGCCTTGATTATCGAGTTCATCGAGAAGAACGCAAGAAAAGGCGGGACGCGGACGCGTGGCAGAGGTTAGTCCCTAACCTTTTTGGGTTACATATGTCGAGCATTTAGAAATGATTGAAATGGTGAGAGAGATCTGGGGCTACGTATTGATGACTGCACCGAGTGGCCAATCGATTACTGTAGGGCAGCTGGCCAGCGTTGTGTTGCTGTTGGTTTTCGGTTATCTAGGCAGTCGCTTTGTCGGTTTTCTGATCGGTCGGCGGCTCACGACGACCAAGCTGCGACCCGACGTCGTTCACATTGTTAAGCGAATCGTGTTTTTCGCCATTTTGGTACTGGTCGTCATCACGGCTCTGGGACTACTCGGAATTCCTCTGGGAGCCTTTGCCTTTGCGACCGGCGCGATCGCCATTGGCGTCGGCTTTGGCGCGCAAAACATCATTAACAATTTCATCAGCGGTTGGATTCTCATGGCCGAACGGCCAATCCGCATTGACGATTACATCGAGCTTGATGCGGTTCAGGGTATCGTCGAGCGCATCGGCAATCGATCGACGCGCATACGGCGCACTGACGGAGTGCATTTGCTCGTTCCGAACAGTTTGCTCCTGGAGAATACGGTCGTTAACTGGACGCTGGTTGATCAGGAGATTCGCACGACCGTACGTGTCGGCGTCGCCTACGGCTCACCTGTGAGAAAAGTTGCCGACCTGATTATGGAAGCGGTTACGAACCAACCGGAAGTCAAATCGGAGCCGGCTCCAAGCGTTATTTTTGAAGACTTTGGTGACAATGCCTTGGTCTTCGATGCGTACTTCTGGTGTGATGTATCCGGCGATCGGGTCCTGCGCCAGTTTCGCAGTGAGATACGGTTTCGTATTACTGATCTCTTTGAAAAAAATGGCATCGTAGTCGCATTTCCTCAACGGGACGTACACTTGGATGCCAGAGATCCGCTCCGAATTCAACTTATGCCGACGGGCGAAGAAGCAGCTGACAAAGACGCGAAGCAAAAGACTTAGACATGCGCAAAGTCGGTTGCTCACTCAATGCAGTCCTTGTCCTTGACCTGGTTATTGAGGATGCGGTCCGTCGCATTCGGAATCGCTTCGCATTGCCCGAGCCTCTCTCCATTGTTGCGCGGAGTTGTCGTAAACCAACCGCACTGTGGGACCCAGCCCGGCGCACGATTACGATATGTTACGAGTTATTCGACATCTATTATCTTCTGGCGATTAATTCCGGAGCTAAGGCGCGAGACACTCCATTGAAAGAGGAAGGAGTCAAATGACTGCAAAGAAACCGCATTTTCTGCATGCCACAATTTTCGATGGCAAGGGGTCTGGCGAAGAAATTGATAGCGCAAGTGTCGCGCGATGGTCCCGCGATCAAGGTGTTCTGTGGGTACATATGGATGTGGCCGACAGCGGCTCCGGCGATTGGCTCGGCAAACAAGGCGGCCTTCCGGCCGCGGCGGTAGAGACGTTGCTGGCAGGAGAAACCCGACCGCGTTCGACATTTACTGAACACGGTTTGTTGATTGTATTGCGAGGAGTCAATACAAACCCCGGTGCTGACCCGGAGGACATGGTTTCAGTTCGGGTCTGGATAGACGCCAACCGTATTTTTACGTCGCGACGGCGCCGATTGCTTTCAATTCAGGATGTCAGAAAATCACTGGCGTCGGGTGAGGGACCTAAGTCCAGTGGTGAGTTTCTAAGTACGCTGGTCGAGCGACTGGCTGACCGGATCGGCGATTTCGTCGATTCGATTGAAGATCGTATGGATGCTGCCGAAGAAGAAATCGCATCCGGCAGGACTGCGGGATTTCGTCAGCGGTTGTCGGCGCTGCGCCGACAGATCGCACATGTGCGGCGCTTCCTGGCGCCGCAGCGTGATGCGCTCGATCGTTTGAACCGACAGAACTGCGAGTGGCTTTCCGAGCTTGATGCACACGCCTTGCGGCAGGAAGCAGATCGTATTACCCGCTACCTGGAGGATCTTGACCTCGCCAAGGAACGCGCAATCGTCTTACAAGAAGAGCTGCTCAGCCAGATCGCACAGGAGCAGAATGCACGCATGTACGTATTGTCAGTGGTCGCGGCCGTCTTCTTGCCACTGACTTTTGGTACCGGACTCCTCGGTATGAATGTTGGCGGGCTGCCCGGATTGGAGAACCAGCTGGGCTTCATGTGGTCCGTTGTCGCCATGGTGGTCGCTGCTGTCGGGCTCATCGTGTTCTTTCGCTGGAAAAAGTGGTTTTGACGGCCACCGCAGAGCCTCAGTTTCCTTGTGCCTGATACGCGCATGGGTCATCAGAATTTTTCGTTGCTGAACCTGACCTGCGTTGTTGGGAGTTTGTGACGACGAGCTATTGATTCGCCTGCATTTGCTCAATCGAATCGGCGACAGCCTCGCAGGATCGGTGCTGAATCTGGTCGCGATCCTCGAGGTGGGACACTCGCTCACCTGATTTTTCCAGCGTGACAGTCACTCGATCTCTTGGAGCAAGGCTGACTGGCACGACCTCCGGTGGCGAACTGTAGACTTCGACCCGGTAGTCGCCTTCGGGGAGGTACATCAGGTTTTCAGAACCAAGGGACCCGCTCGCGACTTCCGTATTGCCCTTGAATACGCTGTATGGCGTGGCAACGGTTTGCGTCAGCGCCGCCTTGAGCTCTTCGGCACTCCTTGCTGTGACGTAACGCCCGCCTGATGCGTTGGCTATGGCTTGCAAGCTATACGTGTCCTCGTCGGCCGCATTAGCAAGGCCGAAACCGATCACGTGCACCATGATACCCTGCTCGCTCAGCTCTCGAGCCGCCCTTGCCGGGTCCCCTCCGCAGCTCTCGATACCATCAGTCACGAGAACAACAGCGCGATCACTCTGCAGCGACCCGAAGTCGTGCGCAGCCTGTTTGAGCGCGAAGGCGATCGGAGTCTGGCCCGTCGGTCGCAGCCCGGAAACTGCCGCACGAATGGGCTCGCGATTGTACTCGGAGAATGGAACCAGCAGTGTCGAGTCACCACAATTGTTGCTTTCGCTTGGACTGGCGCTGCCATAGGCACGCAGGGCCAGGTCGAGATCTTCCGGGAACCAGTAGGAAACGTCCTGCAGGATATTCTTGGCAATGCTCATCTTCGCCTGACCGTCGATCTGTCCCCACATACTCCTCGAGGCGTCCACGACGATTTCGACCGACCTGTCGGCAAGTGACAATACGGGCCGCCCCTGCTTCACAGCAGCCACTTCCAGAGCGGCGCAGCTCGCATCACGTACTGTCACCGTGACAGAAGACTCTCTTACGTCGCCATCCAGACTCGTCGCCATGGCGACGATTCGGTTTTCACCCACAGTGAGCGGAAGGTTGCCGCTAAAGGTACCACCGGCAAGTTTTGCGGCGACAGGCGCCGAGCCATTGACGCTCAACGTAACGCTTTCCACACCGGTGGTACGAAGATCAAGGAAGGCCTGGGGCAATTTGCTCGGGTCCGAAACCTGGACGAAGCTGCCACCTGTTGCCCAGGCGATGGTATCGAGAATTGAGCCGCCCTTCTGGCTCGACCCAAGCAAGAGTGTCTGAATCGCAGCGCCCTGCGAGTGTGACTGCACAGCGGCGTCATAGGCTTTTCTCTCGTTCGACATGCCGTCCGTGAATAGCATGATCACTCGCGATGACCCAGGTCGCCCGTTCATCTCGAGTTCCTCGAGCGCTGTCTTGATGCCGGCAGCGAGATTCGTGCTACCGGATCGTGGCAGGCCGCCCAACACGCTGATGGCCGCGTCTCGATCCGACGTTAGAGGCTGGGCCAGCTCACCTTTATTGTCGAAACTGACCACACCAATTTTGATGTCGCTCCTCGGCGAGAGATTTCGCACCAGTCCGATCGCTCCCTTTGAGCGGAAGTCACCGGGGTCAGTGCCTTTCAGGCTCGCCGACGTGTCCATGACGAAAATCATGTCGAGATAACGGACGCCACCGATTGCAGATGCGATACCGTCTACTTCGACCGTGGTTTCGCCACTGGATGCGCTGAAGTCGGCAGACGGCGACTGAATCTCGATCTGCAGAGCACTGGAAGACGCCTCCTGCGCGAATGCAGGCGACGCCGCACTGTACGCCAAAATTAACATTAGTAAAATCAGACTGTTACGCATGGGACTGCCCATTTCGGATTACGACATCCGGCAGCATATCCCGTGGCAGACGATAGAAACTTCGACGCAGTACACACTTTCCATAATGTGTTCGCGGGGCTCGGAATCAGCACTGCCCTGGGTACGCAGGCAATTGTGCGTCAGAACAGCGCCTTGATCTTCTCAACACCCGCTTCGTAATTCCGCCAGCGACCGCTTGAGCCCGAATGCAGTTCTTCACGTACCTGCCAGACACTCGCTGTTTTGACCTGGTTTTCCGAATCCTGGAACTGAAGACAGCGCTCATCCCATTCCAGACCGAGGAAGTCGAGGAGCTGCCGCAATACGGGTTCAGGCGTACGCACCATGTCGTCGTAGTTCAGGACAAAAATGTTCTCGCCAAAACATGCCTGCCAGTGTTCGAGCAGCCGTTCCTGCTGTTTGTAATAGTCAGCGATGTGCTCGAGATCGGTCGCATAGGCCAGGTTGCCGCCCAACTGTTGGAAATACACCGACAGGCAGTTGTCCAACGGTTCGCGTTTCGTATAGACGATCCTGACGGCCGGGAACATCGCCTTGATCAAGCCCAGGTGCATATGATTCTCAGGCCGCTTGTCGGTGACGTTTAACGCCCCGGGAAATAGCTCTTCCTGCTTGGACACATAATCGCGAGCCAGCTTCTCAAGCTCTTCCGGAACCGCGTTCTGCAAGCGCTCCGGGTAGGGCGACATATCGCGCGCAAGCAGCCACGGGAGTATGTCCAACTCACCGCCTACTGTAATCGACGGGTGTGACCCCAAGATCTGCTCGGCCAGCGTCGAGCCCGAGCGAAACATGCCGCAAATAAATATCGGCGCGGCCGTGGACGCCGTCGATAACTTGCTGATCCAGTCCGCATCACACCATTCGATCAATTGATCGAACGCGTCTTCAGCAACAACCTCGTCGTACGGCAGGTTGCGCGATTTGCCGAAATCATTGGCGGCGGTATACGCGGCGAATGCTTCGTCGTATTCGCCAACATCATCGAGGACCTTGCCCAAAGCAAAATACAATCCCTCATGCGCCAGGCGGTTTTCTATCGCCGAGTTTGCCGCGTCACGAAGCGAGCCGATGAGCGGGTCTGTCTTGTCTGTCACCCGGGTGGCGTAGGCCAGGCGAGCGAGCGAATCCCAGTGCTGCGGATCGATGTCGAGTATCTGCCGAAATAGCGTTGCCGCCTGTTCCCGCTCTCCCATCTCCTCATGATGCCCGGCAAGATTGAACAAGGCAGGAACGTACCCGGCATGGTTCTCAATGGCACGCTCGAAAAATCCTCGTGCAAGTTCCGGGCGGCGCATTTCGGACGCCAGCACGCCCATGTTGGTATACACCTCATGAACCCGGTCGATGCCCAACAGAATCGAACGTTCGTAGGCGAGCATCGCGTTTGCAAAGTCCTTTTGCTTCTTGAGTAACAGCGCAAGATTGTAGTGGGCTTCGGCGATTTCCGGCTGTCGCTCAATGAACCGTAAGTACAGGCCGATGGCGGCGCCCACCTGGCCAAGCCTGCTGAGAAGATTTGCCAGGCGATCGCAATGCAGCAGACTTTCCGGATGCTCTTCAGCCAGTGTCGCCAGTGCTTGAACGGCCTTGTCGGGACTCTGCGCCTGCAAATGCACTTCAGCCAGGACGCCAAGCGCCGCTTCACGGTACTCGGCCTGACCGGCCAGTGCCTGGTAAGCCTGAATTGCTTCGGCGAGTCGGCCGCCCGCCCGGAGAAATTGCGCCTGCTCGGAAGCTTTTTCGAAATTCATCGACAAATGATAGCGCGAATTCTGTCCCTTCGCCGCAGCGGGCGGGCAGGCACGGATGCCTCGCCGGGGTGCGGATCGTGAGTTTCATTCAGGCTTTCACGTCTCGATCGCCCATTCAGTGGGCCATTTTCCGATCAGAATCGCCAACGACCTGAAACTTGTATCACATGGGCTTGATGTCGAAGGACATCTTCTACTCGGCATATACTGGGCATCGTTGTCTCACTGGCTGTGCACGTGGGACACCCTGGTCTGGATCGGCGGCTTCGCAGCTATTGAAATGAACGTCAGCGAATGGCGCGAGGAATTGGTCGAGGAGAAGAATGAAAACGACTGATCAGAAGCAAGAACACACTGGCTCGTACTACGCAGCATCGGTTAATGAAGTTACCGATTACCCGGAGCTCGAAGGCAGCAAATCGGCGGATATCTGTGTCGTTGGCGCAGGATTTACCGGTGTTGCCACAGCCCTGACCTTGGCCGAAAAAGGTTTCTCTGTAGCGCTTGTCGAAGCCAATCGCATCGGCTGGGGTGCTTCCGGCAGAAATGGCGGACAGGTTATCAATGGCATCAGTGGGCTCTCGAAGATCCGTAAGAAATACGGTGACGGCATCGACGGTATGCTGTGGGACCTCAAGTGGCGAGGCAACGACATTATTTATGATCGCGTCAAGAAGTATGGTATTGACTGCGATCTCAAGGGCGGTTTCCTGGAAGTCGCACCAAAGCCGAAGCAGGTTGCCTATCTTGACGAGTACGCGGAGGAGAGAGAGCGGCACAATTTCCCTCACAAGTATGAGATATGGGATAGAGAAAAGACCTGCGCGATGTTGGGCACCGATGCGTTTCATGGCGGCTTCATCTGTTATCGCGACGGACATCTGCACCCGCTGAATCTTTGCGTTGGTGAAGCACGCGCCGCAAGCGACCTTGGCGTTCAGATTTTCGAACAGTCTCCAGTTACCGGCATCGAGCATGGCGAGCGCCCGAAGGTCAAAACCGCAAACGGTCATGTCGAAGCGGATACTGTGGTGTTGGCCGGCAACGCCTACAGCCTGCTGGAGCCGAAGTATCTTTCCAACCTGGTCTTCCCTGCGGGTAGCTACATCATCGGCACGGAACCGCTTTCAGAGGATGTGGTAAACCGGATCAATCCGATGGATGTCGCAGTTTGTGACGTCAATGAAGTCGTTGACTACTATCGCCTGTCTGGTGACAAGCGCATGCTCTTCGGTGGCGCCTGTAACTACTCTGGCCGCGATCCTTCCAGCATCAAGTCGTACATTTTGCCGCGTATGCTAAAGATCTATCCGGAGCTCAAGGACGTTCGCGTCGATTTCGAATGGGGTGGGAAGATCGGCATCGTGTTGAACCGCGTTCCTGCCGTTGGCCGAATCGACAAGAATATTTACTACTGCCAGGGCTACTCCGGGCACGGAGTATGTGCGACCCATGTCATGGGCGAGGTCATGGCAGATGCGGTTGGTGGAACCATGGAGAGGTACGACCTGTTCGCCGGAATGAAGCACTTTCGACTTCCTGGTTCGCAGTGGGTCGGCAACCAGATCATTGCGCTGGGCATGCTGTACTACAAGATGAAGGACAAACTCTGACCGTTCCACTGGTCGCCGCCATTGAGTAATCCATGCGCACCCGCACGATTCCGGGCACGGCTGAAGAGCTTCCCGTCATCGATACACCCCTATTCAATCGCGGCAAGGACCCAATCCTCGGACCACTGCTGACTGAAAGGCAACGCGTAAACGCATCGGCAAATAATTCCTGAATTTATGACTTTTTCGTGACCTAAGTCCTTAGAAACGAAGGGACTTTCCTGCAAAATTTAGCGCGTAACTAAGTGCCAGAGGCACGTGGGAGGAGTTATGAAGAAATTTGCTGCCTATGTTATTGCTGCGCTGGGATTCGGCATTTACGGAGTGGTAACCGACGTTGATCGTGACGACAGTGGTGCAATCGTCGGCCAGGGTTCGCTCGATGCATTCGAGGTTCGCCTGGGCGATTGCTTCAATGATCCGGATTTTGAAGCCGACGAATTCTCGAGTTTGCCTGGCATTCCGTGTACCGAACCTCACGACAACGAGGCTTTTGCGGTGTTTGACCTCACGATGTCGTCTTATCCTGACTACGATATCGCCGAAATCTCCGAGGCTTCCTGCGTAGACCGCTTTGAGGCTTATGTTGGCCGCGACTACGAATCATCGTCACTTGATGTCGTCACGATGTATCCGTCGCCGGAAAGTTGGGCACAAGATGATCGTGAAGTGGTTTGTGCGCTTTACGACATGAGTGGTGCCAAACTCGTCGGCAGCGTCAAGGGTCGCTCCCTTTAATTAGGTAAAATTCGTTCTTGCTATACTCGTTCGCGTCGCGCGAACGGGATTTGCAATGAAAGGATATCGCTGGGTCGTCCTGGCCGTCATCATCCTGGCGTCCTTTATTGCCTACACGCTGCGCACCAACGTCAACATCGTTGGCGAATCAATGATGCGCGACCTTGGCATGACCGAGTACCAACTCGGGCTCGTGTTCTCCGCATTTGCCGCCGGCTATGCACTCTTCCAGTTTCCGGGCGGACTGGTCGGAGACAAGTTCGGCCCCAGAAAAACCATAACGGCGATCGCAATCGCCTGGTCGCTGCTAACCGTTATCACGGCGCTGGTCCCCGGCTCCGGCGTGTGGGCTATCGGCTATACGGTCGGCGCGCTCGTTCTCACCCGCTTCCTCGTTGGCGCCTTCAACGGCCCGTTCTTCCCCGTAACAATCGGCGGCACTATTGAGCGCTGGTTTCCGGTCAGCCAATGGGGTCTGCCTAACGGATTGTCGAGCGCCGGCTTGACCCTGGGCTCGGCGGTCACCGCACCACTCGTTGTCTGGCTGATGCAAGCCTATGGCTGGAGGTACGCCTTATTAATCGTGGCCCCGGCAGGTCTGGTTGCCGCGCTGGCCTACTGGCTGCTGGTGACGGACGACCCGGCCGATCACCCGAAGATCACGCAAGAAGAGTTGACCTTCATCCGCTCGGACCGGCCTGCCGCCGAGTCCGACATCGAAAAGGGCGCGTGGAAGCTGGCCCTGAAAGACAAGAACGTACTTCTGATTGCACTGAGTTACTTCTGCATGAACTACGTCTTCTACCTGTTCTTCAGCTGGTTCTTTTATTACCTCGTGAGCGTGCGCGAATTCTCCGCGAGCGATGCCGGGATGTTCGTATCGGCGCAATGGATTCTGGGTGCCGTCGGCGCAACGGTGGGTGGATTTAGTTGCGACATGCTGGTCAGGAAACTCGGGATTCGGCGTGGCACCCGCTACCAGACGATGACGGCGCTCATTTTGTCGGCCGTGTTCCTGACCATCGGGGCAACATCAGACAATGTGATGATCACCGTCGTTACGCTCTGTTTCAGTTTCGGCTTCACGCAACTCACGGAAGCGCCGATGTGGGTTGCCACAATGGGCGTGGCGGGCAGGCACTCGCAGGTTGCCACGGGTGTGCTAAACACGGGCGGCAATATTCCAGGCGTGATAGGTGGCTTGATGGTGCCCTTCACTGCCGCATGGCTTGGCTGGTCCGCCGCGATCATCAGCGGCTCGCTGTTCGCCATCGTGGGTGCGATGCTCTGGCTGTTTATTCGTGCAGATGAGCCCATGGCAGAGACGCCAGGCTCTTAGCTCAGTTCGAATACCGGGTCTCCAAGTACTGCGAAGTCAGGTGTAATTCCCAGACCGGGCGTTTCCGGCGCTTTCGCGGTACCCCTTTGTTTATCATCCAGGCCGCTACCTGTTTTGACATTAACGTAAGCATTGAAATCCGTTGCGGCAAAACGATAGTCGCCCGGTGTCGAATGCGAAAGATGCGCGATGGCCGCGGTAATGAAATCGCTACCCCAGGTGTCTTCAATGTTCATCGGGATGCCGAGACTCACACAGACGTCGCGGGCGATCTTCGCTTTGGTCAGGCCGCCGAATTTTGAAATCTTCAGATTGATCGCATCCATGGCGCCATCCTGATGCGCCCGGATCAGCATCTGCAATGAATCGATGTTCTCGTCCAGGATAAATGGCAATGCGGTTCGGCGCCGGATCGTCAGGCTGTGCTCGTACGACACACAGGGTTGCTCGATGTAAACATCGACATCACTGACCGCATTGACGACGCGTGCGGCATCGTCGATACGCCAGCCCGTGTTCGCGTCGGCAACGAGGATTTCGTCATCGGCGAGTACTGAGCGAACAGCACGGATTCGCTCAATGTCTTCGAGCGGATCGCCACCAACCTTGAGTTGGAACTTCGAATAGCCCTGTCCACGATACTGCTCAACGTTCGCGGCCATCTCGGCCGGATCCCGCATGCTGATCGCCCGGTAGAGCTTGAAACTATCGCCTTGCCGCCCGCCCATCAGGTCGCAGATCGGCTTGCCGGTGGCGTGTCCCAACAGGTCCCAGCACGCCATATCAATGGCGGACTTGGCGTAGGGGTGGCCGTTCAGGACAGTATCCATGAGCGCGTTTATTCGACCGACGGCCGTGGGGTCATGGCCAATCAGGTGCGGTGCGAGTTCGGCGATACCGGCACGAGTTCCCAACGCGAATGCAGGCAGGTACGCCGATCCAAGCGGCGTGTTTTCACCATAGCCACACATGCCCTCGTCCGTCAGCAACTCAACGATCGTCGAATCAAAGGTCTCGACAAAGTGCTTGCCACCCGCCCACGTGTAACGCCCTTCGATGAGGGGAAGATCGACCTGGTAGGCCCTGATTGCTGCTATTTTCATCGTTTATTGTCCTGTGTTAAGCGCTTCAGCCAGTTCCTGGCCTCGCGATTCTGACAGTGGCCCAAGGGGAGGCCGCACATTGGCCCAGCGCGCATCTCCCGTTCGCATCGCGAGAAGTCGCTTCTGCGCCGGTATAGGTCCGTATTCCTGAATCGTCAACCGAGTGTCGCGGATCCTGTCCTGCTGCGCCCGAGCTGCCTCAATGTCACCAGCGTCGAACAGCCCGACGACTTTCGAGATCTCAACCATGTTGATGTTGGCCGTTGCCGAAATGCACCCGGGGCCGCCAAGCTGCAGCGCATCGATCAGCGGTAACTCCGATCCGGGATAGACGATCAGACCACCGATGTCGAAAAGCTCCCGCGTGTTATCCCAGTCACCCGAACTGTCCTTGATACCGACAACCTGTTCGGGAAATTCGGTATGCAGTCTGGCAGCCAGCGACGGCGGGATACCAACAACTGCGACAGGTGGAATGTGATATAGAAAAATCCGCGCATCCGGGCCGATGGCCTTGATCAGCCCTGCAAAATACCGGTACAGGCCTTCCTCGCTGACGCCCTTGAAATAGAAAGGTGGCAAGGTCATGACGGCCGAACAACCAAGATCAAGACAAGCTCGTGACAAGCGCGTCGTATCGGCAATGTTTGACAGGCCTGTTCCGGGGATCATTTTCGCCGGGTCGACTCCGCCATCAATCAACGCTCGAATGGCGGCAATGCGCTCATCGATGCCGACTGACAGTGCCTCGCCCGTCGTGCCAAACGGCGCAAGGCCAGCGCAGCCTTGCTCGAACAACTGCTGTGCCAAACCAACATAGAGGTCGGTAGCAATAGACAGATCATCATTAAATGGCGTCAGAATCGGTGCAATAACACCATGCGGCGCTTCAAAACTCACGTTCAATTCTCCCGGGATCGCTCGAGATCGCCTTCAATCGATTTCGATGCGAGAAAATAGTGCAATGCGGCCCACGGCACAATAACGGCCACTGCAATCATCAAACTGTAGCGCAACGAGTCGTCTCCAAATTGCGGTGCGAGCATATCGCTCAATGCGCCGACGATTGGCGGTCCCATCGCGAGGCCGATAACGTTGATGATGAGCAACATGATTGCCGACGCAACGCCGCGCATGCGCAACGGCACGAGGCTTTGCGTTTGCGCCAGTACAGGCGCGAGATAAAAATTCGAAATCGCAGCCGGCAGGATGAACAGGAGCAACGCAACGTAAGCCGTCGGGGACAAGTAAACACCAACCAGTGCAGCAGCTGCGATGAGCTGCGTGACGGCGACGAAACGCAATGAGCCCCGCTGCCGAATGCGACCAAAGAAATCAGCAAGATAGCCACCGCCAAAAAATCCTGCCCCACCCGCAATTCCCAGGATCAGGCCAAGCCAGATGCCCAGTGAAACGATGTGCATGTCGTAACTCCGGATGATGAAGCTCGGAAAGAAGCTAATAACGGCATAACCGGAGAATGATGACAGGCCGGCTGCAACGGCCATGTGTACGAAAGACCGGCGCGCGAAAAGAAAGGCAAATACGCTTGATAGCGGCGGATGGTCGCCACGGTCCGTGCGATTCTCCGAGCCACCTCTCTGCGGTTCGACAACCGTCGTTCGAACCAGGATTGCGAGGAGTAAGCCGGGCACACCGACGATAAAGAAGGCCTCACGCCAGCCGATATTCTCGACGACCCAGCCACCGGCAAGGTAAGCCAGCATGATGCCGGCCGAAATACCCAGCGTGTAGAAGCCCATTGCGGTCGACCGCCGCTCCGGCGCATACAGATCTGCGATCATCGAGTGTGCCGGAGGACTGCAACCAGCCTCACCGATTCCGACGCCAACACGTGCGACAGCCAGTTGCCAGATATTGGCGGAAAATCCGGACAACGCCGTCATGCCGCTCCAGATCGCCAGGGCAATAGCGATCAGGTTGCGTCGATTCCAGCGATCGGCCAACAGGGCTATCGGTACGCCGAGAGTGGCATAGAACAGTGCGAATGCTGTGCCCGCCAGCAGGCCGAGGACAGTGTCGCTGACAAGAAACTCGTCGCGTATTGCCGGCAACAGGATCGCGAGGATCTGCCGATCGACAAAATTGAACATGTAGACGACGGTCAGTACGACCATCGTATAGCGGCGGACCATGGGAGAAACTAGGGCATCATTCGCTGTTTGCAAGCTGGGTTTCTCCATTACCGTTGTTGGAATGATAAATCGAAAGCACCGCGACACCGCTGCATGCAAGGCCGGCCACCACCACAACGTCCTGCAGGCCCCAGATACTGGCCGCGCCGCCAACCACCAGGCTGCCTAGCGCCGTGCCACCGAATGCGATGACGCCCCACAAACTGCTGACGCGGCCACGGACCTCGTCGTCAACTAGTGTTTGAATCAGGATTTGCGAACCGACACCGCACATCGAAAGAATAACACCCAGAACCGCGACGATAGCCACGCCAACCCAGAAGTCACCGAGCGCGCCCAGAATCGCAATTAGCAGGCCAGCCAGTACCACTGCACCACGAATAACGGCGACGTTCAGCCAGCTGACGCCGCGGGACAGGATAAGACCCGCGACCACCGCACCGGCACCAATCGACGATGTCAGCGTTGCGAGACCGGCGCTGCCACGCTCGAATACTGCATCTGCGAATACCGGCATCATCTCCAGTGCGCCACGTCCGAAAACAGAGGCCACAGCGACGACGACCAGCAAAGCCCGAATGCGCGCGTGGCCCAGTACGTAGCTCACGCCATCACGCATCTCATGCCACACATGCCGCCTGGGTTGCTTCTTCTCCGGGGACGGGTTCAGTTTCACAATGAGCATCACCGCGATCAACGCAATGTAGGAAACACCGTTGACCATAAAAGCGGTTGCGACCCCGAACGTCGTAATCACAAAGCCGGCAATCGCGGGCCCGACAAACCGGGAAACATTAAATGAAATCGATGTGATGGCGATGGCACTCTCGAGCTGTCCTCTCGCCACCAGGTTGGGTACAACGGACATGCGCACCGGCATGTGCGCGCCATCAAGCGTGCCCTGCATGAGCGACAACATTGTCAGCACAAGGATATCGACATGCCCGAGCAGTGCGAGTAGCCCGAGCAACAACATGTTGAAAACGCTTAACGAGTTGATAAACAGGGAAGCTGCGCGGCGATCGAAGCGATCTGCAAGTACGCCAAAGATCGGACCGAACACGACTGCTGGCGCAAACTGCGAAAATGCAACCACACCGACCCAGAACTCGGAACCCGACAGCTGCCATGCGTACCATCCCAGTGCTACGCGGTAAATCCAGAGTCCGTGCAGGGATATCGTATTACCCGTCAGGTAGATCAGGTAATTGCGATTTCTAATGGCAGATTTGGTCACGGCGCATCATAGCATCGTGCCCGGCGAGACTAATCTCGAACGAACAGATTCCTGACGATGTGTCCGGCGATATTCGGGTTTTCGCGAAGGCGGCGCATGGAGTAGTGGTACCAGAGTTTTCCGAACGGCACGTAGACGCGGAGCGAGTGACCATCCGCGACGAGTCGCTTGCGAAGACGCTCAGTTACGCCCAGCAGCATCTGGAATTCGTACTGGTCCTGCTTAATACCCAGACGCTTGATCGACGCCTCGGCACGCTCAATGAGGATTGGGTCGTGCGTCGCAATGCCGACTCGCGCCCCACCCTCCAACAATTGATCAAGTAGTTCGCTGTAGGAATCGCGGATGTCATCGGCGTCGGTGAATGCAATATCCTCGGGCTCGATGTAAATGCCCTTGCATAGACGAATGTCGGTCGGGCCCTCCGCCATCAGGTCGGCGATGTCCTGGCTGCTGCGACGCAAAGCAGACTGGATGACCGCGCCGACCCGTTCGTAGTCTTGCCGCATCTCGCGGTAAATATCGAGAGTGATTGACGTAACACTCGAGTCTTCCATGTCGATGCGTACAAAATTGCCGTGGTCGCGTGCGGAACTCAGCAGTTCGCGCATCGCTGCCTTGCAGCCATCAACATCGAATCGCAGCCCCAGTTCCGATAGTTTGACGGAGATGCCGCAGCGCAAGGCGTTCTCCTGGATGCCGTCCAGCGCCTCGCGATACAGCTGCAGCGCGGCAATGACCTGGTCCTGACTCGTAATGTCTTCACCGAGGACATCAATGGTGCCGGTACAGCCCATGTCATTCAGCTCGCTGACTGCGCGATAGGCGTCATCGAGATGCGTACCGGCGATATAGCGCCGCGAAAACCGCCAGATCAACTCGCGCGGCATCAGAGGCATCGTGCCAATCAATAATCTGTGAAACGGGTTAGCTGGCATTAATGGACTCCACCGTCTGCCCCTTTGCGAGCACAGTTTCTGCAACCAGGGATCTTCTGTCTGTCCGCATATACCGATATAGTCTCGGCCATGGCGAACATACTTATAACCTACTCCACCACAGATGGTCACACACGCAGCATCTGCGAGCACCTGCAGAAACTCGTGGCAGATCAGCATGATGTGGTCCTGTCCGCTATGGACGACGATCCGGGCATCGATCTCACACCGTTCGACTAGGTGGTCATTGGCGCCAGCATCCGCTACGGCAAACACCAGCAACAGGTAGTGGACTTCATTGAGCGAAACCAGGCAGCGCTCGAGAGCAGGCCGAACGCGTTCTTTTCAGTGAATGTGGTTGCGCGAAAACCCGAGAAGAATACGCCAGAGACCAATCCCTACCTGCAAAAATTCCTGAAAAAGATCGCGTGGGAGCCACAGAATCTGGCGGTCTTCGCCGGAAAAATCGACTACCCGCGGTACGGTTTCGTCGACAAGCACATGATTCGCTTCATCCTGTGGATGGGCAAGGGACCCACCGACCTGACGGGGACATTTGAATTCACCGACTGGAACAAGGTCGACGAATTTGGCGAACTCATCTCCCGGATGTAATCAGGCTTTTTCGCTCGTCGTCTTGAGGATGAGCTTCTCGATCCCGAACAGAACCAGTCCAACGATGAGCAACAGTCCGACGAATTTCCAGGACTCGACGGACGAGTACGACGCCATCCAGATACACAGTCCCAGGGCGAGTACCGGAATCGTGTAGCCCCCCCACAGTTTGAATGCGGTGGCAACGACCTCCGGGTCCGCCCGTTTCTTGATAATGGGCAAAGCTGCAATAGACACGCTGTAGACAATGAGTCGGGTCAGGGACGAGGCTATCGCGAGCTTCACGAACGAGCCGGACAAGGCAATGGCCATCGAAATGCCGCCGAGAAAGATGATCGAATGAGCGGGTGACGAGTACTTCTCGTGAATCGTTCCGAACCACTGTGGCAGCAGGTGTTGCTCCGCCATCGACAAGGTCAGGCGAGATCCGCTCAATACGGAACATGCCAGGTTGCCACCAATCGAAAAAACTGCGGTGAGTGCAATTACGATCGCCCCGACCGGGCCGACAAGTTTTCGCGCAACGTCTGCCAGCGTCGCACCACTGTCGAGATCGTTTGGCAGTACGGCAACATAGACCAGAACAATCAGAAAATAGAGCGTCGTGATGAACAGGACAGTCTTGACCATCGCGTTCGGTATGGTACGCCTCGGGTTCTGCGTCTCTCCTGCTGTCATCAGTATCGATTCGAAACCGATGAACGCATAAAACAGTAACAGCATTGTGCCGCCCGGATCCTCGATCGTCGGCAGAGAATCGGGGAACAGCAGATCGACGCTGACAAACTGCAAACCGAGCACTATCAGCATCAACAGCGGAATCACTTTGAAAAACGTGAACATTCCCAGCGTGCGAATACCGTCTTTCACGCCGAGCACGTTGATCAGGGTCAGGCCGCCGATAACAACAATCACAACGACGGAATGGCCCATCGGGGTATCGAACCATGCCCAGACCGAACCGAGGTACAACGCCATTGCATGTGAGTTGGCCGATATCGATGCGATGCGGCTGACATAGTAGATCCAGCTCGTGCCAAAGCCGACGACCGGGCCAAATGCTGTCGTTGAGTAGAGCGCCGGCCCACCGGAATCCCGGAAGTAGCTACCGAGCTCCGCAAATGCCAGCACCACCAGGATAATGAGCAGGCCTGCACCGACAAACAACCATGGGCTCAATACGCCTGCACGGCTGGCAACCGCAGATGGCAGTGCGAAAATACCGGCGCCGATCATGCCGTTGAGTACCAGGAAGGCGCCACCGACCGTACCGATGCCGCGAATCAGTTGAGCTTTCTGGGGTGTCACCGAATCAATAAACCGTATGATCTGCCGATCGACAGATCATACAGGTTGATTTAGATCTAGCGAGCGATGGCGGCCAGATTCAGCAGCGCCGGCACGTCGCTCGGCTTATAGAGATCGATCTGCGAGAACGCGACCGGGTTCAACGGCGCCGCAGTGATTATGAGGGTCGACTTGCCCGCCAGGAATTCCTTGTACGGGTCGATCATGTACTGGTCGAACTCAATGCCATACAGATCGCCATAAAATTCGAAGGTCTCAATCTGGGCGCGCATGGTCTCAACGGCCGTCAGTCCGCGCTGCTCACAGTATTTCAGGACGCGCCCATTCAACGAACGGTCTGTAAACTCGATGTGCATGTTACTTAGCCGCGGCTGGGAAGACGCACCCTTCATCATCTCGGCAACCATGTTGCCCGCAAGTGCAACGCTGGCATCCATATCCCACATGTCATCCATTCTGATCTGCATGTCGAATGAGAAGCGAGAATCATCGTCGCGAACACTCATGTACATCGACATGATCTGATCCTCGTAACCAAGGGCTGTCAATGCGGCAGGCGAAAATCCGTATCTGCCGGTACACTCTGCAGCCGCGCTATCCGCGTTTTCTGCGTCCTGTGCGACCAGCGAGAATTCGTAGAAATCCTTGTAATAGTCAGCGTTCGCCGGAATTCGCATGCCCTCAATCAGGAAGCCAATCTGCTCGGGCAGACCATCCGGACCTGTCTTGGACAGATTGCTGAGCGAGATCAGTGACAGGAAGCTTGGCGTGTCGATACCGATGCGGTCGATGGTGAGATCATCTGTGTAGCCATCGATGCGAATTCTGAGACCTTCTACCGTCAGCTCACCTGACAGCGTAGAACCAACACCGTCATATTCCACATTGGCGTACGGCGACATCATCAATACGGCCATGTCCATCGCGTCGCTAACCTCGCTATGGAGGTAGAACTTCGCACCGCCGTAACCGATGGCTCCGACTAAAATTGCCCAAATTAGAAAATTTTTCATCTGCTGGACCCGTTTTCCACATATTTAAGGTATCTGCGGGCATCGTGACGAAGAATGGGAGGAGACGGAACAGAGTCCGTCACAGATTTAACAAAAGTCGGCAAGTGCCGGATCTTCACCATTGCTAGAATACGCAGCAGCATGGACGACCAACTCAAGATCGAGATCACCAGAAACGTAGAGTTCGCTCTGCGCGAGGACGTCGGCGACGGCGATGTCACGGGTCAGCTGATACCAGCGGCAACCACGGCTGAGGCGACGATCGTAACGCGCC
>Ga0316201_10000900_pt1 | contig 18736 bp, 16 predicted proteins | sample CS6wburrow_MG_FD_204516 | JGI IMG/M metagenome (GOLD analysis project Ga0316201, IMG submission 204516) | Coastal sediment microbial communities from Delaware Bay, Delaware, United States - CS-6 worm burrow | ecosystem: Environmental > Aquatic > Marine > Coastal > Sediment | place: USA... | reverse complement strand
GGCTGGTGCCGCACCAGGCGAACATTCGCATTATTCAGGCAATGGCGAAACGCCTGAACATGCCAACGGAAAAAGTAATTCTCACTGTTCAGGACCACGGCAATACGTCCGCGGCGTCAGTGCCGATGGCGCTCGATGTGGGAATTCGCGATGGGCGCATCAAGAAAGGTCAACTGGTCCTCATGGAGGCCTTCGGTGGCGGCTTTACGTGGGGCTCCGTGCTGATGCGCCTGTAAATAGGGTACCGGACACCATATTTCGCAAACGAAATATGGTGTCCGGTACCCTATTTACCAGAGACTGCTCTTTTTTTGCTGCGCCGAACGCCGGCGCATGCGCTGGTGTAATTGCTGCCGCCGCCGGTCCAGACGGTCGCGGCGAATCACGGGGTCCACTCCGGCGTCCATTTGCTTCTCGAAGTCTTCGCGGAAGCGGCAAAATTCATCGTAGGCTTCGCGCACGTGAAACAGTTCGCGCGCGACGAGTTCAATAATGATGACGTCATCAAGATAGCCAATAACAGGAATATCATCGGGGAGAATATCCTCCGGGTCGGCAAAATAGACGAACGCCGCCAGTAGTCTTTCCCGGTCTACCTCGGGAAGCTGCCATTCCTCGTCGGTCAGCATCCTGAGTAATGATTCCAGTTCCGGAATGCGCTTGCCGACAAAGTCCGGCAGCGGATCCGCCTTTCGAATTTCGTCCAGGACATCGCGGATCGCATCGATGATTTCGATATCCTCCGCGTCCTTGACTGCGGCGCGTGATTGCTTGAGTGCCTCGCGAAAGAACCGCAGGTCGCGGTCGGTCAGTTCAAAGGAAATCTTCATGCCCATGCCGACAGGCTAACGGCAAGTCCCTATGGTGGTCAACGCGCGATGGTTTACCATAGCCTTCAGGCAAGCGGGTCCAAGACAATGAAACCGAAACTCATCATAGGCAATAAGAACTATTCCTCCTGGTCATTGCGGCCGTGGCTTCTGATGAAGGAAGCCGGTATCGAGTTTGACGAGCATCTCATCCAGCTCGATACAGCAACGACAAAGAAGGAAATAGCAGCATTTTCCGAGGCTGGGAGAGTGCCTGTTCTGCAACTCGGTGATATGACCATCTGGGACTCGCTGGCGATTGCCGAGACCGTTGCGGAACGCTGGCCCGAGAAAAAGCTCTGGCCGGAAGATGCCGACGAGCGCGCGCACGCACGCGCAATATCGGCCGAAATGCACTCGGGTTTTCAGCAGCTCCGTGATTGCATGCCGATGAATTGCCGGGCGATGGGACGCAGAATAGAGATTCCCGATGAGCTCGGCGAGGACATTGACCGGGTCATCGCAATCTGGGCGGAATGTCACAAACACTTTGGTGATCGGGGGGGCTGGCTATTCGGTACATTTTCGGTCGCTGACGCCATGTACGCGCCAGTGGTTCTGCGTCTCAGGACGTATGGTATTAACTTACCCGTGTCAGCCGGGTACTATCCGCATCGATTGCTCGAAAGTAAGGCCATGCAGGAATGGCTGGCCGCCGCCGAGTGCGAAACCGAAGTTATCGAAGCCGACGAAAAAGGTCAGTAATGCGCAAACTGTTTTTCACGCTGGTCGCATCCATTGCGGCCACCGCACCCGTTTACGCGGAGGTTTTTGAGCTGCCGCCCGAGGGGCATGACGTCATCGGCACGGTTTCGACGATCACGGCGCGCTACGAGGATACGCTCGTTGACATCGCACGCCGCCATGGTCTTGGCTACTACGATCTCGTACAGGCTAACCCCGATGTCAACGTCTGGTTGCCGGGCGAGGGCACAGAAATCATCCTGCCCAATCGGTTCGTTCTTCCACCCGGACCGCGCAGAGGGCTTGTTCTGAACCTGGCGGAATTCCGTATGTACTACTTTCCAGAGCCTGCGGAGGGTAAGCCAGCTTACGTCTACACCTATCCCATGAGTATCGGGCGGATGGATTGGGAAACGCCGCTCGGCCTTACGAAAATCGTTGCGATGGCGAAGAACCCGGCCTGGTATCCGCCGCAGTCGGTGCGTGATGAGCATGCCGCCGACGGCGACCCTTTGCCGCGTGTCGTACCACCCGGCCCCGAAAATCCTTTGGGCACGCGCGCACTACGCCTCGGTCTTCCCGGATACCTGATTCATGGGACGAATCGTCCTGCCGGCGTCGGCATGCGCGTATCGCACGGCTGTGTACGGATGTTCCCTGAGGATATCGAGTTCCTGTTTGATCGCATCACGGTAAATACACCGGTGCGCATCATAAACGTACCGGTGAAGATCGGCTGGGATGGGGAAGAGCTTGTTGCCGAAATACACCCGCTGCTTGAAGCACCGAAGCCGTTGGTAGAGGAATCGCTGGAGCAGATCGAAAAGCTTGATGCTGACGTCGAATTGCCAGCACTGGATCCGAATAGCAAGGATCCGCTGACTTATGTGACCGAGCAGTTCATCGTGGCTACAGCCGAACGCGCGGGCCAGCTCGACTGGGATCTTGTTGAAGAACTCGTGAGGCGTTCGGATGGTATTCCGGAAGCCGTTGGTCTGGGCATAAAAAACGCCGCGACAAGCGCGGCGTTTGAATAAAACGTTTGTAGTCTTAAAGCTACTAAATTTCTGTCCTTCTTACTTGGACATCGATTTCTGGAACATGCGTTCCATACTTTCTTTGTTAGCTTCGCAGCATGCCTGCGATGCCGTAGCGGCAGCGAGTGCCTGGTCGGCGGTGCTCTGTGCCGAAGATGCGGCCTGAGCGGCGCGATCAGCGGCTGCGCGAGCAGCTTCGGCGGCAGATGCGGCGGCAGCGGCGTCAGCAGCGGCACGATCAGCCGTAGCTTTCACGTCATCCAGCCCCGTGGTGGCGCAACCAGCGGCCATTGCGACGAAGAGTGCAAGAGCACTTGCTCTGAGTGCGGTCTTTTTCATTTTGGAAGGTTCCTTTGTTGGGTAAAACTGCACGCGCATTATTTCCCAAACAGACCGGCGCTGCAACGAAAACTCCTGTTTTTATTATCTTTTGTCTGTAGATAGCGACAGACAAACACTCGCAGGCACTTTATTGCAAGGCTGCGATTTCGCTATTGCACTGAGATGAGTACTGTATATAATCCCAGATACTGTGAATCCATACAGGAACTGCTGAAATGCGCGAACTGACCCCCAGACAAAAGCAAATTCTCGAGATGATTCAAGAGTTTATTGCTGAAACCGGCATGCCGCCAACCCGTGCTGAAATTGCCCGCCAGCTTGGCTTTAAGTCAGCTAATGCGGCTGAAGAACATCTCCGGGCCCTGCAACGCAAAGGTGTGCTCGAACTTCTGCCCGGCGCATCGCGGGGAATTCAACTCAAGGATTCGCTGCGAGACCAGATGGGGCTGCCGCTGATTGGCCGCGTCGCGGCAGGTAGCCCGATCCTCGCCCAGGAGCATATCGAGACGCATTACAAGCTCGATCCGCAGCTCTTTAACCCGAAACCGCATTACCTGCTGCGTGTTCATGGCATGAGTATGAAAGATGCAGGTATTCTCGATGGCGATCTCGTCGCCGTGCATCGCACGCCCGAAGTGCGCAGCCGGCAGATCATCGTTGCACGCCTCGATGACGAGGTTACGGTCAAGCGTTATCGACAGAATGGGTCACTGGTGTCGTTGTTGCCTGAAAACGATGAGTTTGAGCCGATCGAGGTCGACCTCAGGGAACAGGCACTGGTTATCGAAGGCGTCGTTGTCGGCGTGATTCGTGACGGCCTGCCGTTGCATTGAGCGTTGTCATCGTCGCTCGACAAATTATTGGAAAACCCGCGTGTCTGGCGCGGGCGTGACCAGGCTGCGCAGAAGGCAGGGCTGGCGAGTGGCTATCCGGAACTTGACAGGCATCTGCCCGGGGGTGGCTGGCCCTCCGAATCACTGACAGAAATATTGACCACGCAATACGGCATCGGCGAACTGCGCCTGCTGATGCCCGCGCTTGCGGTACTCAGTAGAGAAACACCAGTCCAACAGGACTTTTCTGAGCCCGGCTGGATCGCCTGGATAGCACCACCGTTTCAACCCTATCCACCCGCATTGCAGCAATGCGGTATGGACTTGTCACGCATGCTGATCGTACGTCCGGGAAATGCCGACGAGATTCTCTGGTCGGCTGAGCAGGCCTTGTCATCCGGTACTTGCGCGGCGGTGCTGCTATGGCCGGAAATGCTCGATGATCAGGGGAGCCGGCGTTTGCAGCTTGCGGCTGAAAAAGGTCGCAGCTGGGCTATCGCATTTCGCCCGCTGACCGCACGCCGGGAACCATCGGCAGCTGCGTTACGCCTCGAACTGCATTCGAGTGCACAGGGTACATGTGTACATATTCTCAAGAGTCGTGGTGGCCGCCCGACTGTTATCAGTAAACTTTTGTAATGAAATCGCGGGCCTGTAAACCACCCGCCCTGGCGCGGGACGCTACCCCGACTCCCCCTGCTGTACAGCAGGACTTGCCGTTCCCACAGGCCGAAGCCTCTTCGCGCGCTGGGGCTCGCTCCTACAGGCGCGCTCCTGCAGCCGTTCCTGTGGAACGGCTCTGGTTTTGTATATGGTTGCCGCATCTGCCGCTGGAAGCGAACCGTTCGTCTGAGGCAGCGACGGCCATCGTCGAAGAGCAACATGGTATCCACCGTATCCTGTTAGCGGATGCCGAGGCGAATGCTGCCGGTGTCATGCCGGGACAGGCTGCAAATGCAGCTCTTGCGTTGTTGCCAACGCTGCTACGCGAGGAACGCAGCCTGCCCGGGGAACAGCAGGCACTCGAACGACTGGCCACCTGGCTGGAGCGTTTTTCATCGTTTGTTTGTATCGCGGATCGTGATGTATTGCTGCTCGAGATTGCAGGTAGCCTGCGCCTGTTTGGTGGATTGCGGGAACTACGGCAGAAGATTTCCAGGGAGATAAGGGAGCTCGGATTTACAGGCTTATTCTCGATAGCGCCAACACCATTGGCAGCAACCTGGCTGGCGCGCTCCGGACGTCGTGTCTGCATACGCGATGAAACGAATCTTGCGCCGGCGCTACGCAGGCTGCCGCTTGCCCGTCTGAACTGGCCAGCGGGTTTGTGTGAGGCACTGACGGGCATGGGTGTAACTACAGTTGGTGATTGCCTGCGTCTGCCACGGGAGGGGTTTACGCGCCGTTTTGGCGCCGAGTATCTGCTGGAACTCGATCGTGCGCTGGGGCATTTACCGGACCCGCGTGATTCCTGGCGTGCGCCCGAGCGGTTTTGTGCGGATTTCGAGATGACCGAAGAGCAAAGTGACCGCGAGTTGTTGCTCAATATCTGTCGTGAATTACTGTTGTCGCATGAGCAGTTTTTGCTTGCACGGCAGCTTGGTACGCAACGCGTGTGTTTCAGTTTTTTTCATTTCAAAGCATCCGCGACTGAACTGCGCCTGGGTTGTGCAAGGGCAGAACGCTCAGCTGAACGCTGGTTCGACTTACTGGGTATTCGTTTTGAGCAACTGATCTTGCCTGAACCCGTCATTGCAGTACGTATGCGTAGCGGTATGGCGCAGCCCCTGCAGGCGGAAACGGATAGCCTGAGCTTTCAGGGGAAACCGGGTGTGCAACAACGGCGTTTTTCGATCACGCAACTCGCTGAACGCCTCATTGCGCGCATTGGTGATCAGTCAGTGCAGGCAACGTCCATGGTTGCCGAGCACCGGCCACACTATGCCTGGCGTTCACAGAGCCTGCTGGCTGACTGGTCAGGCACGACCCTGGATGCGCCGGCACAGTATGTACGGCGTCCGCTGTGGATGTTGCCGGAGCCTGCTTTGTTACCGGCAGATAGCGGTTACCCGGTGCACCAGGGATGTCGATTGAGACTCATCAATGGACCGGAACGCCTTGAGACCGGTTGGTGGGACGAGGATGGTATTTCTCGCGATTACTACACCGCTATCAATGCGGACGGCAGACATTTTTGGGTGTTTCGAAACCGCAATCGTGCATCGTCCTGGTACTTGCATGGTTATTTCGGATAGCGGTCGCTACGCTGAGTTGCACGCGCTCAGCAATTTCACATTTCTGCGCGGCGCATCCCATCCCGAGGAGTTGGTCGAAGCGGCGGTACAGCTCGGCTATGACGCGCTCGCGATTACGGATGAGTGTTCGATGTCCGGTGTCGTGCGCGCACATGCCGCAGCGAAGGAGTTCGGACTCAGGAAACTGATCATCGGTTCGGAGTTGCGATTACACAGTGGCCGTAAACTCATCGTGCTTGCGCAGAACCGCAGGGGGTATGCCGCGCTGTGCCGTCTGATCACAAATGCACGCCGTGCAGCCGGGAAAGGGCTTTACGAACTGACGCGCCTGGACTTTGAAGAAGGCCTCCCTGATTGCCTGGTGCTCTGGGTACCCGATCAGGGCTTTACGCTCGACGTTGAAGATCACTGGATACGCGAGACATTTCGCGATCGTCTCTGGATTGCTGTCGAGTTATTGGCCGATGGACGGCAACGTGAACAACTTACGAAGTTACGTGAGGAAGGACGCCGTCTCAATTTACCGCTCGTGGCCGCAGGTGATGTGCACATGCATTGCCGGTCCCGGCGCATCCTGCAGGATGCGGTTACCGCTATACGTCATGGTACGACTATCGATAATGCAGGTTTCGCGCTGTATCCGAATGGCGAACGGCATCTGCGCCCGTTGGACGTGTTACGGCATATCTACCCGGCGGACATGCTCGAAGAAACCGTGCGTATTGCCGATACGATTGACTTCTCACTCGATGAGCTCTGTTACACATATCCGAAAGAAATCGTTCCTAAAGGCGAGACACCGGCAACCTACTTACGCACGTTGACTGAAGAGGGCATGCAGCGACGCTGGCCACAGGGTGTCCCGGACAAGGTAATACGGATTGTTGAGCATGAGCTCGCCTTGATCGCAGATCTTGAATATGAGCCTTACTTCCTGACCGTCTACGACATTGTCACATTCGCGCGTTCGCAGGATATTTTGTGCCAGGGACGCGGTTCGGCGGCTAACTCAGCCGTGTGTTTTTGCCTGGGTATCACTGAAGTTGATCCGGATCGCATGGAGATGCTCGTTGAACGGTTTATCTCCAAAGAGCGCAACGAACCACCGGACATCGATGTTGATTTCGAGCATGAGCGCCGTGAAGAGGTTATCCAGTACATCTATCAAAAGTATGGACGTGAACGTGCGGCACTTGCAGCAACGGTCATTACTTATCGTCCGCGCAGTGCGTTGCGAGATATTGGCAAGGTGCTGGGCCTGAGTGACCTGCAGGTCGGGCGCCTGTCGCGCTCGATGCAATGGTGGGATGGGCACAAGGTCGATGACAGCCGCATTCTTGAGGCGGGTCTTGCTCCCGATAGTCCGATTGTTAAAAGACTCTTGTATCTCGTGCGAGAGTTGATCGGATTTCCACGGCACCTGTCGCAGCATGTCGGTGGCTTCGTAATTTCCGACGCGCCGTTGTATGAGCTTGTGCCCGTCGAAAACGCAACGATGCCGGATCGCACGGTCATTCAATGGGAGAAGAATGACCTCGAAGATCTGGGTTTGCTGAAAGTTGACGTCTTAGGTCTTGGCATGCTGACCGCAATACGCAGGAGTTTCGATCTGGTCCGTAAATTTGATGGTCGCCGGTACACGTTGGCCAACATTCCAGCCGAGGATCCGCAGGTCTACGACATGATTTGTGACGGTGATACGGTGGGCGTATTCCAGATCGAGTCGCGTGCACAGATGGCGATGTTGCCGCGGCTTCGGCCGCGTTGTTATTACGACCTTGTAATCGAGGTGGCAATCATCCGCCCGGGCCCTATCCAGGGTGACATGGTGCATCCTTACCTGAGGCGACGAAATGGCGAGGAGGCCGTCGATTATCCGAGCGATGAGGTTAAGGGTGTGTTGCAACGTACGCTGGGTGTCCCGATTTTCCAGGAACAGGTCATGCAGCTGGCAGTGGTTGCTGCCGGCTTTACACCAGGCGAAGCTGATAGCCTGCGCCGTGCAATGGCTGCATGGAAGCGCCGGGGTGGCCTTGGTCCGTTCGAGGACAAGCTGGTCAACGGCATGCGCGAACGCGGCTACGAGGAAGAGTTCGCGCGACAGATTTTTCAACAGATCCTGGGGTTTGGCGAGTATGGCTTTCCCGAGTCGCATTCAGCGAGTTTCGCGTTACTCGTGTATGTCTCGTCGTGGCTCAAATGCCATGAGCCAGCTGCATTTACCTGTGCACTTTTGAATAGCCAGCCTATGGGATTCTACTCGGCGTCACAGCTCGTACAGGATGCGCAGCGCCATGGTGTGTCGGTGCGTCCCGTCGACATCAATCGTAGTGACTGGGACTGTTCACTCGAGGCAGACGATACGGGTGCTGCGGCATTGCGACTGGGCTTGAGGATGGTCAAAGGGCTTCCTAAAGAAGCTGGAGAGCGTATCGCCGCTGAGCGTACGAGCGGCGACTACACGCAAGTACAGGCTTTACTCGAGCGTGTGGGTCTGGACCGGCGCGAACTGGGCGTGCTGGCGTCCTCGGGCGCTTTGCAGTCACTCTCGGGGGACCGGCACCGTGCACGCTGGGATGTGGCGGGCGCTGAAAAGCCGCTTCCATTGTTTCCAAGCATGGAGCGATATGAGGCTACACCGCTGTTGCGCAAACCCACCGAGGGGCAGAATATCGTTGCAGACTATCGCAACACCGGGCTGACGCTGGAGCGGCACCCAATGTGTCTGTTGCGGCGGCACCTCGATCGTTACCGTTATATACGTGCCGAACAACTACCGACACTTGGCAATGGCCGGTCCGTTAACGTTGCCGGACTCGTAATTACCAAGCAGCGTCCTGGTACGGCCAGCGGTGTCATTTTCGTAACACTTGAAGACGAAACCGGACAAGTCAATCTTGTCTTGTGGAAGCAGGTCGCGGAACAGCATCGAGCTGCGCTATTGAATGCGCGATTGCTCGGAATTACCGGAGAATTACAGATAGAAGGGCAGGTGATACACGTGATTGCGCGGCAGCTATTCGATCACTCCGATTTACTTGGCGATCTGAGCTTGCACTCACGCGACTTTCGCTAAAAACGACTAATCTTCTTCGAGATCGAAGTTGAACGTACTGTCGAGATCCTGGTTGCGACGTTCGGCGATTTCATCAAGGCGGCGACGAATTTCGCGCCTGCGAGCTACCTCATCCGCATCTGTTTTATCAAACTTATCTACGAGTATCTCAAGTTCGCCCGTGACGTCAATGATGGTATCGCCGCCAATATCGGGCATGTCGTCGGACGACTCTTCGTCATCCAGATCGTCATCTAACTCGTCGTCCAGATCGTCATCAACATCGTTGAGATCCAGATCATCTTTTTCGCCGTTGTCACCGATCATTGCCTGCGCCTCACAACAAACCGACTAGGTAGAATGCTCATCGAATCAGGTTATTAATTTCGAAGATTGGGAGCAAAATTGCAAGCACAATTGTCAGGACAATTGCACCCATGAGAACTATAAGCAGGGGTTGCAGGATGCCGAGCAAGGCAGCAATGAGTCCGTCGACCTCCCTTTCCTGGCCCGCCGCAGAACGGCCGAGCATTTCCTCGAGACGTCCACCCGCTTCGCCGCTCGAAACAAGGTGGATCATCATCGGCGGAAACAGCTTGCTCGCGGCCAACGATTTACTGATCGAGGCACCTTCCCGCACGCGCACTGTAGCCTCCGAAACGGCATCGCGCATAGGCAGGTTCTCGATAACTTCCGCGGAAATTTTCAATGCCTCCAGTATCGGTACACCGCTACCGGCGAGTATGCTGAGGGTGCGCGTGAACCTGGCTGTATTGACGCCGCGCGTCAGTCGGCCAACAATCGGCAGACGCAGGAGCATGCCATGATATCGGCGCCTCGGTCCTTCTTTTTGCAGGATCCACCACGAGAGCCATGAGAGCGCGGCGATACCCACTATCAGCATGGGCCAGTAGTCGCGCAGGAAGTCGCTGGTGGCGATGAGGCCCGTCGTCAAGCCTGGTAACTCTGCCGAAGTATTCTCAAAGACGTTTACGATCTTCGGCACGACAGTCGCGAGCATGAAGCTGATAATTCCGACAGCCATGACGACCAGCGCAATCGGGTAAACCATGGCATTTGTAACGCGTTGACGGAGCTCCTGGCGAGCCTCCGTGTAGTCGGCCAGACGCTCGAGTACTACGTCCAGATGCCCTGATTGCTCTCCGGCTGCGACCGTGGCGCGGTAGAGCTCTGGAAAGGCCTGAGGGAATTCGCTGAACCCGTCGGCCAATGCGTGGCCTTCCATGACTTTGGCGCGGACGCCAAGCAGAATGCTCTTGGTTCGCGGCTGATCGTTCTGTTGCGCGACGGCAAGCAGGGATTCTTCGAGAGGCAGACCCGATTGCGTCAGCGACGCAAGTTGCCGGGTAATCAGTGCGAGTTCGCCGGAGGAGATCCCGCGCCGCAATGAAAAAGTGCTCTGCCGGCGCGCTTCTTTTTGAGCGACTTCGGTGACGCTGACCGGAAGAAGATTTCGGTCGCGCAGAATCTGGCGCACGTGTTTCGGGGTATCACCTTCGAGCAAGCCTTTGTTTTGCTTGCCCGCCTGATCCATTGCAACGTATTCAAACGCGCCCATTGTTCAGGGCCCACCACAATCGTGCGCACAAGCCATATACATTAGTCCTCGCGCGTCACGCGCAAGACTTCTTCGAGCGTCGTATGGCCTGCCAGAACCTGGCGACGTCCGTCGGCGCGGATGCTGGGAGTCGTCTTGCGTGCATGGCGGGCGAGTTCCTGCTCGCTAACGCCACCATGAATCATCTCGCGCATCTCATCGTCGACGCAGATCAATTCATATATCCCCGTGCGTCCCTGAAAACCGCCACTGGCGACATCGCCAGGATGATAGAGCGTCGGCGGATTTGCCGGATCGACGCCCAGCAGATTGCATTCGTATTCGCGCGCGGCGTAAGGGACTTTGGTGTCGTCTTCAAGAACGCGCACCAGGCGCTGTGCCAATACGCCAAGAAGACTTGACGACAGCAGGAAGGGTTCGACGCCCATATCGCGCAGCCGGGTCACCGCACCGGCAGCCGTGTTGGTATGCAGGGTTGAAAGTACCAGGTGGCCGGTCAGGCTGGCCTGTACGGCAATTTCCGCCGTTTCCAGGTCGCGAATCTCACCCACCATCACGACATCAGGGTCCTGGCGGAGGATGGCTCGCAGGCCACGTGCAAATGTCATTTCGACCTTGGTATTGACCTGTGACTGGCCGATGCCATCGATGAAATATTCGATCGGGTCCTCGACCGTCATGATATTGCGGCTGTTGTCGTTGATGCGCTCCAGCGCGGCATACAGCGTGGTCGTCTTACCCGAACCCGTCGGGCCAGTCACGAGGATGATGCCATGCGGTTTATGAATCAGATCGTCGACAGTCTTTGTAGTCACCGGGTCCATTCCCAGCGACAGCAGATCGAGGCGACCGGCTTGTTTATCCAACAGGCGCAGCACCACGCGTTCGCCGTGCCCGGATGGCATCGTCGATACGCGCACGTCGACGGCACGACCTGCGATGCGCAGTGAGATTCGGCCATCCTGTGGCAGACGTTTCTCAGCGATGTCGAGTTTCGACATGACCTTGATGCGCGACACCACGAGCGGAGCGAGTGCGCGCCTCGTCTGCAGGACTTCGCGCAATACGCCGTCTACTCGAAAACGCACACCCAGGCGATTCTCATAGGGCTCGATATGCACATCGGACGCATTTTCCTTGATGGCTTCTGTGAGCACAGCGTTGATAAATCGAATAATCGGCGCGTCATCGTCACTTTCAAGCAGGTCCGACGGCTCCTGTAATTCCTGCGCCACCTGCGTGAGATCAAATTCCTCGTCGAGGCCGTCAACCATTTGCGACGCTTTGGTGCTGTCCTGCCCATAAGATGCTTGCAGTAGCGAGTCAAATTCCTCGGCTGATACGCGCGACATTTTCAGCGGTACGCCTGCAAACCGGCGAGCTTCAGCAAGACTCATCGGCGATGCGCCGCTACGGTAGATAGCCTTGCCTTCGGTTTGCCCGAGCTCCTGGATCAGCACGCCATGGCGTTTGGCAAATGAGAAGGGCAGAGTTCGCCGCACTTCCAGCACTTCCGGTACGTCCAGCATTTCCGGGCTTGCCGGTTCCAGGACAATTTCAGTGTCAGGTTCCATCATGCTTACTGGCTGTTGCCCTCTTGCGGCTCGTTCTCACGGACTTCCTCGATTGGCGGCAGCGTGAATCTATCCTCGCCAGGCATTAACGCAATATCCGAACTCTGATTGGCTCTCATAACGTCACGCATCATGTTGTACTTCTGGTTAGTTTCTATTGCAATCGTCGCGGTGTCACGCAGAATCGTCGGTCGAATAAAGATCATAAGATTGGTCTTAACCTTCTCCGTCTTTCGCGAACGGAACAGGTTGCCCAGCAACGGGATATTTCCGAGTATGGGCACGCTCTGATTGCTTTCGCGCAGCACATCCTCAAGCAGGCCACCGAGCACGAGAATCTCACCATCCTCTACGATAACCGTCGTTTCGACGATGCGCTGATTCGTGATCAGGTCGACCGCTTCGCTGGATGATTGCGCAAGACTCGAGATCTCTTGAGAGATTTCAAGAACCATCGAGTTGCCCTCGTTGATCTGCGGCGTGATCGCCAGCTTCACACCGATCTGCTCGCGCTGAATGGTCTGAAACGGATTCACGGCACCGCCGACGCTGCCGGTATTCGAGTATGAGCCAGTAACGAACGGAACCTCCTGGCCGACATTGAGCGTGGCTTCTTCGTTATCGGTCGTGACTATCGAAGGCGTTGAGATGATGTTTGTATCGGCATTACCCTCGAGCGCACTGAGGATGGCTGCGAAGCTGACACCGGAGTCCGATAACCGACCCACACCGATCGTAATACCTGCATCAATCAGGCTTGACGGGTCGGTTGCGCCGCCGCCAGCTGCGGCGCCAAGCTGTACAACGCCGTTCATGGAGCCAGGAAAATTTGTTACCGCGATTGGCGTATTGGAACCAGTACCCTCGATAGCCCAGGTCACTCCGAGTTCGTTCGACTTATCGGCGATGACTTCGACGATAATAGCCTCTACAAGCACCTGTGCCCTGCGGATGTCGATTTTGTCGACGATCTGCATCAGGGCTCGCATCATTTTCGGCGGTGCATTGACGACGATCGCGTTAGTCTGGGTGTCGGCCCAGACGCTGATTTCGTTGTTGGACGCAGCGCCACCTGCCTGGCCTGCAGCGGCACTCTGAACCTGGCCACTGAAGTGCGACTGCAGCTTGGTCGAAAGTTCCTCGGCATCAGCGTAACGCAGGTAGCGAACCTGCGTGTCTCCGCCGTCTTCGAGTGGTGTATCGAGATGTGCGATCAGTGTGCGCAAGCGCAAGCGCTCATTCTTGTCGCCACCAATCAGCACGCTGTTTGTTCGTGCGTCTGCGACCAGGCTCGTCGTAACAGGCGAGCCATCACCGCGGCCTGCCTGCGTCAACGCCGTCATGATGCGCACGATTTCGGCGGCCGAGGCGTGCAATAGCGGCACAACCTCAATGTCCTCATCGCTGGCCTGATCGATGCGCCGAATAATGCTGACCATGCGCGAGACGTTGGCGGCACGGTCCGAGATGATGAGCATATTGCTGCCGGCATGCGCAACCAAATGGCCATACTGCGGAATCAATGGCCGCAGAATCGGGACTAGCTGGGTGGCGCCAACGTTTCGCAGTTGGACCACCGATGTGGCCATGTCATCAGGGCCTGCGGCACCTTCGGTGCCCATGCGGCTGGGAAATTGCCTGGCAGTTGCGTCGGGGATGATCTTGATCAGGTCGCCACTGTCAACGGCCACATAGCCATGTACCTGGAGAATCGACAGGAACGCCTCGTACAAAGCGTCCGGCCCCAGCGGCGTCGGTGACAGCAGGGTCACGCGACCTGTCACACGTGGGTCCAGAATGAAGTTCTTGCCGGTCACAGCTGAGACAGCTTCCACGACCTGGCGGATATCAGCATCTTTCCAGTTGAGCGTTGCTGCAGGTTGCTGTGCCCAGACAAGCGTTGCTACCGACAGCAAGACGGCGGCGAACATCAGGCGCCATGATTCGTAAGTTCTAATTATTGGTTTTTGAGTCATTTGGTTTGCTCGCCAGACAGATCCAGCTGGCTGGTTTTGAGGATAATCGTTTGTGGCTGTCCGTTACGTTCAACCGTCACAGTGACTTGCTCGGCTGTGCCGAGCGATTGGAACACCTGCATTGCCTGAGTAGGGTCGCTGAGGGACTGGCCATCAATGTCCTTTATCAAGTCGCCGGGCCTGAGTCCCAGGGCAGAAAACTGCTGCCGGTTGCGCCCAGGGTAAACCCGGTAGCCAGCCTGCTGGCCGTTTACAAGGTACGGTGTTGGGCGAATAACGTCACTGAGTTTCGTCAGGTTCTCAGTAACCACATTTTGCAGGTTCTGCGTATTACTGCTGCGCGTAGCCTGGCGCGATACATTCGTGGCGCGTCGGACCGGTCTTGATTCGCCGGCCGGGAATTCTGACGGCAGGCGCAAATTTGTCAGCGCACCGTTTTCGTTCAACACGACGCGCTCCGCATAAACTGCGTGCAGCGTCGTACCCGAACCGATCGAATCACCGATCACGTAGACATTTTGCTCGGCATTGTTGTCAGCAATTACCGCAACAGAAAACTCGGGAATATCCGACGCAATCGTTCCCTTCAGAACCAGGTTTGTCAGTCGCGTATCACTCAGATTGTCGTCGACGACAGGCACAGGTGTGGCGGCCGCCGCATCGCTGGTGGCTTCTCCGAACATGTGGTTAGCGGCGATAATTTGTACATCGGCGCTACCACTTGCTTCAGACGAGGCGGCGGGAATGATCACTGGCGACTGGATGACGTCGTCCGTCACTGGTGCGGGAACGAGCAGCCAGATGATCTTGGCGAGTTGCCAGCCGATCACGATGACCAGCAACAGACTGATCCAGGGTGGTAAAACCCTGTTCATGGTCGCCAGCGCGTTGCCGCCCTCGATACTTGAAAAATCCGTCCAGTTTGCTTTGCTGATCATGTCCCTGACAGCTGTCCTGTGTAGCTACACATGTTATTAACGCAGCGACCCGATGATACGGGTTGAAGCGTGACAGCGACAAGCCACAAAGGAGAAAAATTACTATATTTGACAATAATATATCGGCTTGACCATGGGTCAATATATAATCTGCTACGAATATGCCCTGGTGGTGCCGCAGCTATTGACATGACATAAATCGACCGTATATCCCCAATTCGACCATGAATGACCATCGACACGAAAACGAAGAGCGCGGCAGCCACGATCTGGCTGTTGAGGAAGCTCGCCCGAAGATCAAGCAGCCGCCGCTGTATCGCGTGGTGTTGATTAATGATGATTTCACTCCTATGGAGTTTGTTGTTGATATTCTCGAGTCGATATTTGGCATGGAGCGCACGCGCGCGACGCAGGTGATGCTGGAGGTTCACACCAAAGGCAAGGGTGTCTGTGGCGTGTTCAATTTTGAGATTGCAGAAACGAAGGTTGCGCAAGTGATGGGTGTGGCCAGGCAGCATCAGCATCCGTTACTCTGCACTATGGAAGAATCATGACAGGAGTTTGTCTGTATGCTCAGCAGTGAGCTGGAATTTTGTTTGAACGAGGCTTTTCAGAGAGCCCGTGAGCTTCGTCATGAGTATATGACGGTGGAGCACTTGCTGCTCGCGCTCCTCGATATCCCCAGGGTCCATGAGATTTTGAAGGCGTGTGACGTAAACATAACGGAATTGCGCCGCCAGCTTATCGAGTGCATTGACGAGCAGACACCATTGCTGGCCGAAGAAGATGATGGAGAGGTTCAGCCGACACTGGGGTTCCAGCGTGTGCTGCAGCGCGCAGTATTTCACGTGCAGTCGAGCGGCAAGAAAGAAGTGTCCGGAAGCAATGTCCTGGTGGCGATATTCAGCGAAAAACAATCGCAGGCCGTGTATTTCCTGAATCTGCAGGACGTCACCCGCCTCGATGTCGTCAACTATATTTCACATGGGATGCCGCAAGTCCCCGGCGAGGGCGCCGAAAACGGCGAGTCGCAGATGGAGTCCGAGCCGGAAGCCGAGGCGTCGGCGCTCGAGCAGTATGCAACCAATCTTAATCAACGAGCCATCGAAGGCAAAATTGATCCGCTGATCGGCCGTGAGCTGGAAATTGAGCGCACCGTGCAGATCCTTTGCCGCCGACGCAAGAACAACCCGCTGTACGTCGGTGAGGCGGGTGTGGGAAAGACGGCGCTGGCCGAAGGCCTGGCGCGCATGATCACGGAGGAGCGCGTTCCGGAAGTGCTGCAGGACAGCACGATTTACGCGCTCGACATGGGTTCGCTGATCGCGGGCACCAAGTACCGCGGTGATTTCGAGAAACGCCTCAAGGGCGTGATTGCGGAAATTCGCAAGGATCCGGGCGCAATTCTTTTCATCGACGAGATTCACACGGTCATCGGAGCGGGTGCGGCATCAGGCGGCGTAATGGATGCCAGCAACCTGATCAAGCCGGTTCTTGCCAACGGCGAGATTCGCTGTATCGGCTCGACTACCTATTCAGAATACCGGGGTATTTTCGAGAAAGATCATGCACTTGCGCGACGTTTCCAGAAAGTGGATGTACCTGAGCCCACTATTCCGGAGACGATTGCGATCCTCAATGGCCTCAAATCCCGGTTTGAAGAGCATCACGGAATTCACTATGACCCGGCGGCCCTCGAGGTGGCTGTGGAACTGGCCGCTCGACATATCAACGACCGCCATCTTCCCGACAAGGCGATCGACGTCATGGATGAGGCCGGTGCGAATCTGCGCCTGATTCCGGTGGCGGACCGTGACGATCGGGTGACGGTCGAAATGGTCGAGAACATTGTCGCCAAGATGGCCCGCATTCCCGCCAAGAGCGTGTCGGCGTCGGATCGAGATGCGCTGCGGACGCTCGAACGCGACCTCAAGCTGACAATCTTTGGTCAGGATCGCGCCATACAGGCGCTGTCCGGGGCCATCAAGATGTCCCGCTCGGGCCTGCGCGAGGAAGAAAAGCCGATCGGTGCATTCCTGTTCGCTGGACCCACAGGTGTGGGCAAGACGGAAGTCACGAGGCAACTCGCGCTGCTTATGGGGGTTGAGCTTATTCGCTTCGACATGTCCGAGTACATGGAACGTCATACGGTCTCGCGCCTGATTGGTGCGCCGCCGGGCTATGTCGGTTTCGATCAGGGCGGGCTGTTGACGGAGGCCGTGAACAAGAATCCGCATGCGGTCGTGTTGCTCGATGAAATCGAAAAGGCGCATCCGGAGGTTTTCAACCTGCTGCTGCAGGTGATGGATCATGGCACCCTGACAGACAACAACGGCCGCAAGGCAGACTTCCGCAACGTGATACTGGTGATGACGACCAACGCCGGCGCACAGGAAATGAGTCGCGCGTCTATTGGCTTCACCAAGCAGGATCACTCGGCAGATGGCCTTGAGATTCTGAAGAAGTCATTTTCGCCGGAGTTTCGCAACCGCCTGGATGCCATTATCCAGTTCGCAGCGCTCGATACTGATTCGATCATGCGTGTAGTGGATAAACTCGTTGTGGAACTCGAGGCGAAACTCGGCAACAACAACGTAACGCTGGAACTTGATGACGACGCGCGAGAATGGATTTCCGAGCGCGGTTACGATCCGAAAATGGGCGCGCGACCGATGGCACGCATTATCCAGGAGCACATCAAGCGTCCGCTTGCCGAGGAACTGCTATTTGGTAACCTGGAAAATGGCGGACACGTGAAAATCACCGTCGGCAAGGACGGCGATCTGGAATTGATTGCAGAGCCGGTGCTGAAAGAACTTGCGCACCTGCCAGAAAAGTAAAGCTGTCGAAGTAAAGGGGTCGAACCGATTCTCCCTTCTGAGGTGGAAAATCGGTTCGACCCCATTCTTTATTTAGCGGCCGCGGTAGACGATACGGCCTTTGGAAAGGTCGTACGGAGTGAGTTCCACGGTGACTTTGTCGCCCGTGAGAATACGAATGTAATTCTTGCGCATCTTCCCGGAGATATGTGCCGTCACCACGTGGCCGTTTTCGAGTTCAACCCGGAACATCGTGTTTGGCAGCGTCTCCGTTACGACGCCTTCCATCTGAATGGCTTCTTCTTTCGCCAAGAGTCCTTTAATCCTCTAGTGTTGTAAGGCTCGCGAATTGTGCAGAAACGGCCCCGGTATTGCAATTCGCAATACCGAAGCGAATCAGTCCCGCACCAACTGTGACGCCCTGATCGGGGCGTCTGGCCAACCGTCAAAAGCGCCTGGCGGTTCGCACATCTCATCGAGGCAGTCGGAAAATTGGGCTCGGGGGATGACGGAGGCGCCCAATGAGAGCAAATGGCTGGACTGCACCTGGCAGTCGATGAGCCCCAACGTTTCAGTTTGCAGCATGCGGTCGAGCAACAGCAGCGCGATTTTGGACGCATTTGGGACGTCGCTGAACATCGATTCACCGAACAGGACCCGTCCGATGATAATCCCGTACAAGCCACCAATGAGTGCGTCCTCCTGCCAGATTTCGACCGAATGTGCCCAACCAGCGCGGTATAACCTGTCATACGCCGCGATCATGTCTTTTGTT